>JACCDN010400100.1_pt1 | contig 27523 bp, 28 predicted proteins | sample 7441691 | NCBI WGS metagenome assembly JACCDN01 (sample SAMN15323439, study PRJNA562643) | freshwater metagenome | isolation source: river surface water | place: USA:Blue River Watershed | collected 2017-08-16 | reverse complement strand
TCCTGAACCGTGTTGTCGGCCGCGGCGCGGGCGCCAAAGGAGGGGCCGCCAATATAGACGGCGTCAGCACCATGGTTGATGGCTTCAATGCCGATGTCGGCATCGCGGGCGGGGGCGAGGAGCTCTAGGTGGTGTGGCTGCATGGGCGCTATGATAGCGCTACATTGTCTAGGAGTGCGTCATGTCCCCAGTGCCTTTTGTGACCCCGGAACCGACTCGTGATGAAGTGGATGCCATGCGTGGCAGCGTGCTGTTGGAATTTGGTATTAACGAATGCCCACACTGCCAGGCGGCGCAGCCGTTGATTGCAGATGCCCTGAAGCGTCACCCGGACGTGCGTCATTGGCGAATTGAAGACGGTAAAGGGCGGCGACTGGGCCGTACGTTTGCCGTGAAGCTCTGGCCGGCGCTCATCTTCATGAAAGATGGGCAGGAAGTGGCACGGGTATTACGGCCAACGACGCAGCGGGAAGTCGATGCGGGACTCGCTAGCCTTTGACTGGGCGCACACTGTTTAACGGATAAAGTTTTTAAGTACGGTGCGGAAGGCGGGGGTGTTAGCTTTCCCCAGCCATTCAAAGGCCACCATTTCGCGCGAGATGATTTGAGCGCCTTGTTGGCGCATGCGTTCTAGTGCCAGGCGTTTGTCCCGTGCTTGTCGGGAGCCGACGCCTTCTTCCACAACCGCGACTTCCCGGCCAGCGGCCAGTAGGTCCAGCACGGTTTGTTGCACGCAGACATGCGATTCGGTACCGCAGACCACCCATTGTTTGCGCTGGGCGAAGGGGTGATTGAGGAGGTTGCCCTCGGCGATGGCAGAAAAATGGGTTTTTTCCAGCAATTCGTCGGGCTGGATGAGCTGGGCGATGGCCGGTGCCGTGCTGCCCAAGCCTTGTGGGTACTGCTCCGTGAACAATACAGGCACCTGTAACTGGCGGGCAACGCCGATGAGCCAGGCGCTATGTTCAATGATACTGGCACCGTCCTCAATGGCGGGTAACAGGCGCTCCTGCAGGTCGATAATCAACAGCACTGATCGATTGGCATCCAGTTTCATGCGTTTTCTCCTGCGGTAGGCGCTCGGATGTGCCGAAGCTATTGAAGTGATAGGTAAAAATGATTGCCAGCGGCGCTTCTAGGGCTTATATTACATCCCATGTCTGCAATGTTTATGATGCTTCTCGCTCAGAAGGCCATCTCGGGTGGTCGGGCGACCTATTGGCTGCACCTGCTACTGGGTGCACGTCCGCTGCTGCGCGTGGCGCGCACATATTAAATACCCCCACATTGCAAAAGACCTTTCCGGCGATTTTGACTGAAGTTGCCGGATCCCCAGATTGAATTTAGGTTGGGTTACGAATGACCCGGCCTTCAGGAGCCTGACATGAAAAAAGACCAATTGATTATTTTTGATACCACGTTGCGTGACGGTGAACAGAGCCCCGGTGCGTCGATGACCAAGGATGAAAAGATTCGAGTCGCACGCCAGCTGGAGCGGATGCGTGTGGATGTGATTGAGGCGGGGTTTGCCGCAGCGTCGCCGGGTGATTTTGATGCGATTAACTCAATCGCTCAGGTGATTCGCGAATCGACAGTCTGCTCGTTGGCCCGTGCCAACGAAAACGACATCCGTCGTGCCGGTGAGGCGATTGCCCCGGCTCCGCGTAAGCGTGTGCATACCTTTATTGCCACTAGTCCGATTCATATGGAGAAGAAGCTCCGCATGACGCCGGATCAGGTGGTTGAGCAGGCGGTTAAAGCCATTGGCTGGGCGCGCGAATATACCGATGACGTGGAATTTTCGGCAGAAGATGCTGGCCGCTCGGATATTGATTTCCTTTGCCGGGTGTTTGACGCTGTGATCAAGGCCGGTGCAACCACGCTGAACGTGCCGGATACGGTGGGTTACAACGTACCAGGACAGTACGCGGAAACCATTCGTCAGCTGATTGAGCGTGTACCGAATTCAGATAAGGTGATCTGGTCGGTGCATTGCCACAACGACCTCGGCCTTGCGGTGGCCAACTCGCTGGCCGCCGTTATGGCGGGTGCCCGTCAGGTGGAATGTACGGTCAATGGCCTCGGTGAGCGTGCTGGCAATGCCTCGTTGGAAGAAGTCGTGATGGCGGTGCGTACTCGTGCCGATATCTTCCCGGTAGAAACGCGGATCGATACGACGCAGATCGTGCCGGCTTCCAAACTTATTTCGCAGATCACGGGCTATCCAGTGCAGCCGAATAAGGCCATCGTCGGCGCCAATGCTTTTGCTCATGAATCCGGTATTCACCAGGATGGCGTGCTCAAGCATCGTGAGACCTACGAGATCATGCGTGCCGAAGATGTGGGTTGGTCGCAGAACAAGCTCGTGCTCGGCAAGCATTCTGGTCGCAATGCATTCAAGTCGCGTTTGGCCGAATTGGGTGTGGTGCTTGATAGCGAGGAGGCCCTGAACTCCGCCTTTGCCAAGTTCAAGGAACTCGCTGACAAGAAGCACGAGATTTTTGATGAAGATCTTCAAGCCTTGTTGTCGGATGAAGCCGTAACGCCGGAAACCGAGCATTACAAGTTAACGTATTCACAGGTGACTTCAGAAACTGGCGAAACGCCGGTGGCCCGTTTGACCTTGTCGGTGGGTGGCGAAGAGAAGAAAGCCGAATCCACAGGTTCAGGCCCGGTTGATGCCACCTTCAAGGCCATTGAGTCGGTGCTCAATAGCGGTAGCGAACTGCTGCTCTATTCGGTGAACAACATTACCTCGGGTACGGATGCCCAGGGCGATGTAACCGTGCGCTTGTCCAAAGGCGGTCGTGTGGTCAATGGCAGTGGCGCTGATACCGATATCGTGATTGCGTCGGTCAAGGCGTACCTCAATGCCTTGAACCGCCTGCACAACGAGCCGGCCAAATTGAACCCGCAAGAGGGCGTTTAAGACTGATAAGGTCTTGAAGGAATGATCATGGTTGAAACACAAAACAAACAACAGGCCAGTAATACGGATGATGTTCGTATTTCAGCAATTAGTGAACTTGCACCGCCGGCGAATGTGCTGAATGCGTTTCCGGTCAGTGCCGCGGTTGCGCAGCGTGTGACGGCAGCGCGTCAGGGTATCCACCGCGTATTACATGGTGCCGATGACCGCCTGGTGGTGGTAATTGGCCCCTGTTCGGTGCACGACAACGAAGCCGCGCTGGATTATGCACGCCGTTTGGCCGTTGAGGCCGAGCGTCTGGCCGATGACCTGTTGATCGTGATGCGCGTCTACTTCGAGAAGCCACGTACGACGGTTGGTTGGAAGGGGTTGATTAATGACCCGCATCTGGACAACAGTTTTGACATCAACGAAGGCTTGCGTCGTGCGCGCAAGCTGCTACTGGATGTCAACACCATTGGCCTGCCATGTGCCACCGAGTTCCTCGATATGATTACGCCGCAGTATGTTGCGGACCTGATCAGCTGGGGGGCTATTGGTGCACGCACCACCGAATCTCAGGTGCACCGTGAGTTGGCCTCCGGGCTGTCGTGTCCGGTCGGTTTCAAGAACGGCACGGATGGCAATGTGCGTATCGCCATGGATGCGATTCGTTCGGCGCAATCACCGCATCACTTCCTGTCGGTGACAAAATCGGGCCACGCGGCCATCGTGCAGACGGTCGGTAATGAAGATTGCCACGTCATTTTGCGTGGCGGTAAAGAGCCGAATTACGATGCCGCTAGTGTTGACGCTGCCTGTACGGAAATGGCCAAAGCAGGTATCCCGGCGCGCGTGATGATCGACTTCTCGCATGGCAATAGCCGCAAGGAATACCAACGCCAGATGGAAGTGAGCGCCAATGTTGCGGCCCAGCTGGCAGATGGCGAAGAACGCATCATGGGTGTGATGGTGGAATCGCACATCAATGCCGGTCGTCAGGATCTGGTGGCGGGCAAGCCACTGGCCTATGGTCAGAGCATTACCGATGCCTGCATCAATTGGGAAGACAGCGTGACGTTACTGAATCAATTGGCTGAGGGGGTACGTCAACGTCGTCTGGCGTTGGCTGATAAGTAGTCGGTGCTGTTAACGCAAAAGCCCGGTTCTAGGACCGGGCTTTTTTATGTCGGGCATCTCCAGAGAACGGGGTGCCCGGGTTGTTAGTCGCGCTTGTGTTGCCAGAGGACATCGCCATTCCCACCCGCATGATTCAGCGTGCGACCGATGACGAAGAGTAAATCCGATAAGCGGTTCAGATACCGGCGGGCATGGTCGGAGACGGCTTCGTTATGCCCCAGGTGCACAATCGAGCGTTCGGCACGGCGGCAGATGGTGCGCGCGAGGTGGGCCAGTGCCGCAGGACGCGTGCCGCCGGGCAGAATAAATTCTTTGAGCGGCGTGAGCTGTTCGTTGTAGTTCTCGGCCCAGGCTTCAAGCTGCGCCACGTGTTCTTCGGTGATGCGGGTGTAGCCCGGAATGCAGACTTCGCCACCGAGATCGAAGAGATGATGCTGTACGACGAGCAAGGTCTGACGAATCTCCGCACATTCGGTCGGCAACGATTCGGCCAGTAGAACACCGATTGATGAGTTGAGTTCATCGATTTCGCCGAGCGTATCAATGCGCGGGCTGTCTTTGCCAACGCGTGAACCATCGCCCAGGCCGGTGGTGCCACCGTCCCCAGTGCGGGTCACGATTTTGCTCAAACGATTGCCCATGGTGCGCTCCTTCGCTCCTGAAACCGTCAGGATTGGTTCTTTTTGATGCCGCCTAGCAAGGCGGCTACCATGCGGCCAGGTTTGCGTCCTGGTGCAACCGACTTGCTGCTCGTTGCGCCACTGCTTTCGCTGGAGCTGGTGCTGCTAGGCTCGTACGGTTTGCTGAAATCGAAGCCATCCGCCGCAATCATCGATGTTTTTAGGCCGTGGGCCCTGCGCGGTCGATCATACGATTCACGGTCTGAGGAGCGACGCTCGCCACGCGGCGCACGCTCCGTACGCTCCGGACGATTGGGTTGGCGACTGGAGCTCAGCGCGCTGCGATCCCGCTTTTTGCCCGAGGGCGGGTAACACCAATCATCTTCCGGTTCGAAGCCCGGCACGATGTTCTGCGTGATTGGCTTGTTGATGAGCTTTTCGATGTCGGCAAGATAGCCAGTTTCATCCGCACATACCAATGATAGGGCGTTACCCAAGTTGCCGGCACGACCGGTGCGGCCGATACGGTGCACATAGTCTTCCGGCGTGTGCGGCAGCTCGTAATTCACAACAAACGGTAGTTCATCAATATCGATACCGCGGGCGGCGACGTCGGTCGCGACCAGCGTCTGGATTTCACCATTCTTGAAAGCATTGAGTGCTTTCATGCGCTCCGACTGGGATTTGTCGCCGTGGATGGCATCGGCCTTGATACCAGCGTGACTGAGTGCTCGCGCCAGGCGGCTGCAACCTTGCTTGGTGCGCACAAAGACGAGCGCCTGATTCATGGTGCCGGCACGCAGCAGGTTGACCAACAGCGCCATCTTGCGTGATTCAGCAACCGGGTGTACCTGATGGGTGATCGTTTCCGAAACGCTGTTGCGTTTGGCGACCTCGATAAATTCGGGGTTCTGCAGCATGCTGTCGGCCAGCTTCTGGATTTCGGCCGAGAAGGTGGCCGAGAACAGAAGGCCCTGGCGGGTCTTGGGCAGCATGTTGAGAATGCGCTGGATATCGGGAATAAAGCCCATATCCAACATGCGATCCGCTTCATCCAGAACCAGAGCCTGGACGGAGTGCAAGCTGACGGCTTTCTGTTCCACCAGATCCAGGAAGCGGCCGGGTGTTGCCACGAGGAACTCGACACCCAACTTCAGTTCGGCGATCTGGGGCTTGATATCGGTACCCCCATAGACGCAGGCGATACGGTAGGGCAGGTATTTGCCGTAGGTTTTCAGATTGTCGTACACCTGAATCGCCAGCTCGCGGGTCGGTGTCAGAACCAGAGCGCGCACCGGGTGTTTGGCCGGTGAGGTGCTGCTATTCGCGTGTGGTAGCAAGCGTTGCAGCAGCGGCAGGCTGAATGCGGCGGTTTTACCGGTGCCGGTCTGGGCGCAGGCTTTCAGGTCACGCCCACTCATCACCGCAGGAATGGCGGCAGCCTGAATGGGGGTTGGTGTGGTGTAACCGGTTTCGGTGATGGCGCGCTGAATGGCTGGGTCTAGCCCCAGTTCAGCGAAAGTCGGTGTTGGCGGAGTCGTGTCCGCGATCAAATCAGTCATGGGCCGATTATACACAGCCAAAATGCCAGATTCTGCTATTAAATCCGTATAATTCAGGGTTTTGGCGCAGATTGGCTCGGTTGTTTTCGGGGCGTTCTGTCGCAATACCGATAAAGCACATAAAAAAAGGATCTAGACCATGTTCCAGGCTGCTTCTACCGCCTTCGTCCGTCGTTCGTCGTTGTTGCTCGCCTTGATGTTCTCGATGGCAGGTGCGTTTGCCAAGACGGAGCTGACGCTGGCGCATCAGCTCGATGCACCGACCGAGCGTGAATTGGCCGAACTGGTGAGCCGATTCAACAGCAGCAGCAAGGATGTGGAAGTGCGCCTGTCGCGCGCGCCCAACGGCAAGCCGGCCGTGCTGAATCTGGCGACGCGTAGCGATCTGGGTAAATACCTGGCCAATGCGGATGCATTTGTCTCGGCAGAAAAGCTGCTGGCCGATAACAAAGTGAAGTTCAATCCGAAATCGATTCCCGAGCCGCTGCGTAATGCCGTGACCGTTAACGGCCAGGTGCAGGCGCTGCCGGTAGCGTTTACGACGCCGCTGCTCTTCTGGAACAAGGAGCTCTTCAAGAAGGCCGGTCTGGATCCGAACAAAGGACCGAAGACTTGGGAAGAAATGCAGGACATGTCTGGCAAGATCGTTGATGCTCGCATCAACTGTAGCTACACAACATCGTGGCCAGTTTGGGTGCATATCGACAACGTCTCGGCTTGGGCCGGTTCACCGACGGTGAGTTCCGATGGCAAGTTGGCGTTCAATACGTTGATTCAGGTGCGCCATCTGGCACGTTTGACCTCTTGGTACAAAACCGAATATTTCACCAGCTACGGTCATAACAATGAGGCCGATGCCCACTTTGTGAATGGCGAATGCGCCATGATCACCACCAACAGTGACATCGTCGCGCATCTGCAGGCTGCCAAGAAGTTTGATTTTGGTGTGGCACAGCTGCCTGTTATTGATGACAACACGGGTGCCCCGTTTAATACGTTGGCGGCCGGTGGTGCCATCTGGATTGGCCAGGGTCATAACAAAGATGAGTACAAGGCGGCTGCCAAGTTCCTGGAGTTCACGCTGACACCGCAGACGCAGCTGTCGATTGCTCGTATCGGTGGCTTCCTGCCGCTGACACCAGCGGCTCAAGCCGGTGCGCAAAGTAAGTTACTGCGCGATGACCTGCAGGCACAAGACCTAGGTCTGGCGAATGTCATGAAGGCAGGTGCACCGGGTGCTACCGCCGGCTGGATCTCGCTTAATCCGCAACTGCGCCAGATCGTGAACGAAGAAATGGATGCCGTGTTCATGGGCAAGAAGTCGGCCAAGACGGCACTGGATACCGCAGTCGCCCGTGGCCAGGCTGTATACAAGCCTGTTGCCGCTGCGCCCAAGGCCTGCCCGAAGGGCCGCAAGAACTGCCGCTAACTTCCATTAAAATCAAACGACCAGCACCAGGATCACCCAGTTATGAAAAGCGCCGAAATCCGGGACAAGTTTCTCCGTTTCTTTGAATCCAAAGGTCACACCATTGTGCCTTCCAGTTCGCTGGTACCGGGGAATGACCCGACCCTGCTCTTCACCAACTCGGGCATGGTGCAGTTCAAGGACGTCTTTCTCGGTCAGGATAAACGTCCCTATACCCGTGCGACCTCCTCGCAACGTAGTGTGCGTGCCGGTGGTAAGCACAACGATTTGGAAAACGTCGGTTACACCGCGCGTCATCACACCTTCTTTGAAATGCTGGGTAACTTCAGCTTTGGTGATTACTTCAAGCGCGATGCCATCAACTTTGCCTGGGAACTGTTGACTGGCGTTTATGCTTTGCCCAAAGAGAAGTTGTGGGTCACGGTCTATCAGGAAGATGACGAAGCCTACGATATCTGGTCGAAGGAGGTTGGTGTTCCGGCGGAACGCATTATTCGTATCGGCGACAACAAGGGCGCGCGTTATGCATCAGACAATTTCTGGCAGATGGCCGACACCGGCCCGTGTGGTCCGTGTACAGAAATTTTCTACGATCACGGTGCCGATATCTGGGGTGGTCCTCCGGGGTCGCCGGAAGAAGATGGTGACCGTTACATCGAAATCTGGAACCTGGTGTTCATGCAGTACAACCGTGATGAAGCTGGTGTATTGCACCCGCTGCCGCGTCCCTGCGTGGATACCGGTATGGGCCTGGAGCGTATTGCTGCCGTGCTACAGCACGTCCACAGCAACTACGAGATCGATCTTTTCCAGAACCTGATTGCGGCAGCGCAGAAGGCCGTGCACGTCGCCGGTGGTGAAGCGGCGATTGATGCGGCATCGCTGAAGGTGATTGCCGACCACATTCGTGCCTGTGCCTTCCTGATTGTCGATGGCGTCATTCCTGGCAACGAAGGCCGTGGTTATGTGCTGCGCCGGATCGTCCGCCGGGCGATTCGTCATGGTTACAAGCTCGGTGCCCGCACGCCGTTCTTCAATACCCTGGTCGCCGCGCTTGTTGGTGAAATGGGTGAAGCCTATCCGGAGCTGGCGCGTGCCGAACAGCGCGTGACCGATATTCTGCGTCTGGAAGAGGAGCGTTTCTTCGAGACGATTGCCCACGGCATGGAAATTCTCGACGGTGCGCTGGCCAGTTTGCCAGCTGGTGGTGTACTGGATGGCGACATTGCCTTCAAACTGCATGATACCTACGGTTTCCCGCTGGATCTGACAGCGGATGTGTGTCGTGAACGCGAACTGAATGTGGATGAGTCAGGATTCGATGCCGCCATGACGCGTCAGCGTGAGCAGGCGCGTGCAGCGGGCAAATTCCAGATGGCGGCAGCCTTGAGCTACGATGGTCCGCAAACCTGTTTTGAAGGCTACGAGCACATGGCGATCGAAGCCAATGTCATCGCCTTGTATCGTGATGGCGTGGCCGTGAATGAGCTTACTGCTGGTGATTCTGGTGTCGTCGTTCTCGACAAAACACCATTCTATGCCGAGTCCGGTGGCCAGGTGGGTGATAACGGCGTGCTGCAATCGGTGCATGGCCAGTTCCTGGTCGAGGATACCCAGAAGGTTCAGCCGCAGGTGTTTGGTCACCATGGCACCCTTCGTGAAGGATCGCTAACGGTAGGTAACAGTGTTCAGGCGATGGTCAATGTGGCAGATCGTGAGCGCACGATGCGCAACCACTCGGCCACGCACCTGATGCATAAGGCGCTGCGTGAAGTCCTGGGTGAGCACGTGCAACAGAAGGGCTCGCTCGTTGATGCCGAGAAGACACGTTTTGACTTTGCGCACAATGCACCGATGACGACGGAACAAATCTGTGCCGTGGAAGATCTTGTGAACCGCGAGATCATGCGCAACCTGCCGAGTGAAGCCCGTGAAATGGCCATTGAAGATGCACAGCGTCTCGGTGCCATGATGCTCTTTGGTGAAAAATACGGCGACAGCGTGCGCGTACTTGATATTGGTTCGTCCCGTGAGCTGTGTGGTGGTACGCACGTGACTCGCACTGGTGATATTGGTCTGTTTACGATCATCGCCGAATCGGGTGTCGCTGCCGGCGTTCGCCGTGTTGAAGCGCTGACCGGTGATTACGCGCTGGCCGCTGTGCAGTTCCGTCGCCAGGCGCTGAATGAAATTGCCGGTCTGGTGAAGTGCAAGCCCGCCGAAGCACCGGCCCGGGTGGCGTCTGTACTAGACGGCATCAAGCTGCAGGAAAAAGAAGTGGCCCGCCTACAATCCAAACTGGCAGCTGCTCAGGGGGGGGATCTGGCTGGGCAGGCACAGGTGGTGAACGGCGTTGCCGTGCTGTCTGTAAAACTGGAAGGTGTGAGCGGCTCGGCGCTCCGTGAAACGCTGGATAAACTCAAAGAGCAGCTGAAATCGGCGGTGATCATGTTGGGCGTTGCCGAAGGTGACAAGGTGTCGCTGATCGCCGGTGTCACGCCGGATCTGACGAGCCGCTTCAAGGCGGGTGAGTTGGTTAACTTTGTTGCCGGTCAAGTCGGTGGCAAGGGTGGTGGTCGCCCGGATATGGCGCAGGCGGGCGGTACGCAGCCGGCCAACCTGGCCAATGCACTGGCGTCAGTCAAGGGTTGGGTTGCCGAGCGCTGATATGAAGGTGCTTCGCCTGTACCTTTACGCACTTCTCTTTAGTCTGCTGGCCCTCGTCGGTCAGCAGGCTGTTGCTGATGGCGCTGAGGTGCCGGACAGAACACCGCTGGCCGGTAAAACTGCGAATGGGGAAGACGTATTGTTGTTCCCGAATGGTCGTTGGGAATACGTGAATACCGTCAAAGCGGCCGAGGCCAAGAAAGTTGCTGATCAATTCCCTGAAAATAAAGTCTGTCCCGCAGGGGCTCAAGGCGGCTTGTTCGGTGTTGGGCGTTGCATTATGCCCGGCGATAAAGAGTACAACCGGCGCAGCTTGAGCGGAAAATAACCCGTGAGGTTTGATGGGGGCTGCACCACTGGAGATTCACGATGAAACGATGCTTGATTTCAGCTCTGGTCTATTTATTGAGTTTTGGTTTGATGACTGCAACGACTTACGCGGATCCACCTCCTGGCCGTGGTTATAACAAAAACTACTACAAGGGCTACAACGGCCACAATGGTTATCGTGGTAAGGGGCACTACAAGGGTTATAACGGATATCGCGGCAATGGTCGTTGGGATAACAACAACTGGAACCGCAATGGCTATTACTGGAACGGTAACAATTGGGTGGCACCTTTTGTCACTGGTGCACTGGTCGGTGGGGTGATTGGTTACGCCCTTGCACCTAAGCCGGGTGTTCAGTATCAGCAGCAACAGGTCTGGGATCCTCAGTGCGAATGCTATCGCCAGGCCATGGTGCCGATACAGTAAAAAAACAAGGGGGCATTGAATGCCCCCTTATACGTTGTACTGCGCTAGAACTGTTTAGAACGGTAGCGCCAGTTCCGGGCGAGCCTTGTTGAGGACGCGGCGGAACTCTCCCTGGATGCGGGTTAACGCTTCCGGGGTATCAGCTTCGAAGCGCAGCACCACAACGGGTGTGGTGTTCGATGGACGGGCCAGGCCAAAGCCATCGGCGTATTCCACACGCAGACCATCAATGGTGATGACATCTCGGGCACCCGGGAAGTCCGGTGCAATGGCTAGCTCGGCCATCAGTGCATGCGGTTCACCTTCGTTCATGCTGATGTTGAGTTCGGGGGTGCTCTGGCTGTTTGGCAGATTCTTCAGCACCGGGTTCGCATCAGCAGCCCGCGATAGAATTTCCAGTAGGCGAGCGCCGGTGTAGAGGCCATCATCAAAACCGAACCAGCGCTCCTTGAAAAACACGTGCCCACTCATTTCGCCGGCCAGCGGCGCACCGGTTTCCTTGAGCTTGGCTTTAATCAGTGCATGGCCGGTTTTCCACATCAGGGGTTGGCCGCCGGCGGCCCGAATGGCATCGCCGAGCAGCCGTGAGCACTTCACGTCAAAAATGATTGGGGCACCCGGGCAGCGCGAGAGCACGTCCTGCGCGAACAGCATCATCTGGCGGTCCGGGAAGATGACTTCGCCATCCTTGGTCACCACGCCTAGGCGGTCACCATCGCCGTCAAAGGCCAGGCCAATTTCAGCATCGGTCTTCTTGAGTTCGGCGACGAGGTCTTCGAGGTTCTCGGGTTTTGACGGATCCGGGTGATGGTTCGGGAAGGTGCCGTCAATCTCGCAGTACATGGGGATGACCTTGCAGCCCATACGTTTGAACAGCTCAGGGGCCAACTCGCCGGCGACACCGTTACCGCAGTCCACGGCAATCGTCATTGGGCGAGCAAGCTTCACATCGCCCACGATATGGTCGAGATAGGCAGATGTCACATCAGCGGTTTTCATTTGGCCCGGTTGCTCCGCCCAATCTACATCACCGGCTTCGATGCGTTGTTTCAACGCCTGAATCGCATCCCCTGCTAACGTATTGCCGGCGATGACCATTTTGAGGCCGTTGTAGTCGGGCGGATTATGGCTGCCCGTTACCGAGACGCAGGAATAGGTTTCGAGTTGGAAGCCAGCAAAGTAGGTGACGGGGGTCGGTACGCAGCCGACGTCAATCGCATCGATACCCGCCGCGATAATGCCTTCCTGTAAGGCACGCGATAGGCTTGGGCCCGACAGACGACCATCGCGTCCGACGGCAATGGCTTTGACGCCTTGCTCTCGCGCCAGGGTGCCGAGACCAAGCCCCACAGCGCGGACGACTTCAGGCGTCAGCGTGTCATCGACGATGCCACGGATATCGTAGGCTTTGAAAATCGAAGCAGGCAGGGCGGGAATGGCAAAGCGTGACATAAGCGTTCTCGTCAGGTGAGTTTGCGATCTGACAAAGTCAGACCGAGTGATTGTGCAAAGAAGTTAATTATACGTGTGGGGAGCCAGAGATCTCGTGAGGCACCTGTGCCACCACTGAATCCAACATGGCCGCCGGCATGGGGTGTTTCCAGTGTCACGGTCGGCGAGCATTGTGCTGGAGAGGGGTAACAGGCAGCGGTCAGGAACGGATCATTACGAGGCATGAGCAGAAGTGTTGGTAAGCCAATATCGCCAACAAGCGGTAGTGCAGACGCGCGTCGCCAGTAGTCGTCGACCCCGGCAAAGCCATGCAATGGCGCGGTAACGGTGTCGTCGAACTCTCGTAAGGTCGTTGCTGCACGCATGCGGTCAGCATCAAACAAACCGGGAAAGCGTTGTAAGCGTGCCTCACCTTGTTGCTTCATGGTGCGTAGGAAGTGCTGCGTGTAGATTTTCTGATTGGTGCCGTGGTTGCCCTGATCCAGCCAGGTGCCGCAGGCGGCCACATCCATGGGGGGTGACACTGCGGCAGCGGCACTAATCACGCTGGCGGCTGCGCTGCTCTGTTCGCCCAACCATTTCATCAGGGCGTTGCCGCCTAGAGAAACACCAGCGGCACAGATAGCACGATGGGGCATGCGTTCACGAAAGTGATGCAGGATCCAGTCGATTTCGGCCGAGTCGCCGGAATGATACGCACGTGGCAGGCGGTTCAGCTCACCGCTACAGCCACGGAAATGAGGGACAAAACCTGTCCAGCCGATCTGCTGCAACAGCGTTGCCATGGCGCGCGCGTAATGGGATTGCGAGTTGCCTTCGAGCCCGTGAAAAAGCACGACAACGGGTGCGCTCTCGGTGCCGGCGCTGATGCAGTCGACATCAATAAAGTCGCCATCCGGTGTGTCCCAACGTTCCCGAGGCCAGTGAACAGGTGGGCGTCTTAATGTTTTCCAAACAGGCCAGAGTGTCTGCAAGTGACCGTTGAAGAGATAAAACGGGGCGCTGTAGGGTGCCAGAGGCAGCATGAATTTGTTAGTGCAGGGTGTGGGCGGTTGCCGTTGCGATCTGTGCCTCGATATCGGCCAACTGCGCGGTCGCCTGGTGGCAGACCAGACGCCAGCCATTGCCGCCACGCACATACACGTTCATAGCGGTTGTTACACCGTTACGGCGCACGAGACTATGGGGATGTTCCGGATCTGTGAGTTCTTCAGGGACGCTAAACAGGGTGACGCTCTCTTGTACGAGATGAACGGCAACGAGACCGCTTTGCCAGCGCATCATGTTCGTCACTTCAATTTCCAGATGATGACAGCCACTGAAAATTGCCTGCCAGCCCTGGCGAATGGCCGCATGACCTGCAGCACGACGGCCATCCGGATCGACGCAGATGATGTCGTCTTCATCGGCCCAGATGGCCATCAGGGCATCCAGGTTGGCCTGGGCGACACTTTCGTAAAAACCCCGTTCAGCGTCATCGGGGGTGGCGAAATTGGGCACGGGTGCCGTGGGGGGAGGCAGGCTCATAGGGCTCCGTTATCGCGAATGAGCGGGTCAATGGCCTGCATCACGGCATCGGGCGTCAGTTTGTTCAGACAATCCAGATGGTCGTAACGACAGGTACGTGCAAAGCAGGGACTGCAGGGCACCGGGTGCTGCAAAATCGCTACCCGTTTGGCAAGCGGTGGAGTAAACCCCGGTGAGGATGAGCCATACAGTGCGACGAGAGGGCGTGCCAGAGCGGCGGCCACATGCATGAGACCGGAATCATTGGTGACGGCCACATCCGCACCGCTTAACAGGTCAATGGCATCAGCCAGCTGCGTTCGGCCGCAGAGGTTGATTGCAACGCCGTGGCTCTGCTGTTCGATGGCTTCACCGAGCCCCTGATCCTTATTGGAGCCCAGGGTCCAAACTGTCCACCCCCGCTGCCCAAGCTGCCGCGCCAGGGTGGCGAAGTGCTCGGCAGGCCAGCGTTTTGCCGGGCCATATTCGGCACCGGGACAAAGCACAGCGAGGCGGGGGCCACGTGTCAGGCCGAGCTTGGTGCAGACTTGGTCAAATGCACCGGCGGAGACCTGCAGGACGGGTATGTCATCTTCAGGGGTGCGACGTGCTTTGTTGCCAGGTGCCAGCGCCAGAAAGCGATCAACCATGCGCGGCAGTGCCTGCTTGTCGAGTGTGTGGCGATGGTTTAACAACCCATACCGGCATTCGCCGGTAAAGCCGATGCGGTGTGTGATACCAGCAAAGGCGACAGGGAGCGCAGATTTCAACGAGTTCGGGAGCACATAGGCATGATGGTAGCCTTGCGTCTTCAAGATCCGGCCGATTTTCCAGCGCCCGGCGAGATCCAGTTTGCCATGGGCGAAAGGCGCAGCAATCACCTTGCCAACGCCGGGCATGCGTTCAAATACGGGGGCCACCCAAGGAGGCGCTAATACATCCACCGGGCGTTGATCCGCTGCAGCGATACGACGCAGCAGTGGTTCGCTCATGACGGCATCGCCGACCCAGGCGGGCGCAACAAGCAGAGAGACAGCCTTCATCGACTCACGTCTCTCTGCACAGTCCGTCATCAATGCCCGTGGGGGGCGTCACCGGAGAAGCTGTACTGTGTGCCACAGTAAGGGCACTTCACTTCGCCGGTTTTCAGAACATCCAGATAAACACGCGGGTGACCCGACCACAGCTGCACGCCTTGAGGTGGGCAGTGCAGGGGCAGGTCGTCAGCGGTGACCGTGAGTGCTTTGGCCGACAGGGTGTTTTCGAGCGGTGCATTCATCGCAATAGCCTCGGAAATTGAATCGTGAATCAGATAAAGCTGAGCCAGTCTTCATGCTTCGGATTACGGCCATTGACCGCATCGAAGTAGGCCGACTGGATACGCTCGGTGACCGGGCCACGGCTACCGATACCGATCTTGCGGTTGTCCAGTTCACGGATCGGGGTCACTTCAGCGGCGGTACCGGTGAAGAATGCTTCGTCGGCGCAGTAGACTTCGTCACGCGTAATGCGTTTTTCTTCGACTGAAATGCCCAGTTCGCGCGCCAGCGTGACAACGCTGTCGCGGGTGATACCTTCCAGGCAGGACGACAGCTCTGGTGTATAGACCTTACCGTTCTTGACGATGAACAGGTTTTCGCCGGCACCTTCCGACACATAGCCCTCGGTATCCAGCAGTAGCGCTTCGTCGTAGCCATCGGCGATGGCTTCATTGTTGGCCAGAATGGAGTTGACGTAGTGGCCGCTGGCCTTGGCGCGCACCATCGACACGTTAACGTGGTGGCGCGTGTACGACGAGGTCTTTACGCGGATGCCCTTCTTCAAGCCATCTTCACCCAGGTACGCACCCCAGGCCCAGGCACCAATGGCCACATGGACTTTGGCACCTTTCGGCGATACGCCCATTTTTTCTGACCCGTAGTACACCAGCGGGCGGATGTAAGCGCTTTCCAGTTTGTTGGTGCGTACCACTTCTTTATGGGCTTCGTTAATCGTTTCTTCGTCGTAGGGCACTTCCATCTGGAAGATGTGCGCCGAATTGAACAGACGGCGCGTGTGATCCTGCAGACGGAAAATCGACGTGCCGCGACCGGTATCGTAAGCACGGACACCTTCAAACACGCTCATGCCATAGTGCAGAGAGTGGGTCAGTACGTGCGTATTGGCGTCACGCCAGGGAACCAGCTTGCCATCCAGCCAGATAAAACCGTCGCGGTCAGACATCGACATGATGTGAATCCTTTGATCAATCTTAATGAAGTCAGGGGGTCGTCATAGTGGCGACCGGATCGTGCGATTTTAGCTGATTTCCAGCACGAAATCAGGTGGACGGGCGGATTATCGCCCCATTCGATGCGCGCCACAGCGGGTTGAGGGCGAAAAGCGACTGATTGGGTAAAATGGCCAACATGAATACCCCAAAACATCGTTGGAAGCCGAGTGTGACTGTCGCTGCTTTAGTTGAGCGGGCAGGTCGCTTTCTGGTGGTCGAAGAAGAAACGTCGGCGGGGTTGCGCTTTAATCAGCCGGCCGGTCATATGGACGAGGGGGAATCTCTGGTCGAGGCCTGTGTCCGGGAGGCGCTGGAAGAAACCGGATGCCATGTCACCCCGGAAGCTTTAGTCGGCATCTACCAGTGGACCGTACCGGCCGGCGATATTACCTATCTGCGCTTTGCGTTTGCCTGCCGTCTGGATCAGGTAGAAACGGGTCGTCCACTGGACGACGGCATTGTCGCCGCTCACTGGTTGACGTTGGACGAGTTGCGCGCGAATCAGGCGCACCATCGTAGCCCGCTGGTGCTGCAGTGTGTTGAGGACTGGCTGTCAGGGCGTCGCTTGCCGCTCGAAACGGTCAGGCATTACGACTTTCCCTGAGGCGAGGGCACCCGGTTGCGGCACCATGGTCTGATTATCGGTTTGTTGGTGGTGTTGGCGTCGCCGATTGCCATGGCGGACGGGTTGGTGTTGTTTTGCTATAACTGGGACTGTAAAACGCCTGGTGTGGCGAGTTTTTCCGAACCCTGGCTTAAAAAAGTTCTGACCCCATTGAGGCAGGCAAAAACGGCAGAGGCAGAACGTGTAGCCGTGGCGGAAGTCGTCCGTCAGTTTTATATCAAGGCGGCTGATCAGTTGCCGATTGCGGCCGACGAGCCTGGCAATGAAGAGGATGAAACCGTGAATGGCCGTATGGATTGCATTGATCATTCATCGACCACCCGGAATATTCTGTCGTTTCTGGGGCATCGTCAGGCACTGCGTTGGCACGCCGTCGGAGCCTATGCCCACCGCACCCTCTTCCTGGATTCGCATTACAGCGCCACCCTGATAGCAACCGAGGCCTCGACTGACGATGATGGCCGGACTTACACCGTGGATCCGTGGTTTGTCGAACAGGGCAGCTTACCGCCAGTGCAGCCCGTGAGAGAATGGGCGTCCTATCGCTTTTATAGTCTGGAAACGCAACACCATACGGCCGTGGCCTCGCCTGTGGTTCGTCGTTGAGGAATACCCTGATGTCGTCTTCATCCATTAAAACTGTGGTCGTCGGTCTATCCGGCGGTGTTGATTCTTCCGTCGCAGCTTTGCTGCTCAAGGAGCAGGGCTACCGCGTCATCGGTCTGTTCATGAAGAACTGGGAAGACGACGACACGGACGAATACTGCAGCACACGCCAGGACTTGATCGACGTGATGAGCGTTACGGATATTCTCGGGATTGATGTCGAGGTGGTGAATTTCGCCAAGGAATACCGTGATCGTGTGTTCTCGACGTTCCTCCAGGAATACAACGCGGGACGTACGCCGAATCCGGATGTACTGTGCAATTCGGAAATCAAGTTTGCCGCGTTTCTGGATCACGCCATTGCACTTGGCGCTGACTACATTGCCACAGGCCATTACGCTGGTCTGCAGGACTTCGATGGCAAGCGTCAGCTGCTCAAAGCCGAAGACGGTAACAAGGATCAGAGTTACTTCCTGTATCGCCTGAACCAGACGCAACTGAAACCGGCGCTATTCCCCCTGGCCAACTGGCTGAAGCCGGAGATTCGTGCCAAGGCTGAAGCGGCGGGGTTGCCCGTTGCCAAGAAGAAGGATTCCACCGGCATCTGCTTTATCGGCGAGCGCCCGTTCAATGATTTTCTGCAGCGCTATGTGCCGCAAAATCCGGGCGAAATCCGGGATCTAGATTCCGGCAAACTGCTGGGTACGCATCAGGGTCTGGCTTTCCACACGCTGGGTCAGCGCAAAGGCCTGCATATTGGTGGGGTGAAAGGGCAAGACAAAGGCCATGACAAGGTGCCGGGGGAGCACGATGCCTGGTATGTGGCGCGCAAGGATATGGCCGCCAACGTACTTTACGTGGTCTCAGGCCACGACCATCCGGCGCTTTATGTGGATGAAGTTACCATCACCGACATGAACTGGATTGCTGGCGAAGCACCGCACACGCATTGGGTCTACACCGCCAAAACCCGCTACCGCGCACCGGATGCGCCGTGTGAAATTGAACAGATAGATGCTGGGCGTGCCGTGATCCGTTTTGCCGAGCCCCAATGGGCCGTTACCCCGGGTCAATCACTGGTCATGTATGAAAGCCGAGTTTGCCTGGGCGGCGGCATCATCGAGTCGGCCCGTATGGGCGGCAAGCCGGTGGTGACTGCAGATCTGCAGTCTCTCACCGAGTAAGCGTTTGCTTATTGTTCGGCCAGCGAAATCTTTGCGCTCGGCCGCTCTGCAACACGGCTGTACCAGGCCAGCAGTGACGGATGCGCCGCACGCCAATCACGCTCTGGCTGGCGCAAATCCAGATACACCAGCGTGCTGAACAGCGCAAAATCGCCCAGTGACAGGGCTTCACCGTTGACCCAGGGGTGATTGCCGAGTCCCTCTTCGGCAAATTGCAGTGCGCGGCTGATCGCGTTGTTATGCAGCGTAATATTGGCCGGCTCCTGCTTCTCTTCTGGTCGCAGACGCTCGTTACGCACGGCCAGGGCCGAATCCATAATGCCATCGGCCAGCGCTTCCCAGCGTTTAACGCGCATACGGGCCAGCGCGTCATTGCGCGGAATCAGAATCGGTGTGTCGTTGAGGCTATCGACATATTCGGCAATGACCGGGGAATCAAACACGCAGGTGTCATCATCCAGTACCAGAGCGGGGATGCGGCCGAGCGGGTTCACACGTGCCACCAGGCTGCCGGGTTCGCGTGGCGGGTCGATGAGGTATTCGTGCGGAATATTCTTTTCTAGCAGCATCAGGCGCACCTTGCGCACATAGGGGCTGGTTGCGGTGCCAAGTAGTTTCATCGGAGGTCTCCAGGCGTCTAGGCGAATGCCGTACCCTACACCGAACGGGTGATAAAATCACGGTTTCGATTTTTCCGTATTCAGGAGTTTCAGATGTCCAATGGTCTCGGTGCTTTGACTGCTCTTTCGCCGCTCGATGGTCGTTATGCCGCCAAGGTTGACCTGCTGCGCCCCCATTTTTCTGAATACGGTCTGATTCACGCCCGTTTGCGCGTCGAGATCGAATGGCTCAAAGCCCTGGCTGCTGATCCGCACTTCACCGAAATTCCGGCATTCTCACCCGCTACCATTGCCGAGCTGGATGGTCTGGTGAATAACTTCACCGCCAGCGATGCCGCTGAAGTGAAGGGTATTGAAGCCACCACCAACCACGACGTTAAGGCGCTGGAATACTGGATTAAAGACAAGACCAAGGCCAATGCCGAAGTCACCAAGGTAAGCGAATTTATTCACTTCGCCTGTACCTCGGAAGACATCAACAACCTGTCGCATGCGCTGATGTGCAAGGGCGCCCGTGAAGACGTCATGCTGCCGGTGCTGGATAAAGTCATCGCCAAGCTCACAGAAATGGCGCATGTCTACGCTGATGTGCCGATGATGTGTCGTACGCACGGCCAACCGGCCACGCCATCGACCATGGGTAAGGAAATGGCCAACGTGGCGTATCGCATGCAACGCGCCCGCGCCCGCATTGCGCAAGCAGAACTGCTGGGCAAGATCAACGGCGCTGTCGGTAACTACAACGCTCACCTGGCCGCGTATCCTGGCTACGATTGGGAAGGTTTCGCCAAGAAGTTTGTCGAGTCGCTCGGCCTGGTCTTCAACCCGTACACCATTCAGATCGAACCGCATGATGGCCTGGCCGAAATGTTTGATGCCTTTGCCCGTGCCAACGGCATCCTCATCGATCTGGACCGCGACGTCTGGGGCTACATCTCCCTTGGCTTCTTCAAGCAGAAGGTCAAGGCCGGCGAAGTCGGTTCATCGACCATGCCGCACAAAGTGAACCCGATTGACTTTGAAAACTCCGAAGGTAACCTGGGTCTGGCCAATGCCATGCTCAAGCACCTGGCAGAAAAGCTGCCCATCTCGCGCTGGCAGCGTGACCTCACCGATTCTACCGTGCTGCGTAATATGGGTGTTGGCCTAGGTTATGCCCTGTTGGGTTACGACTCGCTGCTCAAGGGTCTGGGTAAGCTGGAAATCAATGCCGACCTGATGAAGGCCGACCTGGACGCCAACTGGGAACTGCTGGCAGAACCGATCCAGACCGTGATGCGTCGCTTCGGTATTGCCAACCCGTACGAGAAGCTCAAAGAGCTGACCCGTGGCACCCGTGTCTCGCGCGAAGGCATGCAGGCGTTTGTGAACACGCTGGAGATTCCGGCGGAAGCCAAGCAAGCCTTGCTGGCCATGACCCCGTGGGATTACACCGGTAAGGCCGCTGAGTTGGCCAAGCGTATTTAAGGAAGAGCACCATGGCCTTTTCGGACAATCTCAAAAAGCTGCCGGGCATTTCTCACCTGGCCGCCATTGAACTGCGTGATGGTGAGGGTAACCTCGCTGGCATCATCGAAAACAAATCGGGTAGTCAGGGGTCGCTCACGGTGTACAACCACCTGGCCCAGGTTTGGGGCTCCATCAACGTTGATGCCGCCAAGCAAGGCTTGGATGTCTTTGCCGAACATACGGCCGACGCACGCACCAACCCGGGTAAACACCCGAACATTGATCGCCTACTGGCGATTGCCGAAAACGGTGGCGAAGCATTGCGTGTTAAACACGTATTCGCCATTGATGAGGATCTGCCAGCCTAAAGCTGGCCAAATCTGCCAGCGCCATGGAACGTAACTTCCCCGAGGCGCTGGCGCATACCCTGCAGTTCGAAGGTGGGTGGGCCAATCACCCGAATGACCCCGGTGGTGCCACCATGAAGGGCGTCACCCACAAAACCTACGCGCATTATCTGGGACGCGATATCACCGATGTGACGCACGACGAATTGCGCGCGATTCCCGATGAGCACCTGGCCGACATCTATCGTAAGCGTTACTGGGATGTCTGCCGTTGTAGTGATTTGCCCGATGGGCTGGATATGGCTGTATTTGATACGGCGGTGAACACTGGGCCGGCGCAGGCGGCACGGCTATTGCAACGCATCGTCGGCGTATCTGCCGATGGCGGCATTGGCCCGAAAACACTCGCATCGGTGAATGGCTACGTGGCGGCTCATGGCCTGCACCAACTGATTGAAGCCTATACCGAAGCGCGGCAGAGTTTCTATCGGCTATTGCCGACCTATGTGCACTTCGGTGAAGGCTGGCGGAGGCGGGCAGATGGCGTGGCCAAGGTGGCCAAAGACATCAGTCAAACAAATCAAAGCGTTTGAAATGATCAACGCCACCCGAAGGTGGCGTTTGAGAGGAGGCTCTCAACGTGTCTCAGACGCAGGCGCCATCCGCATTGGCAGCATCAACCCGTTTGGCTGGTTTGATGAACTGTTCTTTCGAAACGCCCAACCACATGACCAGCGGGCTGGCCACCAGTACCGATGAGTAGATGCCGAACAGAATGCCGATGGTGAGCGCCAGGGCGAAGTAGTGCAGGGCGTCACCGCCGAAGACCAGCATGGAGAGCACCATCATTTCGGTCGCGCCGTGGGTGATGATGGTGCGGGAGATTGTGCTGGTAATGGCGTGATCCAGAATCTGCGGGGTGGTCATGCCACGCTTCTTGCGGAAGGTTTCGCGCACGCGGTCGAAGACCACGACCGATTCGTTCACCGAGTAGCCCAGTACGGCGAGTACGGCAGCTAGCACCGGTAGCGAGAATTCCCACTGGAAGAAGGCGAAGAAGCCGAGAATGATGATCACATCATGCAGGTTGGCGATAATCGCCGATAGGGCAAAACGCCATTCGAAGCGCAGCGCCAAGTAGATCATGATGCCGATAACGACCAGCAGCAATGCCAAGCCACCATCGTGAGCGAGTTCTTCGCCAACCTGTGGGCCAACAAACTCGACACGTTGCAGTTGGGCGCCCGGGGCGCTGGTATCCAGCGCTTCCATGACGCCGGTGCCAATGGCAGCCGAGCTTTGTGAGGGTTTGAGTGGCAGACGGATCAGTACATCACGGCTGGAGCCGAAGTTCTGAACGGCGTAATCCTGGAAGTTGGCTTTGGCCAGACCGCCACGGATGGCTTCCAGATCGGCCGCCTGTTTGTATTGCACTTCGACCAGCGTGCCGCCTGTGAATTCCACCGAGAAGTGCAGGCCACGGGTAACGAGGAAGAATACGGCCAGCAGGAAAGTGAGCAACGAAATGATGTTGAACACCAGCGCATGGCGCATGAAGGGGATGTCTTTGCGGATGCGGAATAGTTCCATGGGGTCGCTCCCGATCAGGCTTGAGTAGAGTCGGTTTCAGGTTTCCAGACCTGGCCGATGGAAATTTTGGTGAGGCGCTTCTGACGACCGTAGATGATGTTGACCAGGGCGCGTGACACCACTACCGCGCTGAAGATCGAGGTCAGAATGCCCAGACAGTGCACCACGGCAAAACCGCGTACTGGACCTGAACCAAAGATCAGCAGTGCTAGGCCGGCAATCAGTGTGGTGATGTTGGAGTCCAGAATGGTGTCAAACGCACGCTCGTAACCGGCCGAGATAGCGGCCTGCGGCGTTGAACCATTACGTAGCTCTTCACGGATGCGTTCGTTGATGAGCACGTTGGCATCAATGGCCATGCCTAGTGCCAGCGCAATGGCGGCAATGCCAGGCAGGGTGAGCGTGGCTTGCAGCAGCGAAAGAATCGCCACGAGGAACAGTAGGTTCGAGGACAGCGCCAGCACCGAGATCACCCCGAACATGCCGTAGTAAATGATCATGAACACGGCAATCGCGGCAAAGCCCCATAGTGTGGCATGGAAGCCGCGGGAGATGTTTTCTGCGCCGAGCGACGGGCCAACCGTACGTTCTTCGATGATGTCCATCGGGGCGGCGAGCGAACCGGCTCGCAGCAGCAGGGCGGTTTCGTTCGCTTCTACGGTGGTCATGCGGCCGGAGATCTGAACTTTACCACCGCCAATTTCAGTGCGAATCACAGGTGCCGTAATTACCTCGCCTTTACCCTTCTCGATGAGCAGGATGGCCATGCGCTTGCCGACGTTGTCACGCGTGATGTCGCGGAAGATGCGCGAGCCAGCGGCGTCCAGCGTTAGGTGGACAGCGGGCTCCTGCGTCTGGCTGTCGAAACCGGGTTGGGCGTCGTTGAGGCGCTCACCGGTGAGGACGACCACTTTCTTGACGAGAATCGGGCTACCGCCCCGCTCGGTGTAGAGCTCAGCGGTGGCTGGCACATTGCCACTCAACGCAGACTCCAGGGCGCCCGGGGTGTCATCCACCATGCGGATTTCCAGCGTGGCGGTACGGCCGAGAATGTCTTTGGCTTTGGCGGTATCTTGTACGCCCGGCAGCTGCACGACAATGCGATCCGGGCCGGACTGCTGGATGATCGGCTCGGCCACGCCCAGTTCGTTAATCCGGTTGTGCAACGTGGTGATGTTCTGTTTGACAGCAAATTCCTGAATGCGCTTGATGGCTTCCGGCTTGAAGGTGCCGACCAGTGCCGGGTCTCCGCCCAGTGTTTGCTCGACAAAGTTTAGGTCGGCCTGGCTATCCATCAGGATGCCACGGGCCTGGCTACGGTAATCGGCTTCGCGAAAGCGGATGACCAGACGCTGGTCTTCGCGGCTGATGCCGGCATGACGGATGTTCTTGTCACGCAGCAGAGTGCGGATGTCAGCCGAAGTTGCGTCGATACGCTTGGTCAGTGCACCCTGTAGATCCACCTGCAGTAGGAAGTGCACGCCACCGCGCAGGTCGAGGCCCAGGTACATGGGCAGGGCATGAATCGAGGTTAGCCACTTGGGCGAGGCCGACAGCAGGTTGAGGGCAACGACGTACTGGGCATCGTCGGCCTTCGGGTTGAAGGCATGTTCAAGCACATCGCGGGCCTTCAGCTGGGTGTCGGTGTCCGGTAGGCGAACTTTGACCCCATTGGTGTCTAGAAAAGCACCCTGGCTGGAGATACCGTTTTTGTCGAGTACGGCCGAAACCTGCTGCAACAGCTTGTCATCCGACTTGATGGTGGCGCGGATCGGCGATACCTGTACAGCCGGGGTTTCACCAAAGAAGTTGGGCAGTGTGTAGAGCACGCCAATAACAAGGGCGACGGCTACGACAATGTATTTCCAGAGCGGGTAGCGATTCATGACAGGTCACAGAAAAGTCAAACGGGGGCCTAAGCCCCCGGGTCGAACATGCAGGATGGTGTGCAAATCCGGTTGGTTACAGCGAATTGAGCGAGCCCTTCGGCAGAATGATGCCGATAGCCGGGCGCTGTACGGTGATCTCGACCGGGCCGGCGCTGTTGGTGCCGACTTCGATCTTGACGTAGTTGTCACCGATGGCGGTGACTTTGCCCGTCAGGCCACCCTGGGTCACGACTTCGTCACCCTTCTGCAGGCCAGCGATCAGGGCTTTGTGTTCTTTGGCCTTCTTCATCTGAGGACGAATCATCAGGAAGTACAGAATCGCAAACATAGCGATCAGGGGCAGGAACTGGCTCAGGGCGTCTTGAGTGCTTGTGGCGCCAGCGGCTTGGGCGAATGCGGGGCTGATCACGTGGGTGTCTCCAGCGAGTGGTTAACTAAAGCGCTGATTTTAGCATTCTTTTGCGGGGTGCCGCCCTGCCTGGGGCGGGGCGGTTGGTATTAGACACCGCGCTGGCGGTCGGCGCGTAGCGTCGCCACCTTGGCGCTGAAGTGGCCGCCTTCAATGGCGCCACGCATCTCGGCCATCAACGTCTGGTAATAGTGCAGATTGTGGATGGTGTTGAGGATGCTCGACAGAATTTCGCCGGCACGGAACAGGTGGTGCAGGTAGGCGCGGCTGAAGTTCTGGCAGGTATAACAGCCACAGGTCGGGTCGAGCGGTGTCTGATCCGTCTTGAAGCGGGCGTTCTTGATTTTGACGTCGCCATAGCGCGTGAACAGGTGGCCGTTGCGCGCGTTGCGGGTCGGCATCACGCAGTCAAACATGTCGATACCCTGTTCGACCGAATCCATCAGGTCTTCCGGTGTACCGACACCCATCAGATAGCGGGGTTTGTCGGTGGGTAGCTGTGGCGCGGTATGCGCCAGAATACGCATCATGTCTTCCTTGGGTTCGCCAACCGAGAGGCCGCCAATAGCGAAGCCGTTGAAGTTGATGTCTTTCAGGCCAGCCAGTGACTCGTCGCGCAGTGCCTCGTGCATACCGCCTTGTACGATGCCAAACAGGGCGTTGGTGTTTTCCAGGCGATCATGCTCGTCACGCGAACGGCGTGCCCAGCGCAGCGACAGGCGCATGGATTCGGCGGCGGTTTTGTAATCAGCGGGGTAGGGGGTGCACTCGTCGAAGATCATGACGATGTCGCTGTTCAGATCCTTCTGGATCTGCATGGAGATTTCCGGGGTCAGAAACAGTTTGGCGCCGTCGATGGGTGATGCGAACTTGACGCCTTCTTCTGTGATCTTGCGCAGATCGCCCAGCGAAAACACCTGAAACCCGCCGGAATCCGTCAGGATCGGTTTGTCCCAGTTCATGAATTTGTGCAGACCGCCGAATTGCTTGATCACAGCCATGCCCGGGCGCAGCCAGAGGTGGAAGGTATTGCCCAGGCAGATTTGTGCGCCCGTGTTCGCCAGCGCATCTGGCGTCATGGCTTTTACCGTGCCGTAGGTGCCTACGGGCATAAAGGCCGGGGTATCGACCTGGCCGTGCGCCAGGATCAGTCGGCCGCGGCGGGCTGCGCCATCGGTGGTGATCAGATCAAATTTCATGGAGGCTATTCAACTCGGGTTAACAGCATGGCATCGCCATAACTGAAGAAGCGGTATTGTTGCTCAATCGCATGCTGGTAGGCAGCACGCATCGTGTTGTAACCGGCAAAGGCCGACACCAGCATGAGCAGCGTGGATTTGGGCAGGTGGAAGTTGGTAATCAGACGATCCACCACCTTGAATTGATAACCGGGGCGGATAAAGAGATCTGTCTCCCGACTGTCCGCGTGAAGCGCTCCGCCCGGAGTAATACCCTGCTGTTTAGCGGCCGATTCCAGGGCGCGGAGCGAGGTGGTGCCTACAGCGACTACTTTGCCGCCGCGCGCCCGGCAGGCGGCAATGGCGTGTACGGTTGCCTCGGGTAGGTGATACCACTCGTGGTGCATGACGTGTTCGTCGAGATTCTCTGCGCGCACCGGCTGAAAGGTGCCAGCACCCACATGCAAGGTGACGGTGGCAGTTTCAATATCTTTGGCCTTGAGTTGCGCGAACATTGATTCATCAAAATGTAGGCCAGCGGTGGGTGCGGCTACCGCACCCGGGTTGGCAGCGTACACCGTCTGGTAACGGGTTTCATCATCAGCACCGGGTGTGTGCGTAATATAAGGTGGTAGCGGCAACAGGCCGTGCACTTCGGTCAGTTGCCAGAGGTCCCGGGTCTCATCCGCTGGCAGGGCGAGCAAAAAGAATTCGCCATCGCGGCCGGTGACTTCGACGTCAAAGGCATCGGCCAGGCGTAAACGAGTGCCGGGCTTGGGCGATTTGCTAGCACGAATCTGGGCGCGGGCTGTAAGACCATCAGCATCAATACGCTCAATCATCACCTCGATCTGTCCCCCCGTGTTTTTTTGACCGAAGAAGCGGGCGCGCAACACACGGGTATCGTTCATCACGAGCAGATCGCCAGGATTCAGCAGGCCGGGCAGGTCGGTGAACTGTTTGTCGGCAAATGTTGTTCCGTTCACCTGCAGCAATCGGCTCGCCGAACGCTCGGCAGCTGGATGCTGCGCGATGAGCGAATCCGGTAGTTCGAAGTCGTAATCACTCAATCTGGAAAGAGGGGTAGATGCATTTGCGCTCATGGGGCGAAAGTATAAAGGGTGCGGAGCCAAACTCACGTGTATAATCCCGTTCGCGTGCCTCGGTGGTGAAATTGGTAGACGCGCCGGACTCAAAATCCGGTTCCGAAAGGAGTGTCGGTTCGATTCCGACCCGAGGCACCAATTCAAGTGCATGTTCCATAGAAAACTGATGCGCTTGTTTTTAGCTCAGCAAAACAGATTGGCAGAGCAC
>JACCDN010505620.1_pt1 | contig 27536 bp, 25 predicted proteins | sample 7441691 | NCBI WGS metagenome assembly JACCDN01 (sample SAMN15323439, study PRJNA562643) | freshwater metagenome | isolation source: river surface water | place: USA:Blue River Watershed | collected 2017-08-16 | reverse complement strand
TTGGATGCAACCAGTTTTTGGCCGCGTTCCCTGGGCAAGATGTGCTCCTAGATCTTGAGGTATCTCCTGATTGAGACACCTGATGCGATAACCGCAAGGATAACACCTAGGCCTACTAGATAGGGAGCGACGGTTAGCGCATCAGCTAGCCCCACAAAGCTCGTGAATGGCAGCTGCAAGGCCAGGTAATCGGTGACCAGGTATTGCACCGCTGCAAGAGTTGCTCCGCCTGCCAGAAGGCCACCAATCAATGCGGCGAAAATGCCCTCCAGGACGAAAGGTAGCTGGATCGAAAAGTTTGAGGCACCCACAAGGCGCATGATCGAGATCTCACGTCGCCTAGAAAAGGCGCTCAGTCGAATCGTGGTCGCAATCAATAGCGTTGCGCTTAAAAGCATGACACCGGCAACTCCCGCAGCAGCCAAACTGCCAACGTTCATAAACGAGAAGATTTGATCCAGATATCCGCGCTGGTCTCGGACCTCCTCAACACCCTCAAGGCCTGAAAAACTCTCTGCGATCAACTGGCTGTCAGATGGGTTCTTTAGGTTGACCCAAAAAGCTTGGTTGAGCTGCTCGGGAGTGATGAACTCCAAAACTGACGAACCTGCAAACTCCTCAGAAAATTTTTCGTACGCAGCTTCATGGGTCTCGAAGAAATACTCTTCGACGTAAGGGGTAATCGCAGCGGAATCAAGCTGGGACTTGACCGCAGCTATTTGCTCCTCTGTCGCTCCACCAACTGGACATGCTGCCTCGGGAGAAAAATCAGTGCACAGGTAGACCGCAACCTGCGCACGGTCATACCAATAGTTCTTCATTTCACCGATTTGAAGCTGAAGAAGCGCTGCAATCCCGACGAAGGTCAGGGAGATAAAAGTGACCAAAATAATGGAAAAAACCATTGAGACATTGCTCTTTAGGCCAGCCCACATCTCAGAGAGAATGAATCCTGGATTCATAGCGCTGCCTCGCCATCTAAGCTCCAGCTGCCGGTCTTAGGCTCAACAATCTCTATTGGGTTGCTTGGCAGTTCGCGGTAGCTGGCTGTTTGTGCATCACGGACAATCTCTCCCCCACGAATCTCAATGACTCTCTTCTGCATCCGGTCAACAATTGAACGGTCGTGAGTAGCCATTACAACCGTGGTGCCAGACAGGTTGATTCGCTCAAGTAAGTTCATGATTTCGGTGCTGGTGGCAGGGTCCAGGTTTCCAGTGGGCTCGTCAGCCAGAAGCACCTCCGGCCTATTCACAAGCGCTCTAGCAACCGCGACTCGCTGCTGCTCTCCACCTGACAGCTCACTAGGCAACCTGTTGGCCTTTTCATCGAGACCGACAAGTTTCAATACATCGGGAACCGCAGTCTCGATGAAGGCTTTGGATTTTCCAATTACCTTGAGAGCAAAGGCCACGTTTTGATAGACCGTCTTGTTCGGCAGCAGTCTGAAGTCTTGAAAGACAACTCCCAATTTGCGCCTGAATTGCGGCACCCGCCTTGAGGGAAGTCGACCTAGGTTTTCTCCCAGAACCAAAACCGAACCAGTGTCAGGTCGCTCTTCGCGAAGCATGAGCCTTAAGAGCGTCGACTTACCAGAACCCGAGGTTCCAACCAGGAAGACAAACTCTCCGCGGGTTATATCTAGCGAGATACCCTTCAGGGCCTGGCTGTTCGCACCCTTGTAGGTTTTGGTGACTTCTTCTAGTCGGATCATTGTGGCTAAAGCCTAAAAAGCTTACGAACCTAATTACCAAAGACTCTCCGAGCCTTTGGTAATTAGACCTCCTGCTGTTTTCTCCAGCGAATGCCAGCCTGGATAAAACCATCTAGATCGCCATCAAAAACATCGGAAGGGTTGTTTACCTCAAAGCCAGTTCTGAGATCCTTGACCATCTGATAAGGCGCTAGGACGTAAGAGCGCATCTGCTCTCCCCAGCTTGCCTTCACGTCACCAGCTAGCTGTTTCTTTTTCGCTTCCTCTTCTTGACGTTTGAGTTCAAGGAGGCGGGATTGCAAAACGCGCATTGCCGCTACTTTGTTCTGCAGTTGGCTCTTTTCGTTTTGGCAGGACACAACAATTCCGGTAGGGATGTGAGTTATGCGCACGGCAGAGTCAGTCGTATTCACAGACTGCCCTCCAGGCCCCGAAGATCTGAACACATCGACACGGATTTCGGATTCTGGGACATCGACCGCGTCCGTCGTTTCAACAAGTGGAACCACCTCAACAGCCGCAAAAGAGGTCTGTCTCTTGCCAGCGGCATTGAAAGGACTCATTCGAACCAGTCGGTGAGTTCCAGACTCAACCGAGATGTTGCCATAGGCGTAGGGTGCATCGAGTTCGAAAGTTGCGGATTTGATGCCCGCTCCCTCGGCATAGGAAATGTCCAATACTTGAGCCTTGATTCCATGCTTTTCTGCAAAGCGCAAATACATTCGCATCAGCATCTCTGCAAAGTCGGTTGCATCATCGCCACCGGCACCGCTTCGAATGGTTACAACAGCGCCTCGGGAGTCGTACTCTCCGTTGAGCAAAGTTTCAATTTCTAGAGAATCAAGCTGAGCTTTTAGCTTTGTAATTTCGGACTGGACTTCTGACTCAAGGCTCGAATCTCCGGCTTCAGAGGACATCTCGATAAGTACATCTACGTCTTCAATGGCTAAACTCAGCGAAGTGAGCTTCTCAAGCTTTGACTTGACCCTAGACAAATCACCGGTGACTTTTTGAGCCTTAGCTTGGTCATTCCAAAGGCCTGGGTCGCTCGCTAAAGCTTCGAGTTCGCCCACTTGGAGTTTGAGATTGCCTGGGTCTAATACGGCGGCTATGGCGGCGAAGGTTTGTCTCAGCGCAGCGAGATCTTGTTTTAGTTCGTATTCAGCCATAGCTAGCTAAGTTTAGGCTCTAACATCCCTGCGACCCGCCTCGCGAATAGACTCTCTAACTGTTGAGGGGTCAAATGCAAAAACTAACCTTCCGCTCCATCGGAAAGATTCTTGAAAAGCCAGTTAGACGCAAGCTATTGCTCCTGGCAATAGCAAGAATTGCAGCTAACTTGCTGGACCTCCTGGGTCTGGCTGGAATAGCCCTCCTAGCCACAGCCTTCGGCTCCCTTGCATCCGGCTCAGCCGTTCGAGCTCCCCTAAACCTTCCATTCATTGGCGAGTGGTACATCAACGAATACGAGGCCGTATTCATCGCAATGGGCGTAGCGCTTGTCTTCTTGATGAAGTCTGGGTTCTCCATCTGGCTCAACCTCCAGACATCACTTACCGTTGCTAGCTTGGAAGGTAAGCACTCGAGGGAGCTTGCCGAGTCGTTCTTCTCCCCAGTATCCAAAGATTCCACTAGCCAAGAATCCGTGGCTGAGTTTCAAAACCGAGTTATGTACTCAACTGGAGCGATAACGCTATTCCTAAACGCGCGGATCACCTTTATGGCCGAGGCTTCTTTGCTTCTGGCGATGGTGATCATGTTCTTGATCGTGAACCCAATTGCAACCGTATCGATGTTTGTTTTCATGGGCGGAGTTCTTGTTGTCCTGAATCGATTGATCAACATCAGAATCATCCGAAACGGGCAACTAGCAATGCAAGGGTCCGAAAAAAGCTTCCAAGTAAGCCGCGATTTATTCGGGGTCAAACGCGAAGCACTGAGTGCTGGAGTCGCCTCAGATTGGCTCACCAAGTTCACCGCTAGTCGACACCAGGCGGCGACCGGTAGCGCTGTTATTTACACGCTGAACTCAATGCCACGATACGTTGTGGAGACGTCGCTCATCCTGGGTATCTTTGCATTTATCGGCGGTGTGGTTGTCTTCTCCGACCTACCGTCTCAGGCAATCACAATCGGTGTCTTCCTAGCCGGTGGTCTGCGATTGATTGCCTCACTCTTGCCACTCCAGTCAGCTTTCACATCTATGAAAGATGGGGCGAACCGAGGGCAGCTAGCATTCGAGACTCTCCTCGCGCAAGCGCACTCCAAGGAGAAGTCAAGTGCCTACTCCTTACCGCCACTTGGTAAGTCACCCGAGATACTCTTCGACTCCGTGAGCTTCACCTACCCGAAGGGTGAAACTGAAGTAATCAGCGGCATAACTTTTAGGGTCGAACCACTCACCAAAGTTGCCATTGTGGGTCGATCGGGAGCCGGTAAGTCAACCATCTTCGATCTCGCGACCGGTTTTCTAGAACCAACATCTGGCTCGATAAGAATTGGCGACCTAACACCTCGTGAGATTTTGTTTGGTGCACCTGGCACCTTTGGAATCGTCACTCAGCGCCCCCACCTTGTGACCGGCAGTCTGGTTGAGAATGTTTCTCTAGTTGATGACACCTCGTCAGACCGATCAAAGGTTGAGCAGTCTTTGAACCGAGCAGGACTATCAAAGTTCACCTCGCAGCCGAATTGGTGGGAACTGCAGATAAAGCCTGACTCGGGTCAGCTATCAGGTGGCGAGATTCAACGTCTTGGTCTAGCTAGAGCTCTCTACCGCGACCCAAAGATCTTGTTCTTGGATGAGGCCACAAGTGCTCTAGATGCCGAGACTGAGGCTGAGATTACTAAGGTCTTGCAGGAACTCAAGAGCGAGATGACCGTGGTTCTAATTGCCCACAGACTCTCCACGGTTATGGGTGCCGACAAGATCATCTACCTTGACTCAGGCCGCATTGTTGCCGAGGGCACTTTCCAAGAACTCAAGGCTTCCGTGCCAGACTTCGCTCGCGCTGTCGAGCTGATGGACCTGAGCGGTAAATAGCAAATCGACCGGGAACTTTCGTCCACCGGTCGATTGCTTTGGAATCTTTGGCTAGTTAGCTTTTCTTAGCTCACGCCTTCTGGCCTGCTCAACCGGGTCTGGCACGGGGACCGCAGAGATCAGACGCTTGGTGTAGTCCATCTGAGGGTTCTTTAGGATCTGGTCGCGCTCACCAATCTCGACTAGCTTGCCGTGCTGCATAACAGCAATCCGGTGAGCAAGCATGTCGACAACCGCGAGGTCGTGAGAGATGAAGAGACATGCGAACTTGAGCTGATCCTGAAGTTCTAGAAGAAGTTCTAGGAATCTTGCCTGGACCGATACGTCAAGAGCTGAGGTTGGCTCATCGGCGATCAACAGGTCTGGACGCAGTGCCAGGGCACGAGCGATACCAACACGCTGGCGCTGACCACCTGATAGCTCGTGTGGGTAGCGGTTGCGGTAGCTGCGTGGGAGCTCTACTGAGTCAAGAAGGTCTTCGACCATCTTGTTTAGCTCATCGCCCTTAGCACGGCCCGCTAGAAGCAGTGGCTCACCAATTGACTCACCGATAGGGAGTCTTGGGTTTAGCGATGAACCTGGGTCCTGGAACACGATGCCGGTGTGCTGACGGATCTCGCGAAGCTCTTTTTGATTTGCCTTCGAGATGTCACGACCAACTAGCTGAATCGAACCTGCGGTGATTGGTAGTAGACCAATCGCTGCACGACCAACAGTGGTCTTACCAGAACCTGACTCACCAACAAGGCCGAGGATCTCGCCAGGGAAAATCTCAAAGCTGATGTCCTTGGCTGCAGTGAACGCTGGGATACGTCCACGCTTTGGATAGGTGATCTCAACGCCCTCCAGCTTTAGCACTGCCTCTGGCTTAGTGATCTCGAGCTCACGCTTTGCAACCGAGCCAAGCTTTGGCACCGAGGCTAGAAGCTGCTGAGTGTATGGGTGCTCAGGGCGGTTGAAGATCTGATCTGCGGTGCCCTGCTCGACGGTAAAGCCGTCCTTCATAACCAGGATGCGGTCAGCTAGGTCAGCAACTACACCCATGTCGTGGGTGATTAGTAGAACCGCAGAGTTGAGCTTGTCCTTCAGGTTACGCATCAGGTCCAAGATCTCGGCCTGGACAGTAACGTCTAGGGCGGTGGTGGGCTCATCGGCGATTAGTAGCGATGGCTCACAGGCCAGCGACTGCGCGATCATGGCGCGCTGGCGCTGACCGCCGGAGAGCTGGTGAGGGTATTTGTCGATGGACTGAGCTGGGTTTGGAATCTCCACCATCTCTAGAAGCTCAATCGCCTTCTCACGTGCAGCCTTTGGAGTTAGGTCAAAGTGGGTTCTTAGGGTCTCAGAGATCTGGAAACCAATGGTGTAGAGCGGGTTTAGTGCCGTCATAGGCTCCTGGAAGATGTAAGCAACTTCCTTACCCCTAAAGGTCTGCAGCTGCTTTGGCTTGGCACCAAGCATTTCGGTGCCTTTGACCTTTACTGAGCCCGAGGTGCGAGCGTTTGACGCCAGTAGGCCCATTAGACCCATGGAGCTTGAGGACTTACCAGAGCCGGACTCACCCACGATGGCGAGCACCTCTCCTGGTCGGATCTCGTAGTTCATGTCGATGGCTGCTGGATACCAGACACCATCAACCCAGAAATCGACGTTGTAGTTCTCGACCTTCAAAATTGGCTCGGTCATTTACCCATTCCTTTCGGGCTTGAAACAATTTGTCGTGAAAAGATTCTTCGGTGAAGCGCATCGAATACCGACCCCCCACCGCAATTGCATTTGCAATCACTACCTGGGTTATCACCCTTGGCGTCCTGGGAGCTGAACTCTACGTTCAGTTCAACCCAGCAGCCATCTTGATTGCTGCAGCAGTCTGCTACGGAGCCTTCTTGATGTTTGTAAGACCCAAGGTGATTGTCGATGCCGAGGGCATCGAAATCATCAACCCACTGGTTCGCTACGAAATCGGTTGGCAGCAGGTCGAGGCCGTAGATGCCCGTTTTAGCTTCTTTGTGCAGGTCAATGGCAAGAAGATCCATGCCTTCGCTGCCGTGGCCTCTGGTCGCTACGCAAACCTCAAGCCCGGTGGCCTGAGACCCTTTGGTGGCTTTTTCGGACACCGAGTAGAGGGATCTGAAATCAAAGACACTGGTATCAATGTTGAGGACGGCTCTATCAGAGCCGTTGAATCCCCAAGAACCGATACCGGTGCAGCACTCGCTTTGGCACGCCATTACCTGGATAGGTTCGAGGGTCGCGGAAAAGACAGCAGCGTCAAAGTTGATTACTTCTCCGTTGTGCTCCTCTCCGCGATTCTCCTCACGGCGACCGTATTGATTTAGCAATTAGGCCTTCTTAGCCTCGCGAGCCTGGGCACGGTCCTTCTTGGTGATGCGACGCTTTTGACGAGGGTCAAATGCGTCACGAAGACCATCACCGATGAAGTTGATGCTCAGTGCGATCGAGATGATGAAGAAGCCTGGCCACCAGAACAACCAAGGACGAGTGGTAAACGCGTTCTGGTATTGGTTGATCAGCTGACCCAGCGATACATCCGGTGGCACAACACCAAAGCCTAGGAAGGACAGTGCGCTCTCCAAGAGGATCGCACCTGACATCAGTAGCGTTACCGCCACAATGATGACACCAACGGCGTTTGGCAGAATGTGCTTGAAGATGATGCGGCGGTTGGAAGCACCAGCCACACGAGCAGCATCCACAAACTCGCGCTCACGCAGGGTTAGGAACTCTGCGCGCACTAATCGGGCAAGGCCCGTCCAGGCAAAGAAGCCCAGCATCACCGCCAATACCACGGCACCTAAGTTTCCAAACTGGAAACCGATCACCGAGCCCAAGATGATGGTTGGGATCGTGATGATGAAGTCGGTAAAGCGCATCAGAATCGCATCTGGCCAGCCACGAAGGTAACCGGAGACTGCTCCGATGACGGTACCGATGGTGGCTGCCAGTAGACCAATGATGACCATTACAACGATTGACTGCTGAGCACCACGCATAACAAGTGCGAAGTAGTCACGACCGATGTCGTCCTGACCAAATGGGTGCTCACCAATCTGAACACCGGTGCCATCGATGAACTCTGGGAAGAGGTCAAGGGTTGGGCAACCGATGGTGCCATCTGGGCAGTCCTCATACTGAAGCTCTGGTAGATCGGTGATCGAGTACTTCCACCAACCCGGCACGGTGATGGGCTCCTCGTCGGTGCCGAGGTGTAGCCCACCAGCGGTGAAGACGAATAGCACGATGCCGACCAGTGAGACTAGCGAGATCATGGCCGCGCGGTGGCGGAAGAAGCGGCGGCGAACAATTTGACCCTGGCTTAGGCCCTCGGTCTCCTTGTTGGCAATTGCATTCTCGTTGCCCTGGCTGTCAGGGTTTTTAGTTTCTGCCATTTTTACTTACCACTTCCTACGCGGATACGAGGGTCTAGGGCGGAGTAAAGCAGGTCCGCAACTAGGTTTGCCGTCAGGGCAAGGAAAGCCGTCAGGATGAATACACCCATCAGAAGGTTGAGGTCATAGCCGTTGATGGCACGGTTGAAGAGGTTACCCATGCCATACCAACCAAAGATCTGCTCGGTGATGATTGCACCACCGATAACACCTGCAAAGTCAACAACCACGATGGTGGCAATTGGAATCAGGGTGTTACGGAACGCGTGACGCATGATCACGGTGCGCTCGTTTAGACCCTTGGCACGTGCGGTGCGGATGTAGTCCTGGTTCAGAACCTCGAGCATCGCGCCACGGGTGTAGCGCACATAACCTGCAAAGGAAATCAAGGTCAACGCGATGGTTGGCAAGAACAGGTGAAGCAGAATGTCCAGCGCGGTGAACCAGAAGTTCTCGGTTCCAAGCAGTGGGTTCACCTGACCGGCGGTTGGGATTGGACGACCTGCAATGGCGTCAGTGGCAGCGTATGGTGCCCACTCGACCATCAGCTTGTCGGTGTAGATCAATACCCACATCACAATTGCGGTGATGATCGTGGTTCTGGCAACTGGACCCCGGTCCACTCTTGCAAACACGAACGAGAGCACGATTGCAACCACGATCGAGGCAATCAACATCAGGGTGAAGTTACCCAGTCGACCACGCATGTCAAAGATGTCATTGATAAAGCCGTAGGAGAGCGCAAACAGCGCTACCAGGCTCAAAGATGCAAACAGTGCCTGGCGGTTCTGAAGACCAACCGAGAGCTGCACAATACCAACAGCTGCACCAGCACCCAGACCCGCAACTAGAACTGGTCCTAGGGCTGGGTTAGCAAACCAGCCGGTTGCGCTTAGAAGCGATAGCAGGCCAAAGGTGGAGGCAAATGCGACGCCGAAAACAGTTAGAACACGAGCTCTTGAGCCTGAGATCACACCGGCCCAGAAGAAGCCGGCAAAGAGAGAAAGTCCTATCAACCACGGCATCGTAATTACCGGGTCATAGAGGAAGTCGTTGAAGCCGATTGCCAGGTACTGCTTGAGCAATACCGCTACCCAGAAGATAGGGAGCGAGAAGAGCAAGAATGCAACGAAGGTCATCGTGTAGTCAAAGCGGGAGTACTGACGAAGACCGGAAACGATACCCAGGGTGATACCTAGCAACATTGCCAGGATGGTCGCACCTAGGACCAAGCGAATTGAGGTTGGGATAGCTGCACCAACCAGCTCTGCTACCGGGTAACCGTCTCTTGCGGTGCCGAGGTCAAACTGACCAATGAATGCACCTAGGACGCCACGGAGCCAGAGGAAGTATCTAAGCGGTGGTGGGACATCTAGATTGAGCTCCCTGGTCAAGGTAGCAATCTGCTGGTCCTTGGCTGGGTCTGAGCTGAGTCTTAGATCTGCCAACGGGTCTGCGGAATAGGCAGACATGTTGTAAATGAGAAAGCTTGAACCTAACAGGATGACCGCTGTCGTAGCGAGTCTCCTAAGGATGTAAGAGAACAAAGTGTTGCCTTTCCAAATGCCTTACCGCAGTAAAGGTGGCACCTAGACAAGTCTAGGTGCCACCTTCAACGGCTTGTACTAGTTAGCTACTAGTACTTCCACTCCCAGAAGTTCCAAACCAAGTTTGGTGACAGTGGAGCTGGCTTCACATTCTTCAAAGTAGCGTTGTGAGCGGTTACAGCAGGGTGCTGGAAGATACCTAGGGTTACTGCGTCCTTGATCAGAAGCTGCTCAGCAACTCCGATGGTGGAGATCAGTTCAGCCTGTGACAGCTTGCCCTCTAGGCGCTTTAGAGCGGCGTCCATAGCGTCAGACTTGTAGCCCAAGAAGTTGTTCGCTCCGTCGGACTTGAAGTTGGCGTTGGTACCGGTCTGGCTTACAGAGGTTGGGCACCATGCAAAGAATGCAGCGTCGTACTTGTTAGAAGTAAGAGCTCCACCCCATGCGGAGTTACCGGTTGCGTCTACATCAAAACCAGCCTTAGCAGCCTCAGCCTTGATTAGAGCAGCCTCTGCTGCACGACGAGCGTTCGATGGGGTACCCCATAGAAGCTTGATCTTTACAGGAGTGTTTCCTGCACCAGCGGTTGGGTAGTACTGCTTTACAAGCTGTAGTGCCTTAGCGGTACGGTCAGACTGCTTTCCAGCGGTGTACTTGGACACACCGGACTTAGCGGTGACCTGGTCGTAGCCAGCCTGGCCTGGAAGTAGGAACACGGAGTTCACAACCTTGGCGCTTGGGTTGATTGGCTTGATCAGGGTGTCAACGATCTGCTGACGAGGTACTGACAGTAGGAATGCGGTACGTAGGTCACGAGCCTTCTTGCCGTTACCTGCGAATACACCGTTGTAGGAGTCTGGCTCGTCTGGGCCGTCACCGACGCGAACGTCGATGTGCTCGTAACATGCGTTAACTCCACCGACGACCTTTACGCCCTGCATTGCCTTTAGCTGTGCTACAGCGTCAGCAGTTGCCTGGCCCTGGTAGATGTCGATTTCCTTGTTCTGAAGTGCCTGAGAAGCAGCGGTCGAGTCAGAGAGCATACGGAAGACGATGGTCTTTACTCCGTTGGTCTTTGGACCGGTGTTGTACTTAGGGTTTAGCTTCAGGGTTACGCTCTGGTCTGCAACGGCAGTGTCAACCATGTAGGCACCGCTAACCACTAGAAGTAGTGGGTTGGTGGAGCCGTTTACGGTCTTGATGTCGTAAGCAGTTGACCAGACGTTACCGATCTTCTTTAGGTTTGCAGTGTCCTTCTTCTCGAAGTACTGAAGGAACTTGGCCTTAGCGGCAATGTTCTCAGCTGCGGAACCTAGCTTCTTCTTGCCCTCTGCCATCTGGACTAGAGCGTGAACTGGGGATGGGCCAGGGCCCAGGATCTCCCAGTCAGGAAGGAAGGTCTTGTAGGTGATGGTGACGCTCATCTTGTCCTTGGACAGAACTGGAGTGCCAACAACGTTGTCGTCGTATAGACCACCGTATCCGAGCGAGTCGAATGCAGGGGCTACGTCGCCACCGGCTGGGTCACCAAGCTTGGCGTCCTTTGAGTACTTAGATGATGACAACACGTGGCTTAGAAGTAGGTCAACACCATCGATTGGGGTGCCGTCTGACCAGACCTTGCCCTTGTTGATGGTGTACTGAACCTTTAGGCCCTTGGAGTCGTTTGAAACGATCTTGTAGGAGCCAAGAACGGTGTTCTTCTTGAGGTTACGGTTGTTGTCGTAGTAAATGAAGCCCATGTTCTGCACATAGTTAATGTCACCGTTAATGGTGACGTTAGTGTCTGGCTGAGATGGGTTCAATGAGGTGAAAATGTTTGAAGTCACGATGACTACCGTGCTTCGGGTTGCTGCTTCAGCTGGGCCGATTAGACCTGCCGTCGCAAGCGCCGCAGTGGCAAGACCTGCAACCGCAGTCTTCAAAGAGCGCTTTAGCTTCATATATCTCTCCTTCGAGGTGGGCCCTAGGATGCTGAAACAGCCTCGTTAAAGGCAGTCCTGTCCCCAGGTGCTAAAACTATAAACCTAAAGTTCACCCTGACAACACCCGCTAGTCACTTTCGTTACCTGATTTAAACAAAAAACGACAAAAGCAGAAATCGCACAAGGCGCTGACGCACAGAAATCGTTTACAGTCCACCTGTATTTGGGCCTGACATTAGGCTTTCAGGGTGAAAAGCGATCTAGCGGCCGTAGGTGCCGTTTTACTGTGGTCATCGCTTGCCACTCTGGGCGTAACACTTGTTCACATTCCGCCACTGTTGCTCACCGGACTCGGCCTCCTTATCGGATCTGCGATTTCGTTGGTCAGCTCAAAGTTCAAAATCCGAGAGCTCCTGGTTCCACCCAGGGCGCTTCTTATCGGTGTTTACGGGCTACTTGGTTTTCACCTCGCACTCTTCGCTGCATTTCAAACCGCTCCAGTGGTCGCGGCAAACCTGATCAACTACCTCTGGCCACTACTGCTGGTTCTACTTGCTCCTTTGTTTACAAAGTCCAAACTCAAGCTCACCCATGTGATTGCAGCCCTTATTGGTTTTGCTGGTGCTGCCATCGCAATCCTCTCTGGTGGTAGTGCAGGGTTCAGTCTTGAAATTGGCTACCTATTTGCACTGATGGCTGCGATCATCTGGGCCACCTATTCACTAATGAGCGCAAAGCTCGAGGGGCTGAGTAGCAACTCGGTTGGCAGTTTTGCTTTTGTCTCTGGAGCGTTGGCGCTGGGTTTGCACTTTGTGCTGGAGCAGCCGGTTGCAATCAGCCCCCAAGACTGGCTCTTTATATTGCTGATGGGGCTTGGGCCACTCGGTGGGGCTTTCTACCTCTGGGACTATGCACTCAAGACTGGTAACCCGCAACGAGCTGGCTTGATCTCGTTCGCCACCCCCGTGCTCTCAACAACCTTCTTGGTTGTGGCTCAGGGCAAAGCTCCCAGTATTGAGATTTTTCTCGCTGCGGCACTCATAGTGGTGGCAGCTTGGATTGGTAGGAGTGCGAAGTGAGTTTTAGAAAGCGCTCCCTTATTAGACCCATATATGCACCGTCGCTACTTCTCAACGCGACAGAAGCTGCGCTATTGCCTGTTTTACCAGTCAGCGCTGTGAGCTATGGGCTTGGTCTTGCCGAAGCGGGTGTCGTAGTAACCGTGATGATGGTTGCCGCCATGCTCTTTGAGGTTCCGGCCAGCTGGCTCACCACCCGCCTTGGCGAGCGCCGAGCCATGCTGTTGGCCACTGCATCGGCAACCGTCTTGCTATCACTCGCCTATCTCAATCTCGGCTACATAGCGTTGGTGGTTGCAGCCGCTGGCTTTGGTTGTAGCTATGCACTCTTTGGTCTATCCAGGCACTCGCTACTTACCCACCTCACTCCCCCAGCGGTGAGGCCAAGGGCCATGGCTTTACTTGGTGGCATGTTCCGAGGTGGATGGGCGTTGGGTCCAATCATCGGTTCTTTTGTAATTGCAGTCTTTGGGCTGCAGAGCGCGTATCTACTCGCCATGGTCTTGGCCGTTGCATCCGGAGTGATTGTTTACTCGGTCAAGGCCGAAAAGCTTGCATCTCCCCCATCAGGTCAGCACGGCAATGTTTGGGCAGTTGCCAAGCGTGAGGCACCAAAGCTACTAACCCTGGGTGTTGCCTCCGGCATCATCTCGGGAGCCAGGGCTATCAGATTGATTGGACTACCGCTTCTGGCAGTGGCACTGGGTATCGATGCCGCTACCAGCTCCTTCATCTTTGGTGTGACAGGGCTCATTGACTTTGCCCTTTTCTACTTGGCAGGCATCATCATGGAGAAGTACGGGAAGTTCTGGTCTTCGGTCCCCACCCTGATGATGCTGGGTGTTGCCTACCTGTTCGCCTTCTTTGTTACTGATCTTGCAAGCTTCTGGATTCTGGCAGCAGTCACTGCACTGGCAAATGCGCTCTCCGCAGGGATAAACATGGTGCTGGGGGCAGATCTTGCTCCTGAGGGAGCAAGGAGCGAGTTCTTGGCATCTTTCCGGCTCCTCACCTCTGGTGGAAGTGCCTTTGCTCCGGCATTGATCTCAGGTCTTACCGCTTTTGCTGGGCTGCCGGCAGCTCTGGCGATCACGGGATTAACAAACTTCGTTGGAGCGTATTTGTTTTGGAAATACCTGCCAATCTATGCACCGGATAAGTCAAGGCACTAGGTAGCTCTGCGCACTGGACCGTTTGCAGATCATGTGGTTCTCAAGACTCAGCGGCAATCTCACTCGTGCACAGATTTCAACTGTTGATCTTGGCCCTGAGACAAACACTCTGACTGTTTGCATTTCAAGCCCAGAAGCCGCGATGTTGTTTAGGTAATGATCAAGGTTGGTTCTCAGTGCTGCAAGCTGAGGATTTCCGACTCGAAGCGATCGCTCATGGGCGTAGATAAGCCCCAGATCAGCAACCCCTTGCAATCTATTGGCCAGTGCCATCGCGGACACCACATTGGCCGAGAGCATGAAGAGCAGGATCAACAGGGCTAGGTAGCCGGCAATTAGAGGTGCGATGGTGCCCTTATCTTGGACCAAGAGCTGAGGTTTGAACCGCTTTAGCATTTCCAATCACCACCTCAAGGTGAACGAGGTTCCCCTTCGGGCAACTACCTGAGCATCGCATGCTCACTCGACTTAGCTCTTTGCCCCAGCTCTGCGCCAGATAGCTAGCCTGCTGGTAACTCAACTGCCTAACCTCGGCGTTTGTGTCAGAGCTGAGAATCGCAAAGCGCAGCGCATTTCTGGCAATCGATTCGGCTGCTAGCTGGTCGCTGAGCTGTGCGTATAGAGCAAGACCTGGACCAATTGGTGCGGTGAGCAGCACGATCCAAATCACCAGCTCCAAGACCGTTGAACCCCTAGAGCCGTTCAGTAGCGGCTTGAACACTGATCTGCCCTGTTGGTTCACCCATCAAACCCAGACTCGGGATTGAGTATTGAACCGTGATTTGAGTTAGAGCATCGCCCTTTTGCTCGGATACCTGAAACCCTGCCAACTGTGGAAGTGACAGCTCAAGGCGCTGAAGCAGGTAATCACGTTGTGAGCTGGCCCCATAGTTTGCCAGCTTGCTGGCAGATTCGATGGCCAGATCGCGAATCACGAGTGAGTAGTAGCCAGCCATCGCCAAAGTCAAGACACTCAGGGTGATCAAAGTTGCGAACGCGATGTTTGCCAGCCCTGCCACAACGGCACTGCCTCGATCAGAACGAAACAACTCGGTCCATGGCCTGTTCGAATACGCCCTGGAGGGCAGGTCCTGCAAATGCCCAGATCAGCACCACCAGTCCGGCAGTCATCAACGTGATTAGGACCCAGCCAGGTACATCGCCCTTGTCAGCCAAAAGAAACTTCTTCACTTCAACCTCTCTTTCGAAAAAGAAGTCTGATAAAACTTGGAAATCTTTGAATTTGGTTTTCCACAGCCTTAAAAGGTGCTCCCCAAGACCAGTAGCGAGGGGAAAATCGCGAACAGCACCGTGATGGGCAGAATGAAAAAGATGATGGGTATCAACATCTTTGTTTCGTTGCTGCCTGCTTGACGAAGTAGCTTGCGTTGCAACTCAGCTCTCGCGCTCTGTGCATGAGCTGCGACCTGATGAGAAATTGGTGCACCCCTGACAATCGCCACCGATAACTTTTCGGCGAGCTCTGCTAACCCCTGGTTCGGGTGCTGGGACAGCTCACCCAGGAGCTCAACGGGATCGGCCCCAAGTTCCAACTCGGCCAGTAGGTAGCGAAAGACTTGTGAGATCTCACCCTGGGCTCTCGGTGTAAGCCAACCCAGCGCAACAGTCACCGGCAGGCCATTGGCAAGTAATAGTCCTAGGGCTGCCGCAAAGTCCGGTAGTTCGTAATCAATGCTGGTGCGCTGCTTCTTTGCAGTCAGGATCTTCTCCAGCCAAAGCTCAAGCTGCAGAAATGACTCCGGCTTCGGTGGTCGGAGGTTGGCTAAGACTCGATCACGAAGTCGCATAGAAGATCCTTCTGGGCAGAGTCAGCTTCGCCAATCGATTCACAAGAAAATAGGCGAGCGCTGAGAGTAGTAACCCCAAAATCAAGACCAAAGCGCCGAGCTCAGAAGCAAAGGCATTTCGGTTTTGCTCAAGCTGAATCAGAACCACAGCAATTAGCCAGGGTGCGATGAGTGAGATCTTGGCTGACCCCAGTACCCAACCTTGTTTTGCCAATACCTGACCAAACAGTGCCTGCTCGCTCCTGAGCTCCGAGGCTGCACTCTCCCACGTCTTAGACATCGAGTTGCTGCCGAGTTCGCTAGAGAGCTCAATTAGTAGCGCTAGAAAGTCAGCGTGACGAGATCCGATCGCCGAGCGAAATGCACCCAGGGCAAGCTGTGGTTCGTCGCCACGCTCCAGCTCATAGCGAAGTTTTGCAAAGTGCGGTCGCAATCGAATTGGTCCACTTTGCGAGAGGTATTCGAGTTGCTCCAAAAGTGAAATTGAACTCTGGGCAGCATTTTGAAATGAATCAAAGACCTGAGGCCAGAGCGCTTCAAACTTTTGCGCTCTCGCCCCAGCGATCACTCGAATTACTTCGAGTGCTGCGGCAAGCACCAAAAGCGCTACACAGCCGGCTAGGGCTGGAATCCCGGTAAACAGAGTAAGCAGCAGGAAGCTGAGCAAAACAACCAGCGCCAAACCGACACCGAGTTCTTTGCGTTTTTCGCTCAGCCCCGCAGCCTCAACCAACTCACGATAGAACTTCATCGGTCACCTCCAAAATCTCTGCGACATAGCGCCTGCCGGATGGGTCTCGCTTACAGAACACTGCGTAGTCAAAGGCGCCAAGAATCGTGGGTTTCAAAAAGGCCTCGGTGATGTTCTCGCCAGCCAGTAGCGGCAGGGTTAAGAGTTTTCTCACTGCCGCCCTTGCCGAGTTTGCATGCAGGGTGCAAAGACCGGGGATGCCTGAGTTCAGAGCGACCAGCATGTCAAGGGCTTCTGAGCCTCTAACCTCACCTATCACCAGGCGACTTGGCCTCATGCGAAGTGCCTGACGCACTAGCTCACGAAGACTTATCTCGGGAGCTCCCTCGATCGACGCTGGACGGGTTTGCATCGCGACCCAGTCGTTGTGTTTGAGCGATAGTTCAAAGGTGTCCTCGCAGGACACCAATCGCTCATCCGATGAGAGCTCATTGAGTAGCGCAGTCATCAGCGTGGTCTTGCCAGCCTGGGTTGCCCCGGCAATCAGCATGCTCTTTTGCGAATTCATGGCCGCTGTCAAAAACTCTCGCTGGGCACCAGTGATTACCGACTGTGCCTGGAGATCTTCGAGTCGGGTAAGTGACTTTCGAAACTTTCTGATGTTTATCGACCAGTGCGCTCTGGTGACCTCGGGTATCACAACGTGAAGTCTCGATCCATCGGTCAGCGCCGCATCGACATAAGGCGTGATGCGATCGATGCGGCGACCTGAATCCTTGAGCATGCGAAATACAAGTGAGCGAATCTGCGCAAATGAGAGTTCGAGCTCGACCCGGTGATGACCGTTTGAGTCAAAGTAGTGAATCTCGTTTGGTCTATTGATCCAGATCTCTTCGATGCCAGGGTTATCCATGTAGGGCTGAAGCTGACCGAGACCCGTGAGCTCGGTGATAGCTAGCTCGAAAAGCTCACTTTCACTTCGCTCCAAGCCGCGCTGCTCGGCTTGAGCATCGATGGCTAGTAGGGATGCAGTTTCAACATTTTGTTTGCCACTGAGGATCAGTCGCCTCGAAGATTTCAGAATTTCGGTTATGTCACTCACGCCCGAAGCATTTCAAAAACAGCTATTTCTTACTTCGAGTTTTCCACAGCGAGATTTTTCGCTAAGCTATCCGAGTTCCATGCGGGTGTGGCGAAATTGGCAGACGCACCAGATTTAGGTTCTGGCGCCGAGAGGCGTGGGGGTTCAAGTCCCTTCACCCGCACAAAAGGCCCTGTTTACAGGGCCTTTTTTCTTACCTAAAACTTAAGTTTTATCCGCTGTTACTTAAGGTTATATGGCTAAACTTAAGTAATGAACGCAAAACCTGCACTTTTCTGGCCCAGTGCTGGGCTTGAGTCTCAGAAATGGGATGCCGCCCCGGAGTACGCCTCGAGGCGGGCGAGACTTGCCGCACGAGGTCCATTTCAGAGTGCCGTTCCGCCGCTAATTGCAAGACAAATCCTGACGCTCGACTCTGAGCTCTCTGCGGAGTTGGAACATGCCACCGGTGAGCTAATCCGCTTTGATGCAATGCAGGGGCTCTCCGCTCCGCTCTCGTCGATTCTGCTTCGATCAGAGAGCGCATCGAGCTCTGAGGTAGAGAATCTAACCGCCTCAGCCAAACAAATTGCGCTTGCCGAGATTCAAAATAAGCCCACTCCCAACGCCGCGCTAATAGTGGATAACGCGTCAGCTATGCGCGCTGCCGTGAGTCTTGAAGCAAGCGCGGCTCCAGAGGCAGTTCTCGGCATGCACAGAGCATTACTCGAGAGATCAAGGCCCGACATCGCCGGTGTTTACAGAACTCGGCCGGTTTGGATTGGTGGTCTTAGCCCGCATACGGCCGTATTCGTTGGCCCAGATCACCGCAGGATCTCAGAGTTGATGACCGACCTTGATGCCTTCATAAATCGATTTGACTTGCCCAGGCTGGCTCAAATTGCGATCGCTCATGCTCAGTTTGAGACCATTCACCCGTTCGAAGATGGGAATGGTCGCACTGGGCGTGCACTGGTTCAGGTCCTTCTGCGCAAATATGGCCTTGCGACACAGTCCACCATCCCTGTCTCGGCAGGGTTGCTGTCTAAAGTGTCGAATTACTTCGAGGCACTAAATCAATATCGCTCAGGAGATGTTAGGCCGATCCTGGAAGCTTTTGTGCTTGCAAGTTTGAAGGCAGTGGATTTGGGTACCGAGCTTGTGAATGAGATTACTGAGGCAAACGAGCTACATTCTCAACTTTGCACCGATAGAGAAGGTTCGGTAGCCAGACGTCTCATTCCACTTCTGAGCCAACACCCTGCCTTGGACGGCTCCTTGGTGCAGGAGCTTTTGGGTGTTTCCCAACCATCCGCGCTCGCTGGACTGACCAGGTTGTCCGAGCAGGGGATTTTATTGCCAGCGAACGACAAAAAGCGCTCCAGGATCTGGGTTGCCCCGAGAATCCTAGAAGCGCTTGATGTCTTTGCCGCTAAAGCGCGGCGCGGTTAGTGCTTGGTGATGTTTACCGTGTTGGCCTTGTGGTCGATCTCGAAGCGGTATGGTCCGCGGTGAATAACCTCAGCGTGCGCTGAGCCCTCTGCCTTGATGCCGAGATCAGCCGCGATGCCCGAGAAGAACTTCTTCTGAGACTCCAGAGTGAGCTCAGTTCCCTGATACCAAGCGGTTGAAGAGCCGAGGTTGCGCTTAGCAATAGCTACTGAGCCATCAACATCGCTACCTGCAAAGCTCGCTACCATCTCGGCACCGTTGAGCCTTGATAGCTCGCTCCATAGCTTGGCCTGAAGACCGTTGGAGAGCGTGAGGGTTTGGTCTGGTCGAAGCGGGTAGAACTCTTCGACATAGACACCGATTAGCTCCTTCACAAGCTGACCGCCGTAGCCACCGAGCTTGACCCTCAGGGTGCGGTCAGAGATGTTGGAGAAGTAACCAACTACCAAGTTGCCGCCCTGTTTGGCATAGCTTGAGAACTCGGCCTCCTGAGTCTCAGAGAGCATGTGAACCATTGGCATCAAAACCAACTTGTACTCAGCTAGCTCTGCCGCAGTGGCATCTGGGTGGACGAAATCGACTCTCAGACCTGACTCCCAAAGTGAGCGATACCAGGTGGCAACGGTCTCTGGGTAGCTGAGGTCCTCCGTCGGCATGTTTGCCTGCATCAAAGCCCAGAACTGCTCGTAGTCATAGACCATGGCAATCTCTGCCTTGTCGGTTTCATACTGCGAGATCTCAGGGTGTGCCTTTAGAAGCGCTCCCAGCTCGGACACCTCGCGATAAACCCTGGTGTCCTCACCGGCGTGTGGCACCAGTGCCGAGTGGAATCGCTCAGAACCAGCCTGCCCCTGACGCCACTGGAAATACATTGCACCCTGAGAACCACGAGCCACAAAGCTCATTGAGTTGCGCTTTTCCTGACCTGGAGTCTTGGCGTAGTTTCTTGGCTGCCAGTTCACTGCCGATGAGCTGTGCTCCATCAATAGCCACTGCTTACCCTTTGCAAAACCACGAGTCAGATCCGCCTGCTGGGCAAGGTCGATGTAGTTGTGTGGGTCATGCTGAGCTAGGTAGTGGTCGGTTGAAACAAAATCAACCTCCTTGGCCCACTCGAAGTAGTCCATCGCGTAGGTGAACTTAATCGACATGAAGTTGGTGGTGACGGGGTTCACCTGGTCAAAGCGCTTGATGATATCGCGCTCCATCTTGAATAGCTCAAGGGTCACATCAGATGAGAAGCGTTTGAAGTCAATTTGCTGGCCAGGGTTTGGGTGAGTGCCATCCGGTGTTCTGGATGGCACTGGCACCTCGTCAAAGCTGTAGTAACGCTGTGACCAAAAGTCGGTGCCCCAGCTGCTGTTTAGCTCCTCGATTGAGGCGTAGCGCTTGCGGAGCCAATTCTGGAAAGCCTGCTTGGTCTGATCGCAATAGCAGTAGGGTGCGTGGCAACCGTACTCATTGTTCACGTGCCACATCACAACTGCTGGGTGCTTGGCGTAGCGCTCAGCGATCTTTTCAACCAGCTGAGCCGCCTTCGTGCGGTAAACCTCACTTGCAGCACAGTAGGCCTGACGACCACCGTGAACCAAGGTCACACCATCGAAGTTCACCGGCAATACCTCCGGGTACTTCTTGGTGAGCCAAGCAGGTGGTGAAGCGGTGGCAGTTGCCATATCAATCGAGATGCCGCCTTCGTGCAGCATCTGAATGATCTCGTCTAGCCAGGAAAAGTCGTACTGACCTTCAGAACGCTCAATGTTGGCCCAGGAGAAAATACCCAGTGAGACTAGGTTTACTCCCGCCTTTTGCATAAGGCGAATGTCATCCGCCCATACCTCTTTGGGCCACTGCTCTGGGTTGTAGTCGCCACCAAAGTGCAGGTGATTTGCTTTCAGCATTTAGATTGCCTCGATTTCTATCAGTAGAGCGTTTTCTGGGAACAAGATTGGTGCGCGAAGACCCTGAGTCATCAGTAGCGACCCCGAGAGTGTTACTCCCTCAAACCACTGAACCTGAGCTCTTTGCAGATACTTAGGTTCACCGGCTGGGAAGACTGCTTTGACTTTGTAGTTTCGGTCTGGCTCAAGTGAGGCAAAACGAATGCCCGCTGAGCGAGACTCTTGCGCCGCTTCCAAAAGGGCATAGGCAAAGATGCCGCGTGAGCCCTCCTGAGCCATGACTCCATGCACAAACGCCGAGTCGGTGGTCTCTACTCGGATCATCTTGCCCGAGTGGATCAACTCGCGGTTTTGTTTGTAGTAGCTGACCCAGTTCTTTAGGTGCTCGCGCTCCTCAGCGGTGGTTTGGGTGATGTCCCACTCCAGACCCGCATGACCAAACAGTGCCGTGATAGCTCGGAACGAGAGGTTCTGAGTGCGATAGGTGGTGTGAGCGGTGGTTGGCCCGATGTGGCTACCCAAAAGCTCCGGTGGAATACCAAACTGGGTGTAGCGCTGAATGTACTGACGCTCTAAAGCATCGTTGCAGTCCGAGGTCCAGAAGCGGTCGGCGTGCTGTGCCATACCAAAGTCGATTCGACCGCCACCGGATGCACAGCTTTCAATCTCGAGACCTGGGTGACGACGCTTGAGTTCATCAAAGAGTCGGTAAATGGCCTCAGTTTGGTCGTGAACCGCAGCTTTGTTTTCGTGGCCGGGTTCAAGAATGAACTTGTTGTGATCCCACTTGATGTAGGCGATGTTGTATTCGTTCAACAGCGCCGAAGTCTGCTCCAGAACATGCTCGTAAGCACCCGGGTGAGTGATGTCCAAAACGTGCTGTCTTCTACCCTCGGGTGGCACGCGGCCATGGGAGTTTAAAATCCACTCGGGATGCTCGCGATACAGGTCGCTATCGACCTGAACCATCTCCCCCTCAAACCAAAGACCGAATTCCATGCCGTTGGCATTTACCTTTTCAATCAGCGGTCCAAGGCCCTGTGGCCACACATCCTCGGATACCACCCAGTCACCCAAACCACGGTGGTCATTTCTTCGTGACCCAAACCAACCGTCATCAAGCACGAAGCGTTCGACACCGATTTCTTTGGCGACATCCGCTAGCTCAGAGAGTTTTTCAAGGTTGTGATCAAAGTAGACCGCTTCCCAAACATTGAGAGTCAGTGGTCTTGGGCGAATGTTAGTTGGGTGATTTGGCCTTGCTCTTAGCCAGCGATAGCTGCGATCGGTGATCTCATCAAATCCATGTGCCGAGTAGATGATTGCAACATCTGGAGTTGTATAACTCTCGCCCTTAGCCAAGATAACCTCGCCGGGGAGCAAAAGTTCGCTGGAGAACATGGTTACCCGGCCACCGGGTTGCTTTTCAATCTGGTGACGCAGGTTGCCAGAGAAGAGAATGCCCATGGCGTAGACCTCGCCGTGTTGGTAACCAGCGCCCTTGGTCATCGCAAGCTGCATGATGGTGTAGTCGTGAGAGGAGCGACCCTCACGCAGCTCCCGCGAGAAGATGCCCGACTGAATCTCTCGGCGCTGCGGTTGACGCTCCTTGATCCAGCGACCGGTGAAGTCCATGGACTCTGTAATTTGATCTGGTAGTGGTAGTGCAACCGATAGCTCATCAACCACGTAAGGAGCTGAGCCCAAATTCGTGATTTGGTTACTGGCCAGCACCACACCACCAGGCTTGATTTCAAACTTGGCCAAAAGCTCTAGGCCTGCCGCCACATCCTGAGCCTTGATCTGAATGCTGGTCGCATTGGATTCAACTGACACGAGGTCGAGCTTGTGAGAGAAGTCAGCGCCAGCGCGGTGGCCCAAGATAGCGGGCTTGCCGATGTTACCTCGTGAGTTTTCCCGCCAGAGTCCTAAAAAGGCTGGGTCATCTAGCTCTGCGTGAGCAACCGGCTCCATGCGTGCCCTAACCAAGTCGGCGGTGGAGGAGATGTTTCCCAAGGCTGCACCGAGATGAAGAATTTCTGGGGTGCCGGTGGAGAAATCAATGAGGAGCGAGACTCCGTCTTTTGAAATGTGGGCAAAAGCTGGGATGCTCAACTTGTTTCCTTCGCTAACTACACGGTAGATGCAATTGCAGTGCGATAAATCTACGCCCAAAAAAGTAAAAAACCGCACTAAAAGCGACAGAAGTAATCACTCCGTTAGCAAATCATTCAATTCCGAACTCCAATTGCCGCTAGCCTTTTGCCATTGAACTGAGGTGATTACGTGTTAGCAGCGCAGCGCAAGGCCAGAATCCTGGAGGAGGTTGGCCAAAAGGGGGCAGTTCGCATCTCAGAGATCGCAGATGCTCTCAAGGTTTCTGAAGTTACGATTCGTCGCGATGTAGAAGCTCTAGCGGCCCAGGGTTTGGTGAACAAAGTTCACGGTGGCGTTACAGCTAACTCGCTCTCTTCGACCGTTGAGCCACCATTCGCCACGAACTCAATGCGTGAGCAAAACGCCAAAAACGCAATTGCCACGGAGGCGCTCAAGCTTGTGAAGCCGGGAATGGCAGTTGCTCTAATGGGTGGTAGCTCGGTCTACTCCCTAGCCCAAAAACTTCGTGAAGTTCCTCACCTAACGATTGTCACCAACTCGGTGCCGATCTCTGACCTATACGCCCAAGAGCAGCGCGGAGATCAGACCGTGGTGCTGACCGGAGGTTTCAGAACCCCAACCGATTCTTTGGTGGGAAAGATCACCTCGGAGGTGTTCTCTAGATTCAATCTCGACTTAGTTTTCATGGGCACCTTCGGCATGCACGGTGATTTTGGTTTCAGCTCACCGAATTTGATGGAGGCTGAAACCAACCGCGATGTGATTCAACGAGCGGCTCAGTTTGTTGTGCTCGCCGACCACACCAAGTGGGGAGGCCGCGGCTTCACATCATTTGCCTCGTTAGAGGACGCCGATGTTGTGATCACCACCGACGGCATCAGCCCCGATGCTTTGAAGACCCTGAAGTCTCGAGTCAAAGACGTTCGCGTAGCTAGCCTTTAGGCAGCGTCAAAGAGAACAAATAGCTGCCGATTGGTTTTCCAAATCTGATCGCAACTTTTGCAAGGTGTCCCTGCTCGGTAAAGCCAAATTTCTTGTGAATCGCGATTGAGGCATCCGCTCCACGATCTGCAATTACCGCGATTATCTCCCTAATGCCCAAAGCTTTCGCTTTTGAAATCAAGGCGGTCATCAACTTTGACCCAAAACCCTTGGAGGTGGCGGGAGCGGACAGGTAGATGCTGGTCTCCACCACCTTCTGGTAGCCGGCTCGCTGACGCCAGGGCTGCAGATAGGCAAAGCCAATTACCTCTCCCCCGCGATCGAGAACCAAAAATGGCAGTTCCAACTTGGTCAATAGCTCGTGCAGCTCGGTCCAGTGCCTCAGGTCAAGTGGCTTGTCATCAAAGGTGATCGAGGTGTTGCGAATGAAGTAGTTGTAGATGTCCTTGATGGCGGGGAGATCCTCATACCGAGCATCCCGAATTGTCTCGGTAATGGGTTCAGGCTGTGGCTTTTGCCTCAGCTTTCGAACCAGCCGCCATCTAGTCTCGGAATCCACCGCTAGCAGCTCCAATCAATCTCAGGTTCGCCCAACTCTAGAAGCAGTTTGTTACAGGCAGAAAACGGTTTTGAACCAAAGAAGCCGCGATAGCTTGAAAGCGGAGATGGATGGGCGGATGAAATCACCCGAGCATCTTTCAAAACCGGTGCCAACTCCTGAGCCTTTTGCCCCCAGAGAATTGCCACTAGTTTTTCGCCTCGAACCCTGCATAGAGCCGCAACCGCGGCTTGAGTGAACTCCCCCCAACCAAAGTTCAGGTGAGCGGCGGAGTTGTTGGCCGAGGTTGAAAGGTGTCTATTTAGAAGCATCACACCTCTTTGGGCCCAAACCGAGATGTCCGCGGTCTTGACCATCGTCACACCCAAATCAGAGCGCAACTCCTTGAATATGTTGCCAAGGGTTGGAGGTAGCGGCGCAGTTTCTGGCGGGACCGCGAATGCCAGGCCGATTGCATGCTCTGGCGTTGGATAAGGATCTTGGCCCAGAATCAAAACTCGGTAGTGCTCGGGTGGAAAATCGAATGCTCGCAGCAGGTTATTTCGCTGGGGAATAGAGTCTGGATCCTGGTCATAGCGAGCGAGAATCTCGATCAACAGCTCGCGTTTATCGGCGAGCAGCAATTGCCAACTCGGATGCATTTGTTCAAACACAAACCACAGTCTAAAAAGTGGCAGGATTGTGAGCCTAAGGAGCAACGATGCCAACTGCCAAAGAACTTCTCGAAGAAGCCGGTCAATACTCTGGAATCCTCACTCAGATCAGGCGCGAACTGCACCAAATTCCGGAGTTTGGATTAGATCTTCCAAAGACCCAGGCGCGCATCTTGCAATCCATCGAGGGCCTAGGAGAAATCACTCTCGGCAAAAGCCTGAACTCCATCGGGTTGCTCATTCGCGGTGCAAACCCCGGCCCGACCATTTTGCTGCGCGCAGACATGGATGCACTGAGCGTCCGTGAAGAAACCGGCCTCGACTTTGCTTCCACCAATGGCTTTATGCACGCCTGCGGTCACGATCTGCACATGACAGCGGGCATTGGTGCCGCTCACCTACTCGCCACCCACAAAGACAAGCTAAACGGCAATGTCTTGATCTGGTTCCAGCCAGGTGAAGAGGGTCATCACGGCGCTGACGTGATGATTGAAGAAGGCTTTTTGGAACTCAGTGGAGAACGACCCTTGGCTGCCTACGGACTCCACGTTTTCACCTCGCTACCGCTGGGGGCAATCACTACCAAGCCCGGTGCGATGATGGCGAGCGCCGGAGATATGCACGTGACTTTCCATGGCTCCGGTGGGCACGGCTCTATGCCATGGCTCTCAAAAGACCCAATCAGCCCAATGATTGAGGCCATCGCCGCACTTCAGAACATGCTGAATAAGCGCTTCGATCAGTTTGACCCGGTGATTTTGAATGTCGGTTGGATTCGGGCCGGTGATGATGCCACCACCAACGTGATTGCCGACAGTGCATCTTTTGGGGCAACGGTCAGAACCTTCTCGGAGAAGAACACCGAGTTGCTGCATGAGTTGGCTCCAAAACTAATTCACTCAATTGCCGAGGGATTTGGTCTCACCGCAGAGGTTAGCTTTGGTAGAGCAACCAAGGTCTTGATGAATGACCCTCAGGCAGTTGAGCGCGTTCGCAAGGTTGCAACCGAATTGGTTGGACCTGGCTACATGGACATGCCTAACCCAATTGCAGGCGGCGAGGACTTTGCCTCGATTGTTGCCGAGGTCCCAGGTGCCTTTGTCTTTGTGGGTGCTTGCCCACCTGAAATTGATCACAGTACGGCTCCAACCAACCACAGCGCCAAGGCCATGTTTGATGACTCAGTGCTGCCGTTGTGTGCATCGATTTTGGCCGCGCTAGCCTTCGAGCATCTAGGGTAAAGTTACGCCTAATTACAAGGCATGTTGCCCAACGGTGCGCAATCTTAGATAGTTGTGAAACCAAGGAAGAGGGATTGACATGACTGATGCAACCAACTGGGGTTTTGAGACCGCGCAGATCCACGCCGGAGCGACCCCTGACCCAGCCACCAATGCACGCGCAGTGCCTATCTACAAGACCACTGCCTACACCTTCAACTCTGCCGAGCATGCTCGCAACCTGTTTGGTCTAGCGGAGTTTGGCAACATCTACACCCGCATCATGAACCCGACTCAGGATGTTGCCGAGAAGCGCATTGCCGCTCTAGAGGGCGGCACCGCAGCGCTACTTCTTTCATCAGGTCAAGCCGCCGAGACCTTTGCAATTTTGAACATCGCCGAGGCCGGAGATCACATCGTGTCCTCTTCGACCCTGTATGGCGGCACCTACAACCTCTTCAAGTACACCCTGGCCAAGCTCGGCATCGAGGTCACCTTTGTGGAGAACCAAGACGACGAGAACGAGTGGCAGCAGGCGGTTCGCCCAAACACCAAGCTCTTCTTCGCTGAGACCATCGGAAACCCAAAGGTTTCGATTCTCGACATCCGCAAGGTTGCCGACATTGCTCACAAAAACGGAGTTCCACTAATCGTTGACAACACCGTTGCCACCCCATTTTTGATCAAGCCGCTAGAGCACGGTGCCGACATCGTGGTTCACTCGGCAACCAAGTTCCTAGGCGGTCACGGCACCGTGGTTGCCGGTGCAATCGTGGATGGTGGCAAGTTCGAGTGGTCCAAGTCCGATAAGTTCCCAGGGCTAACTCAGCCAGACCCTAGCTACCACGGTGTGGTTTACACCCAGGCACTTGGCGATGGCATTGCCTACATCATCAAGGCTCGAGTTCAGCTACTTCGCGACATTGGAGCAGCGGTATCACCAGACACCGCCTTCTCACTGATTCAGGGCATCGAGACTCTCTCGCTGCGCATGGAGCGTCACGTTGAGAACGCCCAGAAGATTGCCAAGTGGCTCTCCGAGCACCAGCAGGTTCTCAGCGTGAACTACGCAGGTCTACCAACCTCTCCTTACTACGAGGCTCACCAGAAGTACGCTCCTAAGGGTGCTGGCGCAATCGTCTCCTTCGAGATCGCAGGTGGTGTCGAGGCAGGAGTGAAGTTCGTTGACGCACTTGAGCTGTTCAGCCACGTTGCAAACAT
>JACCDN010840884.1_pt1 | contig 27542 bp, 27 predicted proteins | sample 7441691 | NCBI WGS metagenome assembly JACCDN01 (sample SAMN15323439, study PRJNA562643) | freshwater metagenome | isolation source: river surface water | place: USA:Blue River Watershed | collected 2017-08-16 | reverse complement strand
TAGACCTCTTTGGCGCCGATCTCAAACCTTAATGAGTCGAGGAATTCGGAGGGATCCTGCGTCTCAGCCTGCCAGTCTGATAGGTGCTTTGTGTTCAGGGCTTTCGAAGGCTTTGGTTTCTGAACGGGGAGGGGGATTGTCTTCTTGAGTAGTATAAGGAGGGACCTTGGGGTCTGGAGGGGGAAGGGAAGGGGAGGTAGGGGTTTGGCTTTGGCTAGGGGCTTGAATACAAATAGTAGGTGTATCCAGACTGTTGCGACGAGAGAGGGGCGGAGTAGCCAAGCGCTGGTCTAACCCCTTAGGCAATACTTGCGACTGTGGCCTAGGCTTTCTTTGGCTTTTAGACGTGGGAGGAGATGTATCTTCATCGTAGATTTCTTTAGCGATTTGTCTTTCAGTTTTTAAAAACTGAGACAGGCGCTTTCGTTTAGACAGTTTTTCCTCTTTTGACTGGTTTTTAGGTTTAAGCGCTAGGAGGGGATGGCCTTCTTCAAAGTAGATGGTTTGGGCTTTAGCCTTATCACTGGTAAAGAGTTGAGATAGGCGCTCGCGTTTGGAAAGCTTTGGCTGTTCTGCGTCTAAAGGCTTCGTAGTGGCGGTAGAAGCCTTATGGGTATGCGATAAAAGAGAGCCCTCTGACTTGTGAAAGACCCCCCTGACAGAGGCCTTGAATCGCTCGCGTTTGGAGGCCTTGGCCTGGCTATCATGGAGAGCGGGAGTGATATGAATTTCGGGGATACTTAGTGTAGGTGTGTGAGGAAGCGGGAGAGAGGGGGGGACTTGAGCTACAGCTCGGGTGTTTGAAGGGAGCTTTGCTTTATTTTCAGGATGGGGATGTATATGGGATCCTTTAGACCCTGTATTGTAAGAAGAGGGAGAGCCAATCATAGGCTAAAAAAAGAGACAGAAAGCGGATGGAAAGAGAGAAAGGCCTGGATTTCTCCTAGTAGGTAGGTCCAGGCCGTTTAACTAGACCTCTTCAGAAACCTTAGTTTTTTGCTTGCTGAGTTTTCAGAAACCAAACTAGGGTGCTTCGAAAGAGGTCTAGCCTAGTAGGCAAGACGAGAGCTTAGTTCAACGATAGGCTTTCGGGTTTTTCAGCCTTGTGCTCCACAAAAATAGGCTGAGCAAAGTGGGGGATGAGATCTAGCAAGAGTGTGCCGAGATGCAAGTCTGACCTTAGGATTTCTTTAATGAGCTCCATGGCCTTTACGAGATTCATCTTCGCGTGATTAAAGGAGAGCTGGATCTTGTCTCCCAGGCCCAGCGACTTGGGCTTTAGGCCCGTGATACCAGTAATAGCCTCCAGAGCCTTCGGCAAAGCCTCGGCGATGGTGCTATCTTGCTTTGTTGCGTTAATAAGATCTTGCAAAGAAGCAGGGGCCTGAGAAGGATTAGCTTCCCCTAAGATAGGCTTTTTCGTTTTATTCAGTATCGAGGGGAGCGTGTTGAGGTTGATATGCTCTACTATTTTTCCTACTATGTTTCGTACTGTATTGACTGCTGCGTCAGGAATTTTATCGCCAAAGAAGCGATTATCAATCGTATTTACGAGGTGAAATAAGGCGTTATTGACCACCAACAGTGGAGAGGTATGGCCGGAGCTTTGAATCGTTTCTTGTATGGCTGCAGCTTCGTTTCCTTCATTAATGGGTGCTGCTTCTAGGCCTAGAAGCTGAAAAATCTGATGGAAGCCTTTACTGAGGTTATCCCGGATACCAAAGTGGCTCTCGCTAAAGAAGCCAGGCTTTGAGGAGTCTTTGCTTTTTGTGTCTTTTTTGTCTTTATCTTTTGTGCTGTGCTTAGGATGTTTAGTTTTGTCTTCTGTTTTTTTGCTATGGCGGGCGTCTAGAGGCTTATCGGCTTTAGGCTTTTTGTGAGCGTGAGCAGCGGGAACTTCCAGCTTGGTCTCGGACTTTTGACGCACTTCTTTTCCAGCAAAAGGAAGGACTTCGGTGTTGCCGCGAGAGAGGGTTTGGGTATTTCCAAGAGGGGCAGGGAGGGTGTTTAGGTAACGGGGGGAGGAGGGGGGGGATTGGGTATCCATAGTGTTTTAGGGTAAGAAGGAGGGTGAGGGGAATACGCTTTTGCCGCGTCAGCTATGGCTAAGAAAGGATTTTTTCAGAATAATCTCATCCAATCCAATCCCTAGGCATAGCCTCAGCCTGAGATCCTTTTATAGCGGAGTGCAAACTAGAATTTTCTAGACTCCCTAGGGTTGTGTGTGTAATGTGCCAAACCTGAGAGTTAAGGAAATAGAGTTTTTTGGAGGGCTTTTAGAGGGTAACAGACTAAGAGGGCAAGACAAAAGCGAATGGATATTTGTAATACAAAAATAAATATTTGTAAATACAAAAATAAGAAAAAGTATGGAGCAGTCGCTATTTTTTATTGGGATTGATTTATCAATAATAGACTTGTGAATGCCTCCTGAGACGCAGCCAAAACGTATCGACAGGTCAAGCAGGCAAAGCCTTGCAAGCAGCTTCTGTTTCAGTAGACCACTGGCGAAACCCTTGTCTTTTGACTGCTGTATATGCAAGCAGTGTCAGTATTTTTTGGATACGATCTTTGAACTAACTATAAGCAAGGACGAGTCCTCAAACTTATAGGTTTTTACGGGGGCTAGTTAAAAGACTTACCGCAGCCGCAGGTATGTTTGGCCTGAGGATTGCTGATTTGAAAGCCAGATTGCTCTATCGTGTTTTTATAATCCACAATAGCCCCCTTCATACGATCTAGGCTAGAAGGATCTATAATAAAGCGGACACCTTCAGACTCAAACTCTAGGTCGTCTGCTTGTTTATCATCAAAGCCCATACCGTATTTATTGCCTGCGCAGCCAGCTTGCTCTATAAAAAAGCGAAGAAACTGCTCTTGAGCATTGGCTTCTTGCTGCATTTTTTTAACTTCTTCGGCGGCTTTAGGAGTAAATGTAATCATGCGGGCTAGTTTTTCAAATTTTCCTCAAAAGGCAAGTAGGAAATGATATCTAGAGCCTGCTAGCTCTCAGCTAGGGGCTGAGCAATCTTTCTAAAAGAGGGTGCGTTTGAACTATGTTTTGTTGGTAAAGGGCAATAAAAAAGGCCTCCCGTAATGAGAGGCCTACTGTATAAAAAACTAAAAATAAACCTTAGGCAGCGATCTGGGCGCTCTTTGCCTTCTCCACTAGGGCGGCAAAAGCTTCAGGTTGGTGGATGGCAAGCTCGCTGAGGTTTTTTCTATCTAGGCTAATGCCTTGAGCAATCAGCCCCCCCATGAAGCGAGAGTAGCTGATACCGGCTTCGCGGCAAGCAGCATTGATACGCACGATCCAGAGCTGGCGCATTTCAGTCTTGCGCTTTTTGCGGTCTCTGTAGGCGTATTGGCCTGCCCGGTGCAAGGCCTCTTTTGCGTACCGAAATAGACGGGATTTATTTCCGAAATACCCTTTAGCTCTTTTGAGAACGCGTTTGCGCCTTCTAAGGGTTGCGACTCCATTGGTGACTCTAGGCATGTTTTATAAGTAGGAATAAGGTTTAGGTTGGTTACTTGCTAAGGCCGCCTGATGCTAAATGGGTTTAGCTATCGCCTGAGGCAAGTGAAAGTGAAAAGCAGTAGAGTAGGGGATGAGACCTGCTATTTACAGGCCAGCTGCCACCCACTTGAAGACTTGAGAGGCAAAACCAGCAGGTACTTCTTTGTCTTTGCCAGCTCTGCGCTTTTGGCTGTTAGTCTTGTAGCGGAGGAGGTGCCGGTAGCCACCAGTACGCCTGAGCACCTTCCCACTGGCGGTGATTTTGAAGCGCTTGGCGACGGATTTTTTTGTCTTTTGCATGTCTTAAAGAGAAATAATGTGAATTTAAGACACGATGAAAAACAGTTTTAGAGGCTTTGTAAAGCTCTTTTTTTGAGAAAGAGCCTAGGTTTTTAGTTATAATCCCTTACCTTAGGCCTACCAAGGAAAAGACTGATCTATCATTTTTCTAGAGTAGTCCTTATCGCTTTGCTTTTCTTTTTCAAGAGCTGCTTTGTCTTCAGCACCTAGGGGCTTAGACTCTCCCCATAGCTTCGAACCTGTCTTTTTTGCCCAATTATAAGTAGATACAAAACCAGATTTTAGGCTAGAGCCTAAGCTTTTGACAGAGCGAGATAAAAACTGCCCAGCTTGATGCAGTTTCGATGCATTACCAGCTGCCTGCGTTTGACTGCCTGCGATATTGGAAAGAGGAGAATGATGCGGTGTAGGAGAATGAGAGCCAATGTGCATAAAAATACAGGGTAGAAGATGATCTAGGAGGGGTGTTTTAAGCTTTGAAAATAAGAGATATAAGAGATTACAATAAACCAGAAGCCTTTAAGGACTCTGCTGTAGCAGGAGTGATGGGGCGGGTTTTCTTTGCAGAGGCTTTTGTGGGGTTTTTACTGACCGTGGCTTGCTTTTGTGAGACAGGAGAACTAGCTCGAGGCTTCTGGGGCTTAACGGTGTTTGTAAAGTGTGATTTTAGCTCTTTAGCTTTTTGAGTAGCTGCCTGGCCCAAATTCAGCACGCTACGAGAGCCAAACTTATTTTGAGCTAGACCTTTTCCAAGTGTTTGGCCGAGGCTTTCTGCCTTATTCGCAAGCGTTTTAATCCGAAAATTTTGAGATTGAAGGTTTACTTTCATAAATGAATCAGCAGGGTTAGCATTTTAGAATAATGGTCTAGGTTTTAGATACTAGATGTCGTCTTTTTCAGACCTAAGCGCAAGTTTTGCCATGCCGTATAAGCTTTTACTCACATTTAAACTGAGTTTTAGGCCTTCTTTCATCAGCTTAAAATGTTTTGCCATTAGAGAGGTGAAGTTTTTGACTGTCCGAGTACCCAAGCTACCAGAGCTTGGTGGAGTGCGTTTGGCTTTATCCAAGGCTTGGCTACTAGTGCTGTATACTGGAGAATGAAGCGAAGCAGAGGTAGTTGGGTGCATAAAAGAGGAAAGGTGCAGTTAATCCATGGAGTGGCATGAATATTATTTAAAAAGTTGGCTTTGGGTAAGCAGGTCTACTATAGGGGTTCGGCTAGGATGCCACTCGATCTTTTGCCCAGGTATTACCCACCCCCAGCCATTATTACCCGTATGGCGCTTATTTTCTACAATGAGGAGCCGTTGTTTGGGTTGTAGCTTTCCAGAATAGATCTTAACTTGGTTTTTAATATTTTTGAGTAAGCGCAGCATGCTATTAGCAGCGGTGAGGTGTAGCGCCTGTATTTCCTTTTCTAGGCCTCCGTAGGGGAGACTAAAAAATAGGGCTAGCGCCTCGTGGACGAGACAAAAATGGAGAATATTGGAGGTGAGGCCGTGCTCCTCAAATTTAATGAGACAGTAGTCCCCTACGTCCTTCGTTTCCACCTCTTGGATGAGCTGCAGAAGGGCTTTGTCTATCAAACTTTTGTCGGTAGCGTAGAGGTGAGGGCTAAAGCTTTGGAGTGTATGCTCTAGCTCCATAGGAAGCGGAGGGAGCTCTATCCCAAGTTCGGAAGCAGTATGCTCCAGAGAAGACCAGGCAGAGGGGAGATCGGTAGCGAGGGTCTGGGTTTTCATAAAAGATTCGAGGAGATCCATAGTGTGGAGTTATACAGCGTTAGCCAATATTGTAGCTTCTTCAGTGAAGTGTGCGGCTAAGAAATTCATATAGTAACTGTTATTGTAATTATACTGCAACCCAGGCAGAAGGCTACCTTCGCCATTTTTAATATTATTGTCTAAAACCTTTTGTGCGTGCTCTTGTACCAGCTTTAGCCTAGCGGTGGCGGCTTCAGCCTCAGCTTTAGGGAGGCAGCATTCCATCTGGCGCTGGAACTCTTGAGGATTCAGGTTGATCAGATCTCTACAGGCCTGTGACGGAATTTCGGGGGGGAGGTCTTTGAGGTTACCGTAGACTTGTATCGTTGTGGCAGTGCCGCCGAGCTGGTCATTGTCTATCCCTTTAATGCCCACGACTTTTTCTTTCCCATTTGGCCCTCCTGGTTCAGTCTCTAAAAAATAGTTTCCAATATGTCTGTCTAACTGGCCCATGATGATGTCTTCGATCTGAGTCTTGGTAAGCCCTTCTTTGAGCTTAGGGTCTTGAGGGTCTATATTGTGGCTACGGTGAGGTACTTCTAAGCCAATCACCTTACCACTAGGGTCTTTGATTTCTTTTAGGTCTGACTTTGAAAAAACATTGAGAGAAGCCAAGGTAGCATTCAGCATATCTTGGTTACCCATGGTATTCTCGGGGTCTTGATCGGCTAATCTCTTGATGCTTTTGTACTTTTGAAACTGTGCATCTGAAATACGTTTATAGCCCATCAGTTTTCCATATCCCGAGACGCCTTCAGCCTTTTCCATAGCGGTAACAACCTTGTACTGGCCACTAGCAGGGTCTTTTAAAACTCCTATTTCAGTGTGGACGATGTTGTTCCATCCTAAGAGATTATCAAGCGTCTTGGCAGCTAGGTTGCGCGCAGTTTCTCTAGAATCTTTAGGATTTATCCCCAAACTCATTAAGAAATCTGGCATATCTTTTTTGGAGGCGTATTTAGCCTCGAATTTTACGACGAGCTCTTTGCTGGTACCGTCTGCCTGCTTGAAATGTGCTGTATAAGCCGTATTCAGTTGGCCAGCGCTCAGGGCCTTCAGTTCACCCTGTAGGTTATGTTGTTTGACGGTTCCTATGGATAAGATCTCGTTTTGTTTATAGCCGGCTTTAGCAAGAGCTTTTTGGGTGTGTGCATTTTGAACACTATCTCCTATTTTATTGAATAAACCCTTGATTCCCTGGAATTCACTTTTTTTAGCGGGCTGAGGCACAGCAGAGCGCTCACTCAGGGGCTTAGTATGGATAGTTGTGGGCTTGGTAGAGGTGCTAGCAGCTGTTTTGGCTTGGAGCCTGTGTTGCTGGGCAGCTAGGGGGGGAGGCGAGCCGGGGGTTCCTCCGGTAGCGACCTTTCGTGGTGAACCTTGAGAGGATACCCAGGTAGGCTTAGTGTCTACGCTAGTTCCCTTTCCTGGATGGGCTTGCGGTTTTTGCTCGATAGTCACACCAGCTGGCAGGACGTTCGTACGGGTAGGAGCTCTTTGGATAAAGCCTGTCATAAATTTTTATTTCTTTTTAATAATAATAAATAATTATCGTTAGAAATGAAAATTTCTTTAGGCAGGATTGCTAGAAAGCTATTGTTTCAAGCTGCAAGAGCAGACAGATGGGGCAGCAAAGATAGGGCTTTTCTGGTTTACAAAAGGAAAAAGCAGCCTTTAATGCCCGTGAACGGGTTTGAAGGCTGCTCAGGAAAGATGCAAGTTTAAGGATCTGACCGGGCTTTTTAAACTGGGTATCGGCTTTTAATTAGAAGACAATCTGCAAACGCAGGCGAATCGCATGGAGCGTATTCCTCTGGATGCTACTGATAGAGTAGGCTTTGCGAGGTAGGCCTAGCTCGTAGCCGCCAATCAGCTTAAAGTTTGAATTGATCTTCCACTCATCCCCGACATATACAGCGTGCATGCTTTGGAATTGAGGCTTACGATTTCCCACCTTATTATCTGGGGCATTGCGCTCTAGCTGGCTAGGGTTAATGGCTTCGCGGCTGTTTTGGGTGTGGATAAACGAATAGCCCGTAACCAGGGTATTATTTTTGCATATATGGTAGCACTGCTGTACTGAAAAGCCAAGAGGGGTGCGTCCTTCTTTGCGGTTTTTCTGGATGAAGCCCTCGACAATGGTCTCCCATTTTCCGTAGCTGCAGTCCGTAAATAGAGTGGCTAGGAAGGTATCGTCTGTCGTTTTTGCACGGTGGATATAGCCGAGGCAAGTCCCATAGCGGAAGGCGAGAAAGGAGTTCAACTTTATTTTATGGCTAAGACTGGTGTAGGCAAAATAGTGCTTGGGGGTTTTAGAGTTTTCACTGACGCCCAGGGTAACCTTATAATCCAGGGCGTCGTCTGTCTTGCCGTTGGCGCTGAAGCTAAAGCACTTTATGGTATTTTTAAAGTAGTTTGCGGCGATAGACTTTTCTACCCTAGGGGAGTGGATATTCGAGATATTCGTTTCGCAGCCTAGGGAAGCTTCTTCGTAGGCAAGGCCTAAGGCAGTTAGAGAATAAAAAGGATCGATAAACTTTTTCTTAATAAAAAACTTACCAATTTCAGCTTTATTGGCGTCTACGTTGAAATTAAGCTGCAAGCCCACGTCAATGTCGTCTTGTACAGCTTTTGTAAAGAGAATACCCAGGCGCCTGAAGTTGAGCGTACTCCTGCTTTTTGCCTTAGGATTTAAGGAAGACTGGGAGTGGACATGGTCTAGCTGGAGCTGCGCTGATCCGTTGATCGAGAGACCACGAAAGGTATCCAATAGGTGCTTAAACTCTGGTGGGACTTCAAGGTAAGTTTTTTCAGGCACTATAACCCCTGCTGGAGCTGTAGGCGCGAGGGATTGAGAGGAGTTAGCAGGACCAACAGCGGCGGCGTCAAGCGGGCTCAGCCGTGAAGGAGCGAGAGGGGCAGGCTCTAGGCTTTCAAGATCTAGGTCTGCGACTTCACCAAAAGTGCCATCGTCTTCTTCTGCCTGCAGGGTATAGGCTAGACAAGCAGTGAACAAATAAAGAGCAAAACCATATTTAAGAAGATGTTTCATGTAGCTTTCTGAAATTAAGAAAGTCTACAGCCCAGGGGCAAGCCTTAAGATGAAAAGTTCGCAATACTTTTTGAGGTAGATAGCTATTCAAATAAAAATACCCCAGGAATGAACAGGGGCTTCAGTAAAAATATATCAGTAAAATCAGAATACAAGCAATCGGTTTGCTTCAGCAGGAAAAGCGAGAGATCGCCTGAAACAAGCAGTGCACAGAGGCTTTGGCGCGAAGGCAGAGCGGGTAACTATTGAATTCCCCTCGGGGAATGGTGGCGAAAGGCAGAATCGAACTGCCGACACAAGGATTTTCAGTCCTCTGCTCTACCGACTGAGCTATTTCGCCACAATGTTCTAAATTGGGCTCGTTTATACAGATCCAGCTTGGTTCGTCAATGGCTTTTTTTACTTTTCGAATTTTTTGACTGCAGGCTCACAAAATGCCTTAAGCTTTAGGACGCGAGGAGGCTCCTAAAGCTTAAGGTTCCGAGCATTTTTTAAGAAAAGGATCTTATTTTCTTTTTTAGCCCAATAGCTTGAGTGCCGCTTGGGGGAGGGTATTGGCCTGGCCTAGCATAGCGATACCGGCTTGGACAAGGATGGTATTTTTGGCAAGATCGCTCGATTCGGCAGCGATATCGGTATCCATAATACGGCTTTTAGCGGCTTCGAGGTTAGTTCGGTTGACGACCAGTACGTCGCTTGCAAATAAGAGCTGACTGGCTTCGGCTCCGTTCTGGGCACGCATGGTAGCAACGTTTTGGATAGCAGTGCGGATGTTTTCTATGGTAATGCCATTTGAATCTATGGTATTGTTAACGTCTGCTAGGTTATTCGCGTCTTGATTGGCTACTTTGAGGCCATCTTCTCCCGATAGACCCGCTTGTGTGATGGAGACAGACTTGTCTCCGGCTTCGGTGATGGCGATGTCGAGGGTTTGGGCGGCGCCTACGAAGAGGTCTACGCCGTTAAACTTTTCAGCGGTCAGGTTTGTCAGCTGCATTTGCAGGGCTTTAAACTCGGTTGCGTAGTTGCCCCGGTCGCTAATGCTTTTAGTGGGGTCTCCGTGCATGACTTTGAGCTCAGACATACGGTCTAGGATCTTCGTCACGGTTTGTAGCGCACCGTCTTGGGTTTGAAGGTAAGACAGAGCGTTTCCGATATTGTTTAAAACAGCACTGGTGCGCTTGGTAGCGGAGTTGATCTTCATCGCTACGGCGAGGCCTCCTGCGTCATCTGAGGGTGCTGTTATTCTACAGCCCGATGAGAGCCGAGCGAGGCTCTTTTCAAGCTGGCTGTTGCTAACGTTTAGAGTAGAAGCTGCGATAGATGCAGCTGTATTGGTATTAATAACCAGTGGCATATGGGGTATCCTCCTTGATAGTGTTAAAGAGTGGTTTAGACTCTTATCGGAACATCCTTGTTCCAACACTGAATACTATCGGATATCTTTTTGCAGACTTTAGCGGAAACTCAATCTTTTGCTCCCTGGGTTCGTCAAAAATGCATTCAGAATCCTCATGTACCCTTGTGTACACTCCGGTTCTGCATTTATTTTTTCCTGCCCAGAAACCAAAATATTGAGTTTCCAAGAGGTCTACTTTTTCAGAAACTCAATCTTTTGCTCCCTGGGTCCAGTCGTCGCTCTTCGAGCTATGCCTGGCACGGTCAGGCTTCGCTCTTCGAGCTAACTGTCTCCCGACGTGTCCCCCGAAGCCCGTAGGGCGTAGGAGGAAGTTTCAACGTAGGGAGATGCCTGACACGACGCCCGACACGGCAAGGAACAGGCCGGTTCTTCATTTATTTGGCCTCGCCCAGAAACCAAAATATTGAGTTTCTGAAAAAGTCTAACGAGCTTCAAACCGTCCATCTGCCCGGCGTACAATAAGGCCCTTAAGCTCTAGTAGCATCAGGGGGCTGTGAATATCTTGAGCAGAGAGTTGAGATTGCTGGACTAAACTATCTATATTTAAAGCTGTACCCTCTCGCAAAAGTGCTAGGAGCGTATGCTCATCAGGGGGGAGGTTTAGGCTTTCTATAGGCGGAGCTAAGGAAAGTGGCTTTGGATTTTTAGGAGAAGGGCCCGTAAGCTGGGCTTGGACGGGAGGTGCTTTCAGGTAGGCGAGCTCCTCTAAGATATCCTCTACATTGCGAACGAGGGTGGCCCCATCGCGTATCAGCGTATGGCAGCCTAGGCTGGAGGATTGGTCTATCCTGCCCGGTACCACCAAGAGGAGCTTCCCTTGTTCGCCGGCTAGGCGGGCTGTTATCATACTACCGCCATTCAGATCGGTTTCCACTACCACAACGGCTTGAGCGAGGCCCGAGATGATCCTATTTCGCATCGGAAAGGTATATTTGTCTACGGGTTGATGGAGGCGAAACTCACTGATGAGCCTCCCTTTTTGAGCAATTTCGTGATACAATGCCTGATTTTCTGGCGGGTAAACTTTATCTACCCCGCAGCCTAAAACAGCCCAGGTAATACCTTCTGCAGCTAAGGCCCCCTCGTGCGCTGCGGTATCTATGCCTCTGGCGAGGCCACTGATAATGCAAAAGCCTTTGCGGGCGAGTTCCATCGCAAAGCGCTTGGCAACGCCTAGGCCATAAAGGCTTGCCCGGCGGCTCCCCACGATGGCTATAGCGGGCCTATCCAAGGGGACAGTGCCTAGGGTATAAAGCCCCAAAGGAGGATCTGGCAGATGGTGTAACAAGGGAGGGTAAAGGGGGTCTTCTTGGCTAATGAAGCTTGCACCCAGGTTAGCCAATGTTTTCTCTTCTTCGGTTAAATTAAAATGAGCATGAGGATCCATCAGGGCCTTAAGGGCGGCACTGCGCAGATAGGGCACTTGTGATAGCCTCTCTTTAGAGGCCTGAAGAACAGCGAGCGGGCAGCCCCCAAAGGCTTCTAGCAGGCGCTTGTGCGAGATAGGGCCTAGACCAGGTAGGCCATTTAAGAGTATATAGGCTTGATATTTAGAAAGCGAAGCGTAAGGCATGGACCAAGGAAAAAGAAGGAGAGGAAAGGCTGATGATAAAGATTTGGCCGCGATGAGATAAAGAGAAGGGCAGGGCTGTCAATGCGTTTTTCTATGAGAGAATCCTGTGAGAAGAGATATGGATGAGGTTTTTTTGTATATCGATTAAAAATGATCCAGAAACATAAAAAATTTATTTTATTTAAAATTTAACTTGATTTTATATTTTTTTAATATTATGAAAATTTTTTAAAGTTAATATTAACTTTAAAAAATTAAAATTATAACAATAAATTAAATTATATGAACTTGAGTCCAAATAATATAAATGGCAGTCTGCCCCATGTTCCCGTAACCCTTGAAGGCAATCCAGCGAATCCACCTGTACAGCCCATCCAGGAGGTTCCTGTGCAACAAGTGCTTCCAGATATTGAAAATCCTGTTATACCCGTTGAAGTTCCTGCAGGGATAAGCCCAATAGGACCAACTTGGCTAGAAGAAATATCAACAGAGCCCTTTACTTTGGAAAAAGCAATTAAGGTTTTTGAGGAATTGAGAGATATAGACCCAATATCTCTTTCTTTTGGTGAAAATCAAGCTTGGCATCAAAATTTGTTAAACTTGATACAATATGTGATTAATAACTATCCTGAAGATATATTGAGTAATGAAGCTTTTTTGGGTAAAATTCGAGGACTGTTAAACACAAACGAACCTTGTGACCCATCACAGTTTTCATTGTTGGGTACGGATATTCTTCTCTCATTTTTTCAGAGAGTTGATTGTTTAGAAATAATGAATCAACAAGCTTGGGAGAACTATTTTGAGAATGCTTTCCTTGATTGTATTGATTATTTATTGGAGGTGTCTCTGGGTGAGGAAACCCAACCGCATAGGGGTACATTTTGTGGTGATAAAGTAAAATTATTTTTGATTTTATTTGGTGCGAACAAAGACTATTGTGAAAAAGTATTTGGTGAAATTTATGATAAAAATAAAGATGATCAAAAATTTAAAGAGCTTTTCGCGCAATCTGAGAAGTCTGAAGAAGAATTTAAATCTTATTTGAAAGAAGAAATATTTGGTTCAAATACTTTATTTTATGCTTGGACGAAGGGATGCAATAATGCAAAAAGCTATAATGAGTTTTTAGATGAAAAAGCAAAAGGTTTGCCCCATCCTTTTTTTTCTCATCGAAATGTAAAGTCTGCAAGAAATATAGCTCCTCAAATAATAGAAGTAAACCATACTACATCCAATGATGATGGTAAACCCACTGAAGGCAAAAAAGAGGAGAAAAAAGAATCTTCAGAATAGAGAGGAAATGAAATCTAATTGAGGAGGTTTATTAAGTAACAGAGGTCCATTACCTAAAATACTACAAAGCAAGATACCTATTTTAACACAAAACCACCACGGCCTGGGCTAGGTGTTTACTGTGGCTGAGGCTGACGAGGGCTTTTGTTGCGCCTAGGGCCTGGAGGAGGTGCTGGCCCTTGGCGTCAAGGCCTAAGAGGGGTTCGCCTTGGGGGCCTTTATGGATGAAGGCGGACTTCCAGCCAAATGCCTTTCCGATCCCTGTAGAAAATGCCTTTGAAGCTGCTTCTTTAGCGGCAAAGCGTGCGGCGAGGCTGGGGTAGGGGTGTTTTAGGCGAAGGCAATAGGCGATTTCTTCTGGGACAAAGACCCGCTCCAGGAAACTAAGCCCGTATTTGACATGGAGGCCTTGAATACGGTCTATCGCCACCATATCGAGGCCAAGGCCCAAAACAGCAGACGTTAAGGCTAGTTCAGAGAGGGAGGACATAGGTGGAGCTCCGTTTGCTGGGAGGTGTCTGCGTTTTTGTGTAAGTTTTTAAGAAAAGAAGCCCGGTGGAGGTGGCTAGGGCCGTGCCTTAGGATTTCTTGACGGTGCAAGGTTGTCCCATAGCCTTTATGCTCTGAGAAACGAAAGTGGGGGTAAGTGCATTGTGCAGCCTTCATATAGCGATCCCTTGTTACCTTGGCGACAATCGAGGCTAGGGCGATGGCAAAGCTTTGGCTGTCGCCTTTTACAAGAGTAGTATGCGGGTATGGTATATATTTTAGGGGGCTGCCGTCTATTAAAATACGTGCAAGCTTTAGAGGTTTAGCGGATTTTACTCTTTGTGCAAAGAGGCCTTCTGCTTCCTCCTCAGCTATGTAGCCAAAGCGCTCTGCAAGGCTAGGGATTGAAGGACTATTTTCTCCGGGTGGGGGTGGGGAGCTTGCCTTTTCGTAGTGGGCTGCTGCCTTGTGTAAAGTCAGCAGGCATTCAGACATGGCCTCCTGGGTAGAGCGTAGGATGTTGCTGGCGTCTATAGCCTTTGCCTCTCGTAGGGCATAGCTGTAGCAGAGCTTATTTTGGGCTTCTAAGGCGACTATCCACTCCAGGAGCTGTTCTCTCAGGCTAGGAGAGACTTGCTTAGAATCATTCACTTTTTCAAGCAAGGGGGAGGGGGGCGGCTCTTTTAAAAAATCATCACTGAGCCACACAGCGGCTGCGACCACAGGGCCCGCTAGTGCCCCTCTCCCAGCCTCGTCTACACCGATGAGGCCGCCATAGTTTTGGATGGCGTGGCAATCAAACTCAAGTAGCTGCAGAGGTTTGGGTGGCATAGGAAAATAGTTCAATACAGTGCGTATTTAGTACGGATAATACGTTTTTTCAGGCACTGGAAGGCCCAGGACTTCATAGGCGGTTCGAAAGTGCAGCTTTGCGTACTGGCCTAAGGCTTCGGGCCCTTCTTTTTCTACTATAGCCTTGGCCTGTTCTTTTACTTTGGCGCTGACGCCCTTTGCTAGTTTTTCACCAAAAGCCTTAGAAAGCTTTTGAATTTGTTGGATATAGGTGGCTCTTGCGATGATAGAGGCAGCAGCTACTACAGGATCGCTTTCGGCCTTGGTTCGCATACGAAGGTCAACCGGGTCATCCTTAAAGTATTTTTGAACGAGGGGCTCCTTGCTAAATTGATCTAAGAGAGCCCAGGGGACGCGTTTTTTCCCCAACGCTTCTCCTAGCGCCTTGGAGTGAAACCAAGCGAGGAGCTTATTCATATTACTACTAAATTTTTTATAGAGCTCGTTATACTTTTCCATAGAAGCAAAGCTAACGCCAATAACCACTCCTGCTGTCCCTTGTATGAGGCTTGCTAGTTTTAAAATAGCAGCATCGCTGGTTATTTTCTTACTATCTTTTAGGCCTGCATCTAGCCAAGCTTGCACCATGTCTCCCTCAGCAATCACACAGGCAGAGACTACTGGGCCAAAGAGGTCCCCCTTGCCGCTTTCATCCAGGCCTGCATGGGCCTCAAACCACTCCGGATGCAGGAGAGCGTCATAGCCTAGCTGGGGTGTTTTGGTAATTTCCCCTTCGATAATATAGCGGACAAAGTCTTCTGTCTTCTTGCCTTGGATAACGACTTTACCGCTCTTGTAGGCCACGACATTCACCCTATCTCCCCTATAGGCAAAGAGAGAGTGCTCGACAGTGTAGGGTTCCCACAGGTTTTGGCTCAGGTATGCTTTCAGGGCGGATAGCTCTTCTTGAGAAAGCTCTATGGTATACAGTGTTTTGGGCTTGGGGCCCAGCTCGTTCGATAAGAGCTTGTCTTTGGAAGAAGCTTTCTCAAAGTTTCTAAACATAGCTCTTTACAATACGTATAAACCTAAATAATGGAAGCAGAAAAACAAGCCTCTATCCGCAAGCTTTTGCGAAGCTGGTACCTAGCAAACTGCCGCAGGCTTCCTTGGAGAGACTTACCCTCCCTCTATAAAACCGTAGTGAGTGAATTTATGCTCCAACAGACCCAGGTGGTGACGGTGCTGCCCTATTTTGAACGGTGGATGAGGGCTTTCCCAAACTTTTTTGCCTTAGCAGAGGCGGAAGAAGCCTTAGTCCTCAAGCATTGGGAGGGCCTAGGGTATTATTCTAGAGTACGAAACTTACATCAGCTATCGAAGGCTATTGTGAAGCAGTTTCCCAATGAAGGGTCTATTTTTCAGGACGCTCTTTCCTGGCAAACCTTTAAAGGCGTAGGGGAGTATACCAGTGCTGCCATCACCAGCATCAGCTTTGCCTACCCAGCAGCGGTAGTGGACGGCAATGTCATTCGCATCTTGGCCCGTTTAACGGCAGATAGTACCGTGTATAAAGGGAACCAAGCAGCCGTCAAAAGCTTTACCCCTTTGGCTAATATCCTTCTAGATACTCAAGACCCTGGCACGCACAACCAGGCGATGATGGAGCTAGGGGCCACTGTATGTTTCAAGCGTAAGCCCCTTTGCCTGCTATGCCCTCTAAAAGACCACTGCTTGGCCTTTAGAACTCAAAAGCCCGAGGATTTCCCAAAATTACAACGCCCCCAGCAAGAGAAAATCACCGTACGTAGAGCTTATGTGCAAAACGAGGGTAAACTTCTCTTCTATCAAAACCTTCACCACACCCAGCGTCTAGCGACTCTATGGGAGTTTCCTAGCCTAGAAATTTTAGGCCTGAATCTCCCCTCGGATCAAAAACCTTTTTTAGAAAAGAAACGAGGTATTAGCCATCAAATCATCCAAGAGCACTTTTTCTACATTCCGTTAAACCAAGCTCTAGAGAAAGCCCTGAAAGACAAGCTCCAGCTGCAGTGGCTAAGCCGAGAGGGTCTACGCCGGGCGACCCTTTCTGGGCCCCATCGAAAGTGGCTGATGGTGCTGGAAGAGGCAGCTAAAGCGTTTAAATAGCGTAGGCTAGGCCTTCAAAAAGATCATTAAAAAGAGGGTTATCCTCTCCTACGACTCTTTTATTTAGGGCTGCTATACCGCCGAGTTTGTAGCCCTTGGCCCCACGGTTATGCGCCTGGATTTCATAATTGCTCTTGCCAAATACAAATTGCGCAAGGTCTCTTCTTTGCTTATCATCTAAGATGCTATCCGGCTCTGGGAGCTTTCCGTCTTTGTGAAGGGTTAGGGCAAGGTAGTGGGCTTCTGCTACGGCCATGCTGGTACGGTCTTTCCCGCTTTTACAATTTGTACAGGCCTTGGCGCCTATGAGGTGACTCAGAAGCATTACCCGGGCCACCATCTTATAAGGCTCGGTCCCGGCTGTTTTATAGCTTTCTTTGCTATATAAGTCTACTATTTGCTGAGCAAGACTCAGTACCTGAGCTTGCTTTTTGGCGTCTTGGTTCTGTGCTAAAAATTCCCCTACAAGGCCCCCAGGTCGGATGTTTTGCCTAAGGTTAGCTAGGTAATCTTTTCCAAAAAAATCCTCCATGGCTGCTTGATTTGTCTGTCTAGCGTTTTCCCAGGTCTTGCCAGCTTTGGTGACTCCTTTTTTGAGGGCAAATTCATTGACCCCAAAGTTAAAGGCTATGAGCTTTGGAATTATTTTTACTTTGCCTATACCCTCAAGTTCCAGCTCTAGGGTTTTATTCTTGCAGGCTTGTTCTAGAGCAGCGGTTTGTTCACGGATGTGGCGCCTTTCATTCATGGCTTGGGTTCTTTCAGTCTCTAGAAGGTTTTGGGCAAGGCCTCGTAGATTGTCAGCAGATTCTAGGTTATTGGATACAATGGGTAGGATAAAATCTGCGGTTTTAGAGTCTTTGCGCGAGCGTATGTGTTCTTCTATGCTTTGAATATCTATGATGTTCATAATGAGCTCTTCAGCCCTTTGGAGGCTGAGTTCTTCTCTTTTTGCTTTGTTAGCTTCACCAAAGGCGCAAAGGCTAGCATGCCGAAATTGGCGCATCACTACCTCCCCTTCAGGTGTCTTGAGCTCTGATTTCCAGGCATTGGTCAGTTTTTCGGTTTGCACATTACTACAGGGTAAGCATTCGCCAAGGGGGGTAGAGCTTTGGTTTAGTTTGACTACGGTATGCTGATCTGTTTCAAAATATAGTTCTTCTTCGATCACCCTCTTTGGCTCTTGACTAAGAAGTCCTTCACTGAACTGAGCTAAAGCTTTATATAGGCTATCTTTAGAAGTTTTTTGACTATCTATGAGACCATAATCTGCAAGGAGCCGGATCATCTCCGAATTGGCCTTATTTAAGTTTTCGAGGATATCCTTTTTAGCTTCAGGCTTTTCAAACCTTAGGACATTGCTTGAAAAGTAGCTATCTACTAGTTTTTTAGCTTTAGTTTGGCTCAGCAGGGGTAGGTTTGCTTCTATCCAGAGATGAAAGCTTTGCTGCTTGAGAGCCCATAGTTTATGATAAGCAAGCTTTGATAGGGGACCTGCTTCTTTTAGGTAGCGCAGCTGCTCAAGCCTTGCAAGTAAGATCTCCTTATCAGCGTGGCTCAGCTTCTTATCTTGGACTAAAAACTGCAGGGTATGGAGGCTTGCATCCACTTCTTCTAAGGACTTGGGTAGCTTTGTTTTGAGGCTTTCTAGGCTGTTTTGAGAGTTTATTTTTACGGTTCGGTTGAGAACCTTTTTTTTGCCTGGTCTAAAGATCGATTGGGCCTTAGAGAGTATAGACTTAAAACTATTCTTTTTTTTCTCGGCTTTGACTGACTGATTCTGAAAAAATCCTTCTTTAACCGCTACAGGTGTTTTGGCTTGTGTGTCCCCTTGAATCAATGGGTTAGGTTTGGATGAATAGATGTGCATGCGAAACAGTGAATCCTCCGTGTGCCAATGTAGATAGCGGCAGGATCATGAGATATAAAACAAGATTCCTGCGGGTTATTATTAATGTACGGCATTTTGGCTTGAGACTTTATTGTCAGTTGCTTATTTATTCTCCAGGGATTGACAAAGACCCCCTTTCTACTTATCCTTGGTACATTTATAAGATCGTGAACTTTCAAGAAGCTGTAGCTAAACTTAAAACTTACCTCGAACTGCCGGATCTACTCCCTACACCGCAAGGGTCTTACCCTTTTAGCTTGGATGATACGCTTGAGATAAGCTTCGTCCCCGGAAAAGAGGAAAGTGAGCTGCATCTTTGGGGATGGGTAGCCGATTTGCCAGTGAAGCCTGATGGAGTGGAGAAATTTTTAAGAAAAATGCTAAAATCAAGCCTGGCTAGAGCCAAGCTAGACCCTGAATACCTCCTCTTGGATGGCCAGCGTAACACTTTCATGCTTTATAAGCCCTTGAATATAAAGCTTATAGAAGACCATATTTTAGAGCAAAATTTTGAGACTTTCGTGAATAATCTTGAACTTTGGCAAAATATAGCCAAAGATAGCCTAGAGCCAAGCCTGGTATATTATAATCCTAATTTTCCCTTATATCCTTGAAAACAAAACGCTTTCTTCTTATTTTAGCTAGCTTGCAGCTTGCTCTTTTGCCTCTAAGGGCCATCCCTTGGCAAAAGCCAGATTTTTACTACTATGCGCAAGATGAAAATTTAGATAGTATGCTGCGCAATTTTTGCCTCTCCCAGGGGGTGAATACGGTTATAGACCCTAGAATAGAAGGCAAGGTGAATGGCCTATTTCAAAATATTATGCCGGATGACTTTCTGAGCCAAATCAGCAAGGCCTACGGCCTACTATGGTTTTATGATGGCAACGTCTTGTATATTGATCCTTTTGATACCATTACCTCTCAGCTCTTACAGGTTGAGTATTATGATGCAGATCGCCTTTTGAAAATGCTAGAGACGCTAGGGATAGAGGGGTCTAACTTTTCCTTACGGAGCCTAGATGCGCAGGGCCTCATGCTTGTGAGTGGTTCACCACGTTTTGTAAGCATGGTCTATGATATCTTAAGTAAGCTAGAGGTGAATGAAAAAACTCGCCAAGGCCGCCTAGAAGTGGCAGTGTATCCCCTAAAGCACGCCTGGGCCTATGATATGAAGCTAAGGAACTTTAATACGTCTGTGAATGTACCCGGTGTGGCCACCATTTTAGCCACCCTGATGACTGGCGGGCAGCTGCCTTCTGTAGCAGGAGCAGGGGACAGTGGGTCTACGTCTGCTGCGGGTGAAAAAGAGGATGTGCAAGGGGCCTATGCTATGAATAAAATGCAAAGGCTAGATGGTACAAAGTCCACCATGGCTAAAAATAATACGAATAGCAGCCAAGTCACCGTTAATAATACCCTTCTGAATCCTTCAGCACAAGGAGACCAGAAGAATAAAAAGGCCGTGAGCGATACCGTCATCCAGCCCGATGTGCGCCTGAATGCAGTGATTATCCGCGATTTGCGTGAAAAGCTTCCCCTCTATGAAACGCTGATTCGTAAATTGGACGAGCCCGTACAGGTCATCCATATCGGCGCTGCCATTGTAGACCTTAGCAATGGCTACTCTAGAAGTTTAGGGAATAAGTTTTTTTCTGCAAATAAGGATGATAAAACATTTAACCTATCTCCTGATGGGGCTAAGGCTCCTCCTGCAGAATCTGAACAAGGTACTCAAGAAGGTCCAGATACGGGCTTTAATTTTAGTGCAAGCTTTCCTGTTAAGGAAATAGACTTCATATCAAAAATCCAAATGCTAGAAAAGGATGGCTATGCAAAGGTGATGTCTCGCCCGTCGGTAATGACTCTCGATAACGTAGAGGCGGTTATTGCTAGCTCTAGCACGATTTATGTGAATGTGGAGTCTGACCGGGATGCGAGTTTGTTTCAAATCGATGGGGGGACAATCTTGCGGGTATTGCCACACGTGATAGAAGAACAGGGTATTCGAAAAATAAAACTCGTAGTGTCTATTGAGGATACTACAGCTATTTTAGACCCTGCCACCCAAAAAGCCTCTAAAAAGGGGATACAACTCAATACCCAGGCAGTCATTCATGAAGGAGAGAGCTTGCTGATTGGTGGCTTGTACACAGATACAAAGCGTCAGGGCTATGCGGGCGTGCCCTTCCTTAGTCGTATTCCTGTTTTAGGCTACCTTTTTAAGGTGGATTCTAGAGAAAAAAGCCTCCAAGAGCGTATGTTTCTGATCACTCCAAAGATTATCACTATGGCTTCGGGAGATCCGGATAGCTACTCTCAATTTTTTAAAGATCGCCTCTATGACAAGGATAATGAGTATCCCTCTCTGAATATGACTCCATTTGAACAACCCCTCCCAGATAGGGATTCAAAAGAATGATTAGAGTTTTCTTATTTTTACCCCTTTAGAATTTATGCTAACGATTGCTGAACAACTCCTGTTAATCACCCTTGATGATGCGAATGGTGAGCCTGCTCCTCTACCCATGGGGGTCTTGGACGCAAGTTTAGCGGGCGCTTTGCTGATGGATCTTGTCTTTGCGGCAAAGCTAAAACTGTCCTCCAAGAGTCTCTACCTAGACTTGGCAAGCCCCCTAGAAGACAGTCTTTTACGGGAAATATACGCTGTTCTTAAAGAAGATGGGCTAAACCCTTATCCGGTAGAGGGCGCTCTACGCAAGCTCGCTAGCCCTCATTGGGAGTGGAGTACCAAGATTGCGGACTGCTTAGTAAAAAAGCACATATTAGAAGCCCATGAAGAGACGCATCTTTGGATCTTTAAAACTAAAGTTTACCCCATGGTAGAGGGTAAAGAAGAGCATATTTGCCGCCAGCGTGTGAGAAATTTGCTTTTACAAGAAACCCCAGTGACTGAAGCGCAAGACCTTATTCTCCTTAGCCTCTTGGCTCGATCCGGACTTTTAGATCAGATTCTTAGCCAAGAAGAGCTTACAAAGGCTCGGCCCAAAATAGAGGCCATTTTAAAGCAAAACCATAGCTTTGATGAGGTTATTCAGGCCATTATTACGGATCTGCAGGCGTTTTTTGCAAGGTTAGTATTGCCTTAAGGCCCCCCTAAGGGGGATGCTGCGAGTGAGTTTTAGGCTAATCTTATTTAGAAAATAAAAAAACCCGCTTGGAATCTTTATCAGAGACTCAGCGGGTTTTGAGTAGGGAATGTAATTATTTATTTCATAAGCTTAATAATTAATCAATTTTATCAATGGTGTCAATAAAAATAGTTTATTTTATTCCTTGAGTATGAAATGTTTGGAACTACAGTCTAAATAGACTAGTTTTGGAGCTAGAGTGAGTGGCCTTCCTTCTAGGAAGTCAACCATACTGGTTAGAACCAAAGCAGTTGTTTGCAAGGCTCCCACTACGATTTGGGGAAAATAACCGTAAGTTGTGACATTTTTGAGAAATCCTTCCATAGGCTGGTGGGCTTGTTCAAAGGTTTTGAGTTTTGGATAGTGCTTAAAGAGCTGCCTAGTAATTTCTATATCGTTTAAGGCGCTAGGATCGCTAAGATCAAAGATTTCACTCGCTTCCGAAGAGTCCTTGCTAAAAAAAATAACCAAGCCCCCAAAGCCAGGATTAAAAGGACATATGACTAATTTATCCTTTTGCCTTCCATAGTCTATGATTTCAAAATAAAGGGATGTACAATCCACCGTATTGATGATGATATCGCTTGTTTCTAGTTGCTCTGTGACGCTTTCTAAGCTAGATATACGCTCGGTATGGGTCACTATTTGGCAAAAAGGGTTTATTTTTAGTAAATTGGCCTTTAAGGCCTCTGCTTTATAAGTTCCTATTTGGTCCGTATTGAAGGCTTGGCGATTTAAATTACTCAGTTCTACCTTATCCCCATCATTGAGGTAGAGTTGCGCTAACCCAAGCCGCACACAGCTTTCAGCTATCAAACTACTCAGCCCGGTGCCCAAGAAGGCAAGTTTTAGATGCTTCAGCTTTTCTTGGGCGTGCGGAGAGATATAGGAGTAATTTCTACTGGTAAGCTCTGGGTAGAAAGTATTAGAATCCATAACGCTCTTCTGCGCCAACATTTATAATCCATTTCTGTAAATACTGAGCTTCAGCTTGATTTATAAAATAATTTTCGTATTCTCTGAGAGCTGCATCCAGTATTTCAGTATGCACTACTGCTGTATCTTTACGATTAAAATGATTATTGGAGCTTCCTAAAGGTTTACCTTTTTCACAAGCCTCTATTTCTTGCAGGGAAGCTGTTATTGTCTGTAAGAAACTTAAGTTTGCCTGAGTGATGGTTTCTGCTTCAAGGGTGTTCTCAGATTTATCTGGATTTGGAATAGAAACCACAGCGACATTGATTTGTTTAATTATTTTTTCAATGGTAAATAACCTAGAGTGAAGCTTTTTATGTTTTACCCGGTGTATGTTTTGTTTTTTCAAATGAGAGAGGTGGCTCAATGCTTTGGCCGGAAAAGAAGATAAAGGTTTATTTACTTGTGTTATTGCTTTAGTTGCTGGAATTAAATTTTTCTCTTTTTCGTAATTGTAATGGGGATCTATGGTTTTAGCAGCAATGGTTAGTGCTTGCTTGGCCTCTTTGTATTTGTCAGCTAAGTCTTTTCCAGTTAGGTTTTGTACAGCTAAAAATAATAATAAACCCTTATTGTAGTGACTGATCGTACACAGCGAATCCTTTTCTATAGATTGATCAATGTAGTGCTGAGCTATATCTGGATGCCCTAAATGGCCATACTGGAAACAGGCATTATTATAAGCAATGTAATTGTTTGGATTAACTTTAGTTGCCGTAGTTGAAAAAAAAGTGGGTATTAAGCCTGAAGGGCTAATCTTTTGGTTTCTATTATAGCTATCAAATAATACGTAGCTAATATAAGTTAGGATATCGCTATACCAAATGTTGAAATTATCATTTTTTTTGTAAAGCTTCGAGACTTCATCTGTTATTTCTTTTAAGAAACTGCCTTCTTCTTCAAGGCTGAGTTCTTTTTTATCTACTAGTTTACTATTAAGATAAAGTTCAATATTTTTGAATTTTTCTTCAATATTTTGCTTACTGTGGTTGTGGATGGCTTCCGTATACTTTTTTAAAGCTTTTATAATGGATCTGCTGGCATCACCATAATTATTAATTTCACATTGGAATATGCTTTCAGCAATGTAGTAATAAGATTCTACTTCTGATTTTTTATATTTTGCCAATTCTATGTTTTTTTGAAAATTTCTAAGTTTTTTAAATTTATATGTTTCGAGTCTTGTGATGGAATCTTCAATCTCTACAATAATGAACTTAAATTGAGTAGACAGATCTTTAATTTTTGAGGCTGTTGCTCTGTCTTCGGGACGTATGATTGTATAAGATTCTTGGTAACTTTTCTTTATATTTTGTTCAAGCTCATTTAGTTGTTTAAATAAATCATTGAGCTTATTCATGTCCCTTTCTAGTCTTTTAGATTTGTCGTTATAAATCGTATAAGCTAAAGTGCTGGCCGCAATTGTGAAACTAATAAAACCGCTTTCCTTAAAGTATTCCTTGATATATGTGTTGTAAATTCCAGTATTTTCAATGGAATTGCTGGGGATGGAATCTTCAAGTTCACAAATAGTATGAGGCAGAGTTGCAGGGATAGTATATTTGATCGGGATAAAAGGGGTCATGTCTTTAATTGATTTATATGTAAGAGAAGGTAGTAGATTCAAAGTTGGTACAACATGCTGGATAAAATCTGCAACGACAGAGTAGGGCCTCTGGGCACAACAATTATTAAAGTTTAGCCTTTTATGGGGGCTGTATGTATTCGCAATACCCTGAGAGGCAGCAAAATTTCTAGTGAAGTGGTTGCATTTATTAAGAGTGTGGAACATAGGAATAATAATATAATATTAATTAAGGATAATTTTTTAACCTGAGTAAAAATTAAACCTATGGATCTACTAATGCAAGTGAAAAAAGTCCTTAATATGCGATGTGCTTTATGTGTTAATTTTATTTATTCAGTTATAGTTCATTTTTGATTAAATTTTTCATCATTATATTTTATTCAAAACAAATAATATTCTTTATTGACTTTAATGATTCATAATCAATAAATTTTGTTTTTTGGATTTTTTAAAAAATTTCACGAAAATAACTTGTGTGGATAGTCTTTTTGCTCTGTCTCATACAGGATATAAGCTGTTTCAGGCTTAGCGTTATTCGGTTATTCAAAAACTTATTCACAAAGAAAAGTGAATATCTTGTAAAAATCTAGATCTTGCTTCAGGGAAAGAAAACGGTTTTTAGTAGGGGATATTCAAATGGTTCCCTATAGGTTTCAGATCTACCCTTTATTCAAGTAACTGACCCTCTCAGATGGGAGCCCCTCACCTTCTACTGAACATCCTCAATTGCAACCTTCGCTTATGACAACTGCTTGTATGGAAATAGGCTCACTTTGGGAAGTGATTAAAAAAGATCTAAAAGGCATTTTCCCTCAGGATGTGTATCAAACTTGGTTTGAGCCTATGCAGTGCCTAGAGCAGTCTCAGGAGAAAATTGTCCTTTCCGTTCCTAATGATTTTGCTTCTATTTGGGTAGCAGAAAACTATATGGACCTTTTACTAAGACGTCTTCAAATGGCTATGGGCCATAGCCTAAAGGTAGAGCTGCAGACTGCAAGCCCCATAGAAAGAGACTCTCTCCTCCGGCCTTCGATCTCTTCTATAGTCCCTCCGACAGCAGAATTATTTGGCCCGAAGAAACAAGAAAAACCCATAGACACTTCTGTCTACAAGCTTAACCCTAGGAATACTTTTGAGAACTTTGTGGTAGGCCTCGGTAACCAGCTGGCACATGCAGCCTGTATAGCGGTAGCGAATACCCCTGGTAGAGCCTATAACCCTTTATTTGTTTATGGCGATACGGGCCTTGGCAAAACGCACCTCATGCAAGCGGTGGCGCATCAGGTCTTACATACGAAGGCGGGGGCAAAAATTGCCTATGTATCTACAGAAAAGTTTACGAATGAGTTTATTACTGCTATTCAGGAAAACTCTCTCATTCGCTTTAGGAAACACTACCGCTCACTGGATTTACTCTTGATTGACGATATTCACTTTTTGTCCGGAAAAGAGCGGATCCAAGAAGAGTTCTTTCATACTTTTAATGAACTCTTTGAATCCGGTAAGCAAATTGTACTCTCTTCTGATAGGCCAGCAGGAGAGATTGCTAAGCTAGAAAGTCGTTTAGTCTCTCGCTTTCAATGGGGATTAGTGACGGATATACAGGCCCCAGACTTTGAGACACGTATGGCTATTTTAGCTAAAAAAGCAAATGCTATGAGGCTAGATTTACAGCCTAATATTTTAGAGTTTTTGGCAGAGCGAGTATCTCGAAACGTTAGACGCATGGAGGGGGCGCTGACACGTGTTGCAGGGCACTTAGCCTTAACCAATAGACCTATCGATATCCCTCAGTTAGAAAGGCTACTTCAGGATATTCTCCAGGAAGAGGTTAGGAATCAACTCACTATCGAAAAGATTCAGCAGAAAATCTCGGATCACTATCAATTACGTTTATCAGAGCTTCTGAGTAAACGTAGGCCGGCTAACATTGCTTTACCCAGGCAGATTGCGATGTATCTTTGCCGAGTGATGACTTCCCATTCTTTGCAAGAAATTGGAGAAGCCTTTGGCGGCAGAGATCATGGGACTGTCATTCATGCCTGTAAATCTATTGAAAATTGGATGGAACAGGACCCTAACTTAAAGCGTAATGTTGACTATCTCCAGAAGCAATTAGCTGCGGCTTAGTAGTTTCTACGGTCAGCACTGGTGTGGGTGTATGCACTAGGTCTAATAAATGCTTGTAGGGTAAAGGCAAAAGATCTAGGGTAGGGGGATTATGTCTAGCACATGGGAAGAACCTTATAGGTTGTCGGGAGCCAAAGAACAAGGCCTTAGCTCGTCAGCTGGTCCTATACTTTTACCTTCGGTGGAGGCTGATTGGGTTTATCGATTTGAAAAGAAATTAGAGGAAGGAGTGGTAGATTCTACTGAAGCCAGGGAAAAGAAAAAACAGCAAGAAGATCTTGAGGAGCCTCTCCCTTCTTTTTTTGAGGTCCAAAGACAGGTGAGCCAGCGCCTAATTTTCGAAAGCCAAGATATCTCGAATACAACGAAGCATTTAGAGGCTATTATCGATCAAGTAGCTACTGCCATACGAGTATTAGAGCAGCCTCATCTGAATGGGGGAATGCTACGGCTGAGTCTTCAGAATGTAGGTATCTTAGATGGAGTTCGGGTGGATATGCACATGCACGAGGCTGTTCTTCAGATCGCTTTTTTTGCTGAAGAAACCTTGGCCTATGACTTCTTAAAGAAAAATCTTCCCCACCTTCAAAAAACTTTAGAACACCAAGCTTTAGGAGGTGTGAAATCCTTTCAGATAGCTTGCTATGAAGAAGGGGCCGAGAAACAGCAAGAAGCAGATCGCCCTCTTTTGCCCAAAAATACCGATGAAAAAGAGGAAAGGTTTGGTTCTTAAGGATAAATTCAGGCTTTTTAACTTAAAAAAGTAAAATAAAAGCTAATCTTTCACGTTTTTTCGTTGACCTTGCGGCCTTTACTGTATTTAAAATATACTCGTTTAGTCAGTAACTTTTATCTTAAGAAAACTATTATGAATAAAGCTGAACTCATCAATGAAATCCAAAAAAAGCTAGGTAAAGACTCTTCCAAAGCTGAAGCAGAACGTTTCCTGAACGTTGTTGTAGATGCTATTAAGGTGGGTATCAAAAAAGAGAAGTTAGTACAACTTGTTGGCTTCGGTACCTTTAAGGTTGTCAGCCGCAAAGCTCGTATGGGAGTCAATCCTCAAACAAAAGAGAAAATCAAGATCGCTGCTAGCAAAACTGTTAAGTTTACGCCTTCTTCTGCCTTGAAAGAATCTGTTTAAAAAACTTTGCGTTTGATTTCTAAAAACCCCGAGTTTTCAATAACTCGGGGTTTTTATTGTCCCTAAAACCATCGAATAGCTAAGGCTAAAAACTAGACCACTTGCGGACCTAAGTATTATCTTAGTTGGCCTGCCGGGCGTAGCTCTTGCAGCGACGTGTCGGGCGTAGCTCGCCGAGCGAAGCCCGAAGCCTGGTTTCTGGGCGAGGCGAAATAAATGAGGAAGCGGCCTGTCGCGCCGTCTCCCTACGCTAAAGCTTCGGGAGATAAAAAGCTCGACCTGCCGCCCGAAGCTCGTAGAGCGTAGGGGG
>JACCDN010319199.1_pt1 | contig 27597 bp, 32 predicted proteins | sample 7441691 | NCBI WGS metagenome assembly JACCDN01 (sample SAMN15323439, study PRJNA562643) | freshwater metagenome | isolation source: river surface water | place: USA:Blue River Watershed | collected 2017-08-16 | reverse complement strand
GGACAGGGAGCCAAGATATTATCGTTGACACCTTTGGTCAGAGGGGGCGCACCAATAAAAGCGGTATCAGCACTCGAGCTGCTATCAATGAAATCGCATTGCAGTGCACAGTTGCAGCACACTCGCACTGGGTTGGGACTCTTACAGATATTGAACGGGCTAAAAATGAATACAAGATCCAAATTCAGAAGCGACGAAGTAAGCTTTGAAGGATATCAGTGCTAATGTACGCGTACATTAGCACTGATATGGGAGCGGGTTCTAGCTAAACAAGGGCATTTCATGGCAAAAACGGACAGAAGTCCGTCTTAATTCTCTACTATCAACCGTGCCAGCTTGGTGAAAATAGAGCTTTTGCTACTCTCACCACTCTTAAGTACATCAAGAGTGAAGCTGTTGAGGTAGGTGTTTGTCAATAGAACCCCAGCTGTGAACAGCATTCCTCCCTGGGCTACAAAGTCTACCCCCAATTCCCCAGCTCAATCTAAGGGCCTGTTGATAGGGGACTGTATCCGGGTTCTAGATGTAGTCATTACCGAACGTTTGCGAGTTGGCCTGTTCAAGCTTTCGGCATGTCTATTTAGCTACTTTGTTTGAATCTATTGTTACCGCTTGTTTGGTTAGTAGCGTTTTTAGGTGTTAAGTAGTGTTTTTAGGTGGAATTCACACCAGCCAACTAACGCATTCTCAAGCGATCCAAGAATCGCGGTAGTTTATGAAGAGCACACGCTAGGTCTATTGCGCCCCAGTTCCACGGGTTGGCACACGATAGAGCCGCTTAGCCAAATGGCCAGCAAGGGTGCACCTTCCACTGTGTGGGGCAATCCATTTACTGCTCCTCCAGGCACATATCGCCGTGCCACCAAAAGCGATTTTGATGAGTATCTGGTGAAATGGCATCCTGATTATGAAGTGGGGGATTATATTTTTGGGCTATTCCCCGGCTATGACGGCCAATTGCTTGAAGCGGTTAAAAGGGCTAATAAGTCTATTAAGCAAGGCGCCTCGTGGCATACCGCAACTGAAGGAGCGGCGTATGATTGCGTAGTAAGCACTTGTGATGTGCAGCAATTAGTTATCGAGAATATACGTAATCCAACAGGCTGAACTATTCAGTTACAGTAACCATAAATAGTCATTGAAAAAAGCCGGTTAATTTCCGGCTTTTTTCATGTTGTTTGCATTAAATCTCGCAATTAAAACCTGGCCACAGGTTTTTTTAGAAACAATAGTGAGCTTAGGGCTATCGTTCTCAGAAATCACAATTGGCCAATTATCTCGATTCAAGACACCAAATACACCAAACTGATCATTAGGCAAATACACTAACATTCCTAAGACGTAACAATTTTGCCCAATGTCACGCCATTGGCTGGCGACAATATCCCCATCTGTAACGGCGCTAGCAACAATTTTGCTCTTTTGAGCAAGCACTAGCTTACGTGCCCGGAATGACTCTACAAAGCCCAGCCAGCGGACAGGGTAGGTGCCTTGCGAAGCGCCTACTCTGGGACTGGTCTTAACGTGTACGGTGCCTCCAGGAATGTCACCAACGGTTTCCGCACATACCCCATTTGGTCGCCAGCGCAAAGCACTCATAATATTTACTCGAAGAAATATAGCTGTATAAACATACAGTGCTCTAATTCGTTGTAAATTTCAACCCTGAGCGCCAACTGGATTTGGTTTGTACAATCCATTTATTTAGATAAAAAAAACCGCCTAGTGTGGCGGCCTTATATCCTATCTATTTTGGGTTTTTCGGTTTTTGTGTGGTTACTTCGTTTACATGGGCACTTACTTGATTCATGACAATTTGCATCTTAACAGCTTCTTTGTAAGAAGCTAATTGCCAGCAGACTGCGCCAGTACATAAAGCTATTGTGATCAACACACTAGGGAAAGTTATTTTTATCCAAAATGGAATATGAGATATATTGGTTGAAGATAAAATATTCTTCATGCCATTAGAAACCTCTTGGTACTGCTCCTTAAGGTTTTGAGTGGCTATGGTATTCTGTTTTAAAAATAAAGCTTGTAAAGATTCTATTTTATCACTGTTATTTTCTAAAGCTTTCCCAACAGCCTGTTCAATATACACATGTAATTGTCCTTTCACAAAATCTATTCTATCGCCGCCAGCCTCCAGTAATCCTTTATTAATTGATTCTAGGGTTTCGATCATTCCAGACTTCAACAAATCAAAAAGCTGAGGCAGTGAGTCTTTAAGCTGAGAGATAATAACTCTAAGCTCAGCGACATCGCTCTTAACTTGCAAAACATCTGAAGCGACTTCTGCAATCATCGCATTTTTTAATGCTTCAGAGGCGTCTTCAATATTCATTTAATTACTCCTTATTTAAAAGTTGCAGTATATGCTGAATCTAACTTTTCATTTAATTCAGCCGCCAGCCATTTAAGCGCTCTTTGTTGTGAAAACTTAAGTTTTTCTTGTGGCGTAGAAGCATTTTTTATAAGTGAATTAAAGTCTGTTTTATCTGATAGTATGCTTTCAATAGTAACATCCTTACCCGTAGCCCTGCTGAAAAAATCATGCTGATATATAACGGCATCGACATTTAAGGTAAACGCTTTTTCCGCACTTAAATATGAAAATATAGCAAAGAAATCACGCTCTAAATTAACATCTGGATTTTCAATCATGTTGAAGACAAGCCTTATCTTATCCGCAGAAACGCCAATTGATGCCAATGCGTCTATCGTCGAAATAGTATCCTTAATCTGTTTATCACGATGTATTACAGGAACAACAAAGTAATCAAAAACTTCATGTGATCCTTTATATTGCTGCATTAGCGTTATCGTATCCGAAACGTTAGACGAACCGACATCGACAATAGCATTATCAAACATCGCCAAGCCTTCGATCAATTCACCGTATTGTTTACCTTTTAAATTATCGCTTGAATCACCTTCATGCGAATTGATTGTTTCAATGGGAATAATTTTTGCGTTATTCATTCTTGGGGCAAGCATGTATTTCGTTAGTGTTGACTTACCAACATTGCCAGAAAAGTTAGTTACCATTACGTACATATAATTATTCCTTATCTTTAATTAGTTGATGAAATAAAGGATTATTCGAACTTGTATAATGTTCGGCCTTTTGCTTACGAGCTTCAGATGGTGTAATTTTTTCATTAGTTGGCACTTTTACCTCCTGTGGTTTAATTGATGCAAAATTTTGTTCAATTGCTATAGGTTTGTTCAACTTTTTATATTGTTTCCTTATAACGAATAGGACATCCCTAAGGTAACGTACTGTTACAGTCGACCCCGCGTCATTTAAGGCTGAGCAAATCGCAGCGAGCGGAATTCTAAAGCTCCTAGCTTCCAGTATCTCACTATATAACAATGCAACCTGAGCAGTTACAGGCAAATCCTTGAAGTTATCAATTGCCCTTGCTTTATTTGTAATATCAGACAAAACCACTTTGGACGCTCCTCTATATTACACGAAGAATGTTCGTGTAAATATATTAAATCAACCATTTAATTGATAAATGGATTGTACAAACCAAAAAAAACGTATATACGCCTACTATACCGCCTTTTAATAGACAAAATCAAGACATTATAATGACAAATACAAGACAAAACGATAAATGCACGACAAATCAGAGACAATTGCAAGACCATGACAAAGTGTAGTGGATCGAAGATCACTACACAGGCACGCTATGGATGTATACACTTTGCTACGCAAAGTCTATAATCCGGTGCCAAAGGGGTGCCCTTTGAAACCCAAAACCAGCCTCTACGAGTCTTAAAATATGGAAAAGGAAAAGTCAGTTGTAATTTCATTTAGATTGCCGGAGTCCATCTATGAGCCATTCAAAAAGCCAGTTGAATCCAGTGGCGGCAATCGCTCCAAGTTCTTTAGATCGCTTTTTATTGAAAACAAAGTCAAAGTGGTTATCAGCGATTCAAAAAGAAACTCAGATGATCTAAAAAAGTACCTGCACTTGGTAAATAAAACATCAAATAACATTAATCAGTTGGCAAAGTTGCTTAATGGTGCTGAGAAGTCTGGTTTGATCACTTCAAAACAATACTTGGCCGGTTTAAATCAATTGAATACTATTAGACTATTATTGAATTCTAAACTTAGTAAGGGAGATTAGTATTTGATCATTAGATATGGTGGCGGCAACTCTGGCATTAAAGAGTATTTAGAGAGTGGCCGGAAAATGGATAGGCACTTTGAACGGGATGAAATGGACAGGAGAATTCCAATTGATGGCGATCTTACTGTAACTGAGGCCGTATATAATTCAATTGATGATAAAGGCCAAGATCGATACTTACATATAACACTATCGTTTAATGAGCCTGATGTGACCCCTGAGAAGATGGACGGTGTCTATCAGCAATACAAAGAGCAGTTAATGTGTGCTTATAAAGACGATGAATTTAATATATATGCTGAGATTCATTGGCCAAAAATCAAACAAAGCTATAATCATGTCACCGGCAACATGGATAATCGCTATCCTCATATACATGTTGTAATACCAAAGCGAAATTTAGTTAGCGGCGGCTTATTGAATCCAATTGGTATGCATGAAAAGAGCTTAAAATATCTGGATGCTATACAAGAGAAATTGAATAGAGATAATCAATTGTCCTCCCCGCGCGATAATCCAAGAATTGGTACTAATCATTATGAGTCGGCTTTATCCAAATATAAGGACATTCAGTTCGAATCTAAAAACGGTAATATTAAACGCGATATATATAATAAAATTATTGAACGCGATATAAGAACTTTTGATTCTTTTAAATCGTTGCTTGATGAGTACGGCAGTGTAAAAGTCAGAAATGCAAAATCTACTGACCCTTATTTGGCCGTAAAACTATTTGGTGATGCTAAATATACTAATTTAAAAGATAATATATTTAATACAGCTTATATTGAGAATAGATCCCTAGTGTTAGAACCCGTATCAGATGCCCAGGTATCACAGCGTGTAGATACTTGGCAGAAAATTCAAAGCCGCGAAATAAAATATATTAGCAATGCATCTTCAACGGTAAAAGCTCAGTATAAAAGCATGAGTTTAACCGAGCGCCGAGATTATCTTCAATTGAGGGAAAATCAGTATGAACAACGATTTAGAAAACCAGACAAGGGTGAATTTGGAGCCAAGCTATCCAGCGAATTACCGCGAAATTACAAGCCCAGTGATTTTGAATTTGCCGCCAGAATCACGCCCGAAGGAGCGAGTGATTTGCATGAGCTGCGCACAAGGGATGTGGATCACTTCGATTCGCCGCAACGCACAGCAGATAGATTGTTTTTGTCAGGCGATGAAGACGATCACTTACAGTACGTTCAAGCCAACGGAGATATTGGATTGCGACATAATCTATATGTTGGAGCTGAAGGACGATTGAGGCCATCTATTAACACTGGGCCAGATTCAAGTGCCTTAGGTGCTTTAATAGGCACTGAAAGTGATTCTATAGCGCAACAGCAATCTTTGCTCAAATATGCGGAAATACGGAAGTCCCTCGATCCCTACAGTTTGCTAGCTTATGTCCAAAACAAATACGGTGTAGATCCCAGCCTTCACCCAATATCAACAGCTAAGGACGGTAGCCCAAGAATAAAGGCCGGTAAATATAATTATAACGTGTCCGACTTCTTAACCAAGCATATAGGTTTGAGTTGGGCGGAAACATCTGAAACCCTCGATTACCTCTACCAAGAACAATTGATTGGTAATAGAAAAAAACCAAAGTCAATGATTCACCAGACCAATGACTGGCGCACTTTTCGAGACGATTTTAAAAAGCAAATAGACATTAAACGGGAATTAAAAGGTGGCAACCTGGTTGTTAGTGATAGTGCATTAAAAGCTATTAATAATGACTATTATTCGAAACGGAAATCTATAACAAGCGATAGCAGCTTAACTAAATTTCAAAAGCACTATCTAAGGTCAGTTGTAATACTTGAAAAGCTGCAACATATAGAAGATCATTTTGATTCAATTAATACGAAAAATAGCGTAAATAGTAAATTCAATCATCCATACTCAACATTATTTTATAACTTTGTTACCGAGAAAGAGGATTTCAGTATGAAAATACTTAAAGATTTTAAAGCGAAATACCAACCTAGTGCGGATCAGCTGGATAGCCAAAATCTGATAGGCGCTAGCCAAAGATTCATCCCGGCTAATATGCCTAGTGGTGCAGAGGCTGCAAAACGTGCGCGGCTTGTTGCTCAGTTGCGAGAACAAGCAACCGAAACCAAAGAATTGAAATTAAAGCTGGGGGATTTACGACCTCAACCACTCGCAAGCGGTGCTGTGGCTTTTACTCACAAGGAGCATGGTAAACAAATATTTATAAACCACCCAGATAGGCTTGAGCTAAATCGAGTTACTGAACCCGACGAGGTAGCCGTAAGCCTTATTTATGCTGTAGAGCGGTTTGGCTCACCATTAGACATTAAGGGCACTGAGGATTTCCAGCGCCAAGTTATTCAGGTCGCCGCAGAGCGAGATATGAATATTGCATTTACCGATGACAAGCTTAACGAAGCACTAGCAGCAAAACGGCTTGAGCTTGGCATGTCACCGTTACCAAGTAATTCAATTGGCGTAGCTGAGTTGGAAATTGACAAAACATTACCTTTAGATCAAGCAGTAGAAAAAGCATTATTTGATTCAAAGGTTGCCGAGCTCACAGCCATTAGTGAAAAGCCAGAGGACGATACAGATGCTTTAACGCGACGCCAGTTAGTTAACGACATGTTAATGCGGCACCAGAGTATTGAATTAGGCATTACTGATGACAAGCAGATAAAAGATATTGCCCTAGAGGATATTGCAGTATTTAAAAATTTAGAGGGTAAAGCCGAGCAACAAGAAGTAGCGTTAGCCATCTATGAGAATATGCAGTCAAAGGAATTTGGCATTATTTATAGTGCCGCTGCTAAAGAGCAAGGCCCTTCTGAGTTAATGTTGACAATTGATGCAGCTAGACATATTCAATCTCAACAGCAAGCCGCAGAGATTCAGTCACGGCTCAAGCAAGAACTTGATATTGAGGCCTCAGCTAAAAAATTCATTGCTGCTCTGGAGAAAGCAAAAAATGAATTGGCAATTAACTCAACTGAAACGGCAGCTAAAATTCAGGAAAGAAGCATTTTATATAAAGATTCATTTGTAATCGCTAAAGAACCTGAGCTGTTAGGAATTACAGATATAAGTCAGAGGTTAAAAATTCTTAACACGCCTGATATTGAGACTATCTCGCCTGATGCAGCTAGGGAATGGGCCAATATAGATGTGGCTGAATACAAAAAAATTGAAGATGCTTTTGAAAAGCAATTTGCGGCTATAGATATAGTCTCAAACATAAATGCTAACAAAACGTATGCTGATTATATACATACAGTAGAGCCAGAATTAGTTGAAAAATTTAAAACAATTGATACGGATAGTATTAAATCTAGTTTAGACAAAGAGAGTGAAAAAGAGGCTGATTCAGCAATGCAGATCATTTTAGCCAAAAGTGCGTTGATTGAAATAAATATGCGGCATCAGAATCCAAAATCCGAAAATTTAACCAGTGCTCAGTTAGCGAAGCTAGACCTCGAATCCTTTAGCCAGGTTGTAATGCATCCTGAAGAAAGGGCTGTAGCACTCAAGATCGATCAAATGATGCAGCTCGATGACAGCTACCGTATTTACATAACCCAAAATGCCCAGAAAGACCTTTTTACTGCCATTGATACAGCGCAGGCTGATAATGACGTTAAACAACCTAACCACAATAATGACTTCGACTTCTAGGATTCTTATGAGCCAAATTGATAAACAAAAACTCATTACTCGCCATCGTGAACTCTGTATGCAAATAGCTTCATTACAAAACGAGTTGGCTGCGATTGAAAGCAGTGAGCAATATGCGACAGAGTTAAAATGGGTTAAGGAGCTGGAAACCCTTATGCAGACCTACGGAAAAAGCCCAAAAGATATTACGAGTTTTTTTGGGTCATCCGCCGCAGATACAAAACAACCTAGGCGAGGTCCAAAAACTGGCACCCCTCGAAAACTTGTAACCTATAAAAACCCTCATACAGGTGAAAAGGTTGTAACCGGAAGTGGAAACAATCGGACTTTAAAAGATTGGAAAAAATTGTACCCGACTGATGATATTAAAACGTGGATTATTTAGAGGCCATTTATGAAAAAACTAATGTTTGCTGTAGCAGCGTGCGTGAGCCTCGTTGCCTGTAATAATGACAACGGTAGCGCTTTTGTTGGTGTTTGGAAAACAGACGACGTATCAGCGCCAACAATGATAGTTACTAAGTTGGATGAAAATTACAGACTCCAGGCAAAATTTACCCCTCAGTGGAGCACAATGGATGTGGACATGAAATTGAAGTCTGAAGGGACGCATCAATTAGTAACCATTGATGGGCAAAAACGCATTTTAGAAATAAATGAAAATGGTGAAATAACAAGTTACTTGTATGGAACACCTAAGCGTTTTAGCAAAACTAATTAAGTAAATTTTCGCGCCCGCGAAATTTAAGTTTTTTGATGCAAAAACATTAATAAACGCTTGACACTATAGCGCTATAGTGTAAATTTAATAGGACATTACCTAACAGGAGTTGCACGCATGATTTCTTCATCTCACCTACATACAGCGGTTATGCATAAAGAATTAGATAATTTGCAGGCCGCTGTAATTGCTAAAAATATCTTTGGGTCAATACCCGTATCATCCTTAAGAAATAATGCTCAATTGTTTTTAAAGGGCCTTTGCGAGGATTGGCCCACATCGGGCGAATGGCAAGGATACAGACTGACGAATGGTGGCTTTTTCTTAGCACCGATTAGAACTGATGGCAGCTGCTTTTCGCTCAAGCATGGAGCGAATTTTATTGTTGATAGAGTAAATTCTCGGCTTACTGGGGTAATCGTATTTCTCTACGTGTATGCGCACATGAGCATAGATTCTAACGACTTTGTGAATGTTTGGGCACGGCAGCATGAACTTCTTCAACAATACATATGCTGCCTGCCTGAGAGCGAGCGCAGCATAATATACGACGCTATAAATTGACACGGTAGCGCATTGGTGTAATAATGACGCGGGAGAAACGTGCTGTAACACGCGCCTCCCGCTAACCGAATACCTCCCACTTTTACTAAAGGTACTGGCTATGAATGATTGTAATAGAACTTCCCAAAATACGCTTGATTTGTCAGTTGTTGTTGACGGCTACTTAGCTCGAATTATGATGAGTTGTAAAACATCAGTTGCACACACTGCCAAGCAGCAAATCATGCGGATGAAACACACCAGGGACTCTATAGAAAAGGAATTGTTATCAATTAAACAATCCGGCGGTATTTTTCAGTGGTTAAAGCGACAAAAACAAGTTGCTAATCTTAAGCGTAAGCTATTGGCAATAGACGAAAAAATAGTGCAGTGGATTAATTCATTTTACAAATATTTTCTGTCTTAAAAAGCTCACCAAAGATTAATCACCTACCGCCTAAATCTAATTAGGCAATAGCCATTTTTGGAGATTAATCCATTGGATAAAAAAATAAGTCCTGGTACTACTTTAGCTTCGATGCGAGTTGTTGAGGTAAAAAAATGTGAGGAATGTGGAAATGAAATGACAGGGATAAAAAAGAAGCGATATTGCAGTGAATCTTGTAAGCAAAAGGCAAAATATAAACGTAACAAACATAAAGACATCTAAAACCGTGATATTGCCCCGATTGCGGCGGAGCAATACCACTAACCACAACCTAACTGGTAGGTCTATGGCTATCGAAAATTATACCCGTCTTGATCGGATGCTGTCATCTTTGGCTTCGACAAGCGCGATATTTGATTATCTAAAGGGGCTATCACTTGATGAAATTCTCCTAGAGTTATCAAGCGTTGGAATAAATGTAATGAATAAGGAGTTCTTAAAGGAAATTCTTATCAGGGCTGCTCAGGCAGATATTTGCGAGCTTAGAGTTAGGCGCTCTGTTGAGAGAACGCCCAAGCCTATCACAATCGATAAATTCAGGGAGCATTCGATTAAAATCAAAAAGGCCTATCTTGATGCCTTTAAAACTGGAGATAAGAAACGCATTCTATCTGTTGCCAATACGTTATTAGTTGAAATTGATAAGCTCCAGAAATGGCCGAGAATTTTAGGTCAGGAGTATCCAACAGTATGGCTAGACCAAGCCAAATCACAAATAACCGAATATATAAAAGCCTCAACAAACACAAAAGGCGCTGTCACTCTGGTTAATAAAGTTGAAAAATAGAAATGAATAAATTAACTATTTCTATAGTGATAATACTTATTTATATTGGTCAGACTTTCCTTTTTTTTGACATAAATGGAGCGGTATTAAGGTCAATGGTTTTAGCTACTATTAATACAGTTACCTATATTGCAATAATATTCTTGTGCAAGCGGCTGATAGATAAACAATAGCGGTATACCGCATTATAGGTTACAGTAACCATATATTGACATTTATGGTTACTGTAACCTATAATGCGGGCATCAACCAGCTCGATGAGGATTCTTTAATGATCGATAAGAATGATACGTCTACTGTTGACGCATTTGAGAAAAAACGTCGAGGCAGACCACCGACAGGCAATGCCTTAACATCAGCTCAGAAACAAGCAGCAAAGCGTGACAGGGATTTCAGGAAGCTTTGTACAGACTTAAGCGGAGTTAATTTAAATAGCTTATCGATTACAGCAATTTTTGAACAATTACCGTGGGCTATTACAAAGGGTCGCGTTGATTCAGTAACTTTACTTACAAATGAACTGATCAACCGTGCAAAAAAAATAGCTAAATATAATGCCGATCTAAAGAAAAAACATAAGTAGGTTTCATTAAATGATAGCTATAGGAATTTATCGCAGTAAGTTGGCAGTTGCATGTAACCTAATGGTTACACTTGCAGCAGTCGTTGTACTTTTTAAAAATACGAGAACTTATGATGATAGAAGAGAGGCTGTTACAGTTTTTTTTGAAACGATTGAGTGCCGCCGAAGAAATTTCTCCGTGCTAGGACTAGCAGATCCCATAGATATGCCAATTTGCGGTAGCGTTGGGAATGTTAAAGGTTTATGGAATGTTGGTGGTTATTAAAATGAAAACTAATGATAACTCTATAAATACCACAGATAAAATTGAGTTCACTAATCTATATGGCCGCCGCGTAGTTTTTGACGATTCTTACACATTTTTCCCTCAGAAGATTAAATGTTATTTGTGCGGTAATGAATCTGAAAATGTCAAAGAGTTTTCTTTTTGTGGCCCCAAAGGGTTTGCTCATCAAGATTGCTCAAATAAATACAAATAAATTTGAAGCGACCTCGACCGCCAATTTGGCGGTTTAATTTTTACAAAGGTTTGGTTTGTACAATCCAAATGGACTAATTATGAAAACTGACCCAACAAACCAAATCTACCAAGCACTATTAACGGCTTACGATCACTTCAACCGAGAATTGTTTGATAGTCAATTACCTCCCACGTTAATTACCGTGCAACGCAGGGCCAATGCGATGGGGTATGTGTCTCCAAAGCGCTGGAAAAACACCGCTGGAGAGTTCACAGACGAATTGGCCGTAAACCCTGAATTCTTCCTTGGCTATCCGCTTTTAGAAGTTCTACAAACGTTGGTTCATGAGCAATGCCATGTGTTCCAGGGGCATTTTGGAAAATCAGGGCGGCGCGGCTATCACAACAAAGAATGGGGGGCCAAAATGGAATCTATTGGCTTAATGCCATCAGCCACCGGTAAGCCTGGCGGTGCACGTACAGGGGAGCGTATGAGCGATTACGCCATAGTTGACGGGTTGTTCTACAAGTCCTCAGTTAATCTTATCAGTAGCGGTTTTGCGCTACCTTGGCTAGATCGGCGTCCAAGGCCAAGCCGTGGCTATAGTCACGCGGTGTATGACCTTACAGGCGCCTCCGTGGCCATAGAGTTAAGGCCTGATGAAAACGCCCTGATTATGCCCCTGGGGGCCTTGGGCGGCGATATACGCGCACCAGGTGCGGAAGGGTTAGCGATGGGCCTGGATGGCTCCGCGAGCGAACCTGGCGGCGCTATAGTGATCGAGCCAGGATTAATCCCCGACCGCACGCCCACCCGGAGTAAATATTCGTGCAAATGCTCGAATGTGTGGGGTAAACCAGGATTAAGCCTTAGCTGCGATGATTGCGGGAAATCATTTGAGGAACAATAAAAAAAGAAAAAAGCCGGTAGTTAACCGGCTTTTATCAATATTATTTTTCGGTTACTGTAACCAAATACGATCATTGGCAAATATTAGCTCTTGCTAAGCACTCACTGTGACCCTTGCATAAATCCAAACAGGCTTGAGACTTCGGCGCCGGTTCGAATCCTTCAACCCACCCTGAATAGTCAGGAACATTCTTCCCTGTATTAACTCCGTCTATCTCACTTTCTTCTGCGTCTGGACACAATTTTAAAAAGTTTTTTCTAGCTTCCAGCGTCTTTTTAGGATTGAAAACCCCAGTAGAGCTCTTCACCATAATTTTAAAATATTTTTTCAGCGAGTCATTACATTCATGCGGCGGCGATCCTGTTGAAAGACACATAATAGCTTCACACGCGGCGGCCTTTTGACCAGTAAAAACATCTTGCGCACATACCTGTAATGATACGAACAAAAATACAGAAAAAACGCATATTCTTTTTAACATAACTTACCGCTCCAGATACTTATTGATAAATCACAGATAGATTATCTACCGTTAGCTGCATCAAGCAAAGCATTGCCAGTTTTTCCAGCTTGGCCAGATTTATAAGCTTGTAAAAGCTTACCCTTAGAGTCCCATTCAAAAACCGTAGATTCTGATGTATTACCGCCAAGAGCGCCAATCCTTGAATAATCGTAATACCATAATTCTTTAGAGTTTAACGCCTCTTTTCTATTGGGCTGACCAATAGCCGCGATTACATCACTCTGAGCAGTCTTGCCCGGAGTAAACTGAGCAAGCTGCGCACTTTTTACCTCAGTGCCTGATTTAAAATCCATAGGTGTTTGAGCGCAACCACCTAAAACCAATAAAGAGAGCAGCGGTAAAATAATAATCTTTTTCATACAGAATGCCTTTTGTTTGTTGTGAGTGAAAGTTGTTAAATATTTGTTATCGTGTTTATTATATCAGCTAAAAATCATATCGGGTATTGTTGGTGTTGGAAGATTAGCTTTAGACGTAAAATAAGGATCTTTATACCAAACAATTTTGGAGCACTTAATAGGGAAAATTCTACCACCTTTTTTGAAGATTAACTGCTCTGAATACGGCAACCGCTGAATCTCTTGAGGCAGCATCAATGCGCGTGAATGCCGTTGAATATTACGAGTTGAACTAGGGCCTGATTTTGAACGAGTCCTACTCGTTTCAACATGTTTAAGCGTCGTAGTCCCAAGTCTTTTTGAATACTCTTCTGAATCCTGAACATTTTCAGTAGCAAACACAATTTCATTGTGAAACGTATTTAATAATGATTCGCCGCCAGCTCTTCCATAACACTCATCGGCATATACCTGCGCCAGATTTTGAAAGATAATTGCATATCGAAAATTGTATGCTCTCGTATATCCAGATGATGCACGAATAATTTCAATAGGCCCTAATCCTACAAACTCATCCAACACATTTAAGCATTGATATTTTAATAATGGCTTTCCAAAAGAGTCTTTTGGCCCCTCTTCCGGCAACGATATTGTATTTAACATAATCGCTTGCGAAAAAAACAAATTTAGTACTCGTTGGAGTTTTCCAATATTGCCAGGCGAAATACCAACGTATATCGTCATACGCTTTTTTCTAAGGTCGTTAAAGTCAAAATCAGATCTACATGTTGCAGCTCTGCAAAGAGGATCGGCAAAAGGTGCCAGGTATGTACCAATAATACCGCTAGTGGTATCGCGCTTCTTATCATGCTCATTGGCATAACTCATCAACAAACTTACACAGGTATCGCTCAAAGGCGTATCTGATTTAGAGCGCGCAGCAACCGTCTTAATAATCCATTTATCTATACCAATAGGATCAGAATTAATGGCATTAACTCGATACATAGTTAATTCCTCTTCAGGAGACTCCATTAAATACATAATAAGACCGTCTACAGCATTCCGCGCACTTAGAAAAAACGATTGATTAGGCCCCTTCTCTGCCGGAATTAGAATGCTTGAAAGGTTTTTTATTTGAGAAAGCTGCCTGCGTGGATCACGGCTAATATAATCCAGTGGATTCCAGCAATGGGAAACAAACTTTTCGTTATCTGGTGAAAACAAATAAACCTCTTGACCTAAAATATCTTTACGAAAACCGGATGTAATAGAAAAGTTTTCTAATTTTGGATCAAAATTAAGAACACTATGTGGATAATTCAATAGATTTGGTATCACAAACGATACACCTTTACCAGCTCCAGGAGGAGCCGAAAGAGTAGTGTACTCTTGAGAATAATCCGCAATATATCTATTACCTTTTTTACCTAATAGTACCGCAGGCCACTCTGATTCTTTAGTTTCGTCATAGAACATACCAGCCTTTTCTATCTCACTATCAGTTGCAAACCGTGAATCTCCATAGAGCTTATCAATAGCAGGCTTCTTAATAATGAACGCAGCAGCTAACGCGCCAACCAAAAGGACAACCGGAAAAAATGCAATTAAAATACTGATTTTAATAAACTTACCAACGTCGCCTGTATGGTGTGCATACGCTGTGTGATATTTATAGATAGTAAATAATTTAACACTGGCCGGGTCTAACCCTAGTTTTTCCAAAAGAAAATAACCACCAGCGTACTGACCACCGATTATAAAAATTACAATAAAAATACATATAGTTACAATAACCATGAATATTTTCATAGTTTATCTGCCGCCATTAAGTAGTCGTAGTTTATCTTCTGGTTTATAAAGGACTTCTTTTAAATATGAGCCTTCCCACATGCAAACAACATCAATTGTTTTATTAATGGTGCGATAGATAAAATCATAATCAAGAGTTAAACCTACAGAAGATTGTTTAACAAGCTCTGTTAAACGTGATGCAGCGCTAGCGCAATCGTTGAAGTGCCCAGTTGTTAAGCTGCCGTTATGCCCAGTATTCAAAAGAGAAAGATATGACCATGTTTCATCACCTTTTAATTCCGACATAAAAATATGATCGCCTTTCATGCGCATACAGCTTTCAACGAGCTGTTTTGAGGTAACGTGAGGCCCCCAAAAAAGATGCACCCTGTTATGGTGATGAGGCATCTGTAGCTCGTGAATATCCTCTAAAGTTATGTAGCGCCTGTTTAATGGGTATAAATCTACAATAGCTTTAGAGAATGTTGTTTTACCTGAACCAGTCTTACCGCCAAATAGTAAATTTAGCTTATGTTTAACGGCTAGTTGAAAAAAACGAAGCATGTCGTTGTTTTTCACACACATTACCATTTCTTTTTGAAAATCTTCCAAATCAGTTTTATTTTCCGCAATCTTATAGCCGCTAAGCCGCCCGGTATTATGGTAATCCTCAAGAGTAAATCGAGTCGTTGATGGCTTACGAATTGTGAGTGAAATGCAACCCTTTTCAGTAGCTGGCGGTATAACAATTTGCCCACGCTCGCCATCAGGCAATAATACAGGGCATATTGGATTTTTTTGCAACTGATTAGAATCATTAGCTACTTGAACAGCAAGACTATGAGCTAACTGATTACACAATTGAAAATTCAATAGAGGATTAATTTTAAAATCCCAGGAACCGGTTTTTTCAAACCATATTTCACCAGGCCTATTAATAGCAACTTCAGTCACGCCTTCAGTGTTGAGTAAACCGGTAATACCCGCACGCTCTAAAAGAGCGCGGATTGGCTTATTACCGTCATATTCGGGAGCCACATTTACTAGTCTATCGAGCGTTTGGTTCATCCTTAATTAACCCCATAAACACTGCGAAAATCAACATCACGAGCGACAATTATATTTAGCTCAGTAGCATGGGTAACATATCCTGTTGGGGGAATATTAATACTTTGCTGGAGGGCAATGGACGCCATATCCGAACCATTTTGAGTACTACTATCAAAATTAATACCTTCGGATGAAGAATTATTTTTTGCAACAGCTTCAAATACATCATCCAAAAAGCTTAACAAAATGGCCCCGCCAAATCGTTTGCCGTAGTGGTTATGAATATCGGCTTTAATACCAGCGGCGCCCAGGTTGTCAGCGGCCATTGAATCAACATCTATTCTAATCCCGTCGGTAGACTCAATCGTACTCCATGTGACATACACCATTGTTTGCCCTGCTCGAAGATTAACTTTGCGTTCACCCTTAGCAACGGAGCCTTTTGCAATCAGCAAAATACTACCGTTTGCACTATAAACATCACGGTTTACCATGCAGCGAGTTGTTGCCGGATAGTCAGTCACGATACGTGGAATCAAGGTACAAGGTATTGTTGTACCATTGATTAACAAGAACTTTAAATCCGGTCTAGCTGATACCGATCCATTAGCCATTTTTTCTGTTTTAAGTAAATTGCTAATGCTTTCGCTCGATGAGTCATCTGAGTAATCCGCTTTGCCACCAGTACTGGCACCACCTCCACTTTGCCCCAGCGATTGAGCATATTTGAGGCGTTCTTGAGCAGCGGCTCTAGCCGAACTTAATCTAGATTGACTGTCGCTGTTATCGGCTGAATTAGCTTGTGCTGAACTGCCGCCGCCCATCCATACAACATCGCCTTCAAATCTTCTAGAATTAGCTATTTCTCTTGGAGATAGCTCTTTTTTATCTGATCCTTTACTTTGCGCAGCATCAATCTGTTGACCGTTAAAGCGGCCCAAGTCTGGTAGCGGTTCCTTTATTGCGGCCGCTTGTTTGGCCGCCTCCACTTCATCTTCAAGCCGTTGCTGCTCTTCTGCAGCAATGTTCTTCTTAATTTTTTCCTTGAATTGAATCAAATCAGGGCCTTGGCTCACTTTAGGCGCTAAAGCAGGGTCTTCTGCTACCGTTTTACTTGTAGATGCGGTTTTGGTCATAGCTTGATAGAAGAAAAAGAAAAACATACACACAACAATAATTGCGCCAATGACTACACCTATAATCGCCAAAAACATGCCTGTTTTTCGCTTTTTTGGCGCCCTTGTTGTTGGCTCCCCTCGATCACCAACAATAGAATCGGGCGATTCGGTAGACGCTAATGGAACTGCTTCCTCATCTTCTACATTTGAATACGGATTATTTTGCATCTAATCTCACCCTCGTTTCACCGGTTGTAGTATTTTTTTCATTAAAAGGTGCATCACGTAATGAATCTGTTTTTATTCCTAAAACCTTTTTACCCATTCTCAATCTAAATTCGCTAGCAACTTCATGTACGATGACTACATCGCCTCTTATATTAAAGTTTACCAATGCCTCTTTTACTTCTGAACCCGGCGAATATCGATAAATTACGGGCAAAGCTTTAGAGGATGGAAAACGGAAGCACGTAAACCGTCCATCATCCCAAACCTCGCTAGGAGAGAGAATTTGATGTCCATATTTAAACCAATTAGAGTTTTTTGGCCCATCTGAACAAGGGCCTAAATCTGGATACACAATTTTCTCTTTTGGCGGAACAACTGGAATCACAGGATATTTATAACGCACTTGCCAGGCCGCTTGCGTAATATTAGGGACATCAATCAACGAAATTGAATATGTTCTTTTATTCGTGACCAAATTGATGTTTGTATTAGGAAAAGGCCCCTTCGGCTTTATAAAAATATTATTTTTTCTAACGCCGACTGCCCATGCTTCTGTATCGCCAAACGACAATCCGCCCTCATCAACGCCTTCAATAACCTCATCACTTTCAAGTTGAATAAGTGTCGAATTGCCGGCACGTGTTCTAATAACCGTTACATCATCTTTGTTATACATTACATATTGAATACGCGGATCGTATGAGGTTCCCTCGGGAACCACTGCGCTAAAAGCAGAGTCTGCAGATACAGCTAGACAAAATAACAAATAATAATTAATAGATTTTGCGTTTATCATTAGCGAGCCTCCATTTCTTGCACAACTTGATATGACGATATTTTCATTCCGAGTGGATTCAATCGACGTTCAGAGGGCAATAATTTTGGATTGGGATAATCATATCCAATAGTGGCAATCCAGTAGGTTTTTGGAATTGAAACGCTCGGTTGACCATCTGGCCCAAGAATTGTTTTAGTAAATCGAACAACTGCAGAATGGCTTTTTGAATCTATTAGCGGATCAGAACTTATATCTACTACTACACGAGCTTTATCAGCAAGAATCGCAAGCGGTGATTTTGGTGAATGAATAAATGTATTATATTCGTTCCAAACCGATCCACCCTCACTAAAAGATTTTACCGTGTCATAATTGCGTTGTGATAGCCCCCAGTCGTGCGACTCACGAGCCATTACATAAGTGCTTATAAAATGGCTGTCCACAACTTGCCCATAGCTAGGTAAAGCTTTGCTTAAAGGCTGTTCTAAACTCACTGTACCACTGTCTTTATCTACCATTAACAAATACGGTTCGACCGTTTTTAGTGGTGTTAAAACACTTATCGCGACTCCCTGGGCAATATTAAAAACTATTGAAAGACCTCCAATTACTAAAGAACCTTGCATTAGCTTCTTCTGCCATTTTGCTTTTGAAACTTCAAAAGCAGCAGATTCTTTAATCATGCGATCAGCTTCTTTTTTTAGCGCTGCACGTTCAGCTGATAAGCTATCATTTTTCGGAACGGCTCTTTCACGACCGGAAACAAACAATGGCTCTAAAGCGTTTGAATTATCTAAATTATTTTTCATGAGATTTTTTATTCCCAAACGTATTGTGAGGTTGTTGCATATTCACTTTTACTAAAGGCCCTTTCGGTTCTGGAGGCATAGGTGGTTTTGATGCGCATCCAACAAGTGCAATTAACAAACTGACAAAAACAATTTTATTCTTCATTTAACTTCCCCTTTTTTCGCGCCCGCGAAAATAAAATTAACCTAATCTTCTGCCTGCATTGCTGCCCATGGGTGAAGAGCCGCCGCTTGATATAGTATTTCCACTACCACCCCTTCTAGTTGAAGATTTTGCGGCACCAATCATGCGCGTTAAGCCTCTTGCGGCAGCTCCACCTAAGCCACCCACAGCCCCAAGGCTACTAATTCCGACACCACCAGTAAGCTGTGATGTAAGTGATGGCAACGCCGCAATAACAGCAGTAAATAGCAAATAGGTGAATAACAATTTAAGATTGATTGTGTCTCCCATCGGAACCGGATCACCAAAATTCGCGCCTAAAATAAATTTTTGCAGTAGATTTGTGAGTAGAGTGAACGTAAATCCAAACATGGCGGTTAATAAAATGTAATTAAATAATTGACCCAACCATTTCATGAAGAATTCACGCGTAACCGGGAAAAACGCGGCTGAAATAAAAAGCGGCCCAACCATTAAAACTAGGGCAACAAGCACTTTAGCGATAAGTAGATATAGAGCTGAAACCACCATAAATAAAGTTCCAAATATCGAAACAATAAATATTGTTTGCAGCGCTCTGAACAACGGTTTTATATCTAAATTAGTAAGTGATAAATCAGGTGTGTGATCCCAAATCAGCGCAACTGTCTCAAGCACTTGATTACCCATTTGATCAATTACCTGCGGAGCATTTGCCCCACCTGTAGAGAAAGCATTCGCAATCTCGTTACCTATTGAATTAACTGGAACAACAATTACCGAATGGTAATGAGGTACGTTGAACGCAAAAAATGTAAATAGAGCAAGATTTACCATCTGCCTAAGCATGTCACCCGCAAGCTGTTGAGTTCCTCCTGTCATCAAAAAATTAAGCATTTTGAAAACGAAATACAAACCGACCATAGCGCCAATTAATGGCGCTATTAGGTCTGCAAAGTTTTGCAGTCCCGACGCATAAGTAATTTCAAGGCCCTCATCAATAGACGAGAATATGTCTGAGCCTAATGTGAAGGCCATAGTCTTTAACCCTCGCCGCCTGAGGTAAATGCGGCAAAACTTTGATTTTGCTTCCTAACCATTAGCTTATTTGTTTGTTCCATCAACTCATTGGATGTATCCATTCTATTTTTTTCGTTTTGAATAGCCGCTTGCTCTAGACCAATACGATTAAGAATGTCCTGCTTCTCCTGTGGCGTTGTCGCATCATCAGCTAGGTCTTGAAGGTTTTTAATGTTAGTTAAGCGCTTATTAGTTGCGGCATACGTTTTTTGCAATGTGTTAAGGTTAGTTAAATCATTATCAAAAACTTCTTGCTGCATTTGATTTTTAGAGGTCATGCTGTATTTATTTCGCATGGTTTTTAGCGTTGTTTTATCCATATTTTTGTAAATCGTTGACCAACTATCATTATTCGAATCTGTTGGTAAATAATCGTAAAGCTCCTTTGCATTGAGAAGTTGACCAAATCGACCATTACCTGTTAACAGATTTTTTGACTCTTTAAACTGGTCTTCAGTCTGCTTAAAAGACCGCTCCATGCCTTTTAATTGTTGTTCCCACTGCGCTATTTCTTCAACAAAACTAAGCGTGTCTTGAATAATATGTGCATAGTCGGTAACCGGAATAACCGCAAAGGTGGTTGTTGGTATCAGTAATGAACTGATAGCAAAAGGAACAAAAAACGACTTTCTAAATTTATTAAATGACATAAATTTCAATCCTCTTGGTTTATAAAATTACCGTTTATTTAGCTTCAGATTTATCCTTAATGTCTTTATAACGCTTCCTAAATACTGGAACCCATTTTGACGGGTCATTAGTTCCTAGCTCTTCTTTAATTGAATGCGATAGCTTAATTGATTCCCATGTGCCAGAAATAATGGGTAAAAATTCGCCAAAATCGGCTAAATCTAGTTTAGCAAAACATGACTGATGCTCTTGCTTAATTAAAAATGTCCTAGATTCTTTTTCTAAAGCAACTAAATCATTAAATTCTTTTTCGTTGAGGCCACACAATTTATATTTTTCAAATGTTGCATCAGGGTTAGGCAAATAAACCTTAGTTGGTGTTTGCTGAACAATTGCAGGAAATATTTCACAGTTAATTGCATCCTCTGGCGATTGCGAAACAAGAAACATAAATTCACCCTTTATACGACCTGCTTTAAGAGTTCCCTTGATTTGCTCTTGTGTTGTTGGGTAATTTGCTGGTGCCCAAAATTCCTCAACCAGAGTCAACATTAGATTTCCGTCTTTTTGCATCATCTCTTTCATGTGAAACAATACGGAAAGAACTGGTTCAGTAGCTGGATTATCTTTTCTAAGCAAGCAAGTAGTATTGAAACCAATCTTATGCATTGAATCTGGATTAAACAGATTGCGTGGACTATCTAAAGCCCATGCTAACGATCCGTTGCATGATGATTGCCATTTGGCTAGCCGCATACCCAGGCCATCTGGCTCAGCCGGATTAGGAGGAATTAAGGCGCTCAAATAACTAAATCTGCGATCCGCTAATTCCATTAACATAATAGTATCAACAGCTTCCTTTATTTTTATCTCATCATTAGCCGAAAGTGCTGAATTAACTGGTCGAGCACATGCACCAACCAGACGATATAAAAATGACCGCAAGGACGGAGAGTCATCAAGTTGAAATGGTTGTAGACCTGTATAAACACCTTCTTCAATGTCGAAATAGGTCGCCCCATAGGTTTCAAGAAATAGCTGCATTGATCTATTAAAATCAATGGCGAAAATATCAGGATTAAATCGTGTAAGGAACCCAACAATTACGCCTTCCAGAGTCGTTTTACCGGCACCTGAAGCCCCTAGCATTAACATGTGGCCTGCGAATTTTTGCCCTGTTACGTTCAAACTTGCGTTACTGTAATGCGTGTTAAAAAAATAAATTGAATCTGACTTTGTGCGGAGCGGCAAAATCGCACTACCATCCCCGATAGGATTACCAAACTGTTTACCGACTGGATAATTGTTTATCGAGAATGTACAGGCTAGGTTTCGAGTTGTCTTCGGCTCAGCAAGTGGCTTGAATTTTGATCCTGGCAGTATTGAGAAATACGTAAATATCCCGGAACCTGTTGACCTTAGAAACCTTGCGCCACTGAAAGTCAAAATATTAGTGGAAAGCATGTTTCCATTATCGCTTGCTTCTTTAGGCGAATCGCCATATACAACCAATGCACCATGGTATTCACCGAAATTTATCTCACCCGCCGAAATATACCCTTTAGCATCAATCAAATCTTGAACATAATGCGTTGGAAAATCAGTACCAGATTCAATGGCATTTATTTTTTTGTTAACTATTCCAAGCGTATTGGTAGCCGTATAACTAAAAAACGATTGAGTTAAAACAAACTCAAACGGCTCTGATAACAATTTATTCCACATGCCACGGCGCGTGGAATCAGATAGTTCACGCAAGTCAAAGTAAGTAGCGTATTTCTTCCCTCCATCAGCTGGGCGAATTTCACATAGATCAAAACCAAAGTTCAATTCAGATGTTAAAAGTGAATCTTGTATTTCATCACTGCCTAGCGGAACGCTACCGTCTGAATAATTAGCCAACTTAGATAAAAATCGACCAATTTGTGAGCTAACAACGCTATACGAATTAATTTCTGTGCCTAAGGCAATTGGATCATATCGTTTTAATGATCTCAATAAAAAATCGAGCAGCATATTTAACGACTCAATGCCCTGGTTCAAATCATCATCATATTTATATATAACTGTAATGCTATATGTAGTTCTGAAAAATTTATCATTTTTGAAACCAGCCAAGTACTTAGAAGCAAAATCAGAAACGAAAGAATTTTCAAATTTGTAGCTTAAGTCGAGGGAAACACGTCTTTTGCTAATATGTAACCACGCAGCAACTTTTGGTGCGTTGACTTTTGCAACTTCAGAAAAGGTTTTAGTTAAAGAGTTAAACGCTTGAATTAGCATATGATCAGGCGTGGTTTCAAACGGCACACCTTCTAGCTCGATCACACCTAACAAGCGTTCAGCATCCATCGAAATAATACGATCATCGACATGCACACCGTAACCGGGTACAAGATCAGCTGGATCGATATATTTTTTTAAGCTGTTTGCAAAAACGCTCATATTTTGATCCTGTTTTATTTGGGGAAACCGTTAATACCGCTGAGTTTTTTTTGAATCTTAGTAGGTGACCTTTTAGCAACCATTCCATGCGCTCCATCGCCTTATTATCCGTTTCACACATAATTTTTAGAGCCATTAGCGCTCCAGCGCAGAAGAAGGCCCATAAAAGGGCCACCACACCAATGAGCAACCAAAGAAAAAACGTACCAAATAGACCTAAACCAAAAAATATTAATAGAGGCCATAGCGGAACTCCTTTCACCATGCTGACGTAGCCCATGCCTTTGAACGAAGCAAAAGTAGGTTCTTCTTCTTTGTGGTCTCTCATTAGCTACCCCAGATAGACCAAGCCCATTCACCAGCTACAAGTATTCCTCCTGCTGCAGCGACATACATCAGCGCTGATATTACGTCCCCCCATGTTTTTTTATCTGCCATGGCCATGACCACGTTATAAATCAGATAGATAAATACACCAACGCCGAGGAGTCCGTAGGCCCAAGATTTAATTGAGCTAGCTTCACTGGTCGCTTCAGCAAGGCCTCCTGCAGCTAACGCAAAATTGCTGACAGATAATGCAGCGGCTATTGTCACTAATTGCAAATTGTTTATTTGTATATTTTTTTTCATAGTTTTTTCCTAATTTAATTTTTGAAATCGTTAAGAACGTCCCATGACATCACGTCATCGTTACGTTTTTTATTACTGACATTATTTCCAACATCTTCTAAAGCTTTGACATCTTTAATTTCAATAGGATTTTTTTGGGCAGGCTGCACCTCCTTTACTTCATTGGCGGAAAATAGAATTTCTGGAACATTTTTTAACTTAGCGTTATTAACTGCGATTTTTTTTACATAGCTGGGTTTGTTGTTGTCTTCAGTAACAAATCCACGAGTGAAATTATTCGAGTAATAACATGAAAAAGCGGCTTTCAAAGCTTCTTGCCCTTCACCCTTTTCGGTACTGGCTCGGTTGTAACAATTGCTAAGAATTTGGCCGCTGGCGGCAATGTTTTTACACTGATCAAACGCCGTTTCAATAGTTAAACCAAATTGCGCAAAATTATTGTGGTTAATCTGACCGAGGCCGACACTTATATTTGCTCCCTTCGCTAATAAGGATTTAGCAACTTCAATTGCCTCTTCGGCACTAGCTGGTTGTTTATCCAATTGCGCGCCAGCTATACCAATTGCATAAGGATTTCCGCTAGACTCCGAGACCACCAAAGCAGCCATAGTGCTGGATTCGACAAAAGGAGCACATTGTTGGGAAAGTGTGATAATTGCAGCTTGTAAAAGCATTTCAATTGTTTCCATATGTTTTGAGCGAGTATAAACCTTAACACGTAAAAATGGTATTATATTCAAGCCATAATTAAAATCATTTAACTTGAAATAAGACTTTCATATGTCAGATAACCCAAGCGATGTTGTTAAACGAAAAGCCTCAGCTGAAGAGCTAGTGAGCCTCCGCTTAGCAATAGGGCATACGCAAAAAGAAGCAGCAGCATTTCTCTACGTGACCGAACGGACTTATCAGAATTGGGAATATAAAAATTCTATGCCTCTGGCCATATTCGAGTTTTATCAGCTGAAAGCAATTGCGCGTGGGCTAATTAAAAATTAACCTGCCACCTAAAATGAATGGAATTGTGAAGGATCGATGCAGAAATAAGCCAAAAATTGATTTTGGCTCTATTTTTCTCGGGGGAGAAAATTACCTCTATACCGTTCCTTGGATCAAGACTCATTCGTCAAGATTGCTAGCACTAGCGGTCGGCTTAGCTGGATAATACCAATTAAAAGTGAATTTAAAAGCACCTTTTTGTGAAATAATTCCCATCGGTTCTTTTTGTTATATACCAAACAATACATTCCCATTTTTACGTAAGATATAATCCCTATCTTACGTGCGATTTAAGCTACACCTTGTAAGCTATGGCGCACAAAGTTGCACGCCATAGCTTACAACTATGCCACTGGATATTCTGGACTTCCATTAACGTTTTTGTAGCTTGTCTTACATCCGTCTTTAAAACCTGAACATCCCCAAAAGTCATAGCCATCTTTGCCACTTTTTCTACGGTGCATAAGCTGCTTGCCACATTTTTTGCAATCAAATGTAGTTTGTTCAGGTTTTTTCTTTTCACCAGGTTTGCCCTTACTATCTGGCAGCGAAACCTTGCAATTTGGATAGCCTGTGCAACCCCAGAACGGACCATTTGCTCCTTTTGCAATAAACCTCAAAGGTTTCGCGCATTCGGGGCACGGAAAAATCGAGGCCGGTGTTACTTCCTTTTTAATTGATATTGAAGTTACGCCATCGTTGGCATTTTTTACCTGCTCACGAATGAATACCTCTTGCGTCTCAATAAATGCATTTAGCGTTGCTGTTCCCTGCTCGATGCCTTTTAACATTCGCTCATATAGCGCGGTCAACACAGGGCTTCTAACCACCTCTGGCAAATCGTCAATTACGCTTCTTCCGAGTAGAGTGCTAACGACATTTTTCCCTTTTACTTCTAAGAAGCCTTTTTTCTTCAATTCCGTGAGAATTGAAGCTCTCGTTGCTGGCGTTCCGATTCCATCACCCTCTTTAAGCATTTTTTTATGTTCTGGATCGGTAACATATTTATGTATATTTTCCATTGCATCGCCCAAGGTGCCCTCGGTGTAGCGGTTAGGTGGTTTTGTTTTTAAATCCTTTCTAACAGCTTGAATACAGGTTACGAAATCACCGTTTTTTAATGATGGTAATGTCTGACTGTCTTCATCGTCAGAATCACCATCATTTGATTGGTAAATATCTTTCCATCCGTTTGTTGTAATAACCTTACCGGTTGCGCCAAATGTTTCGCCTTCAATTTCGATAGCAGCTTTAGAACTCAAGTATTCGTGTGCAGGGTAGAATTGGGCCAAGTATGACTGCAATATTAACTTGTAAATATTGCCTTCTTTATCAGATAAAGAAGTTTTAGAGCCTTTGTGCAAAGTAGGAATGATTCCGTGGTGCGCAGTAATTTTTTTATCATCCCATGTGCGCGATTTAATTTTTTGATCGCATTTATCTAAAACACCCGCGAGTTCTGGATTAACATGTTTAATAGCTTCCAAAACGTTTGGCGCGTCAGCGTGCTGCGATTCTGGTAAGTAACAGCAATCAGTGCGCGGATATGACGTCAATTTATGAGTTTCATACAAAGATTGACACGCATTTAGTACATCTTCAGCGGAGTATCCAAACTTATTGGATGCCGCAAGAGTGAGTCCAGACAATGAATAGCCAAGCGGTTGATTAAGCTTTTTTGGCTCTTGTTTAAATTCTTTTATTGTTCCAGCTTTGCCAGTAATTTTACCGACTATCGCATTTGCCACTGCTGTGTTGATTAAACGCCCTTCTGCGTCTAGTTGGTCTTCATTTGGATTCCATTTAGCATTGAATGAAATAGCGCTTTCTGTTTTTACCGTCGCTACTACATTATGGAATGGGATAGATTTAAAAGATTCAATTTCTCTATCCCGTGCAACAACTAATGCTAGGGTTGGCGTTTGCACCCGGCCAACAGCCAGAATAGCGTTTGAACCACCTCTTTTTGCTCTCAATGTAAATGCGCGTGATAGATTCATACCTATTAGCCAGTCAGCTCTTGCTCTAGCTCGTGCTGCGTTGGCCCAACCAAAATACGTTTCGTTGTTTGCCAAGGCATTTAATGCACGTTGAACTGAAACGGAATCTATTGAAGAAGCCCAGTAACGTTTCACAGGTCTTTTCCAGTCAAAATGTAAGATCACGTCATCAACTAAGCATTGCCCTTCACGGTCTGGATCACCAGCATTTATAACAAGCGTTGCTTCCTTTATAAGTGAACCAATTACGTTCAATTGTTTTTTAGTATCGTCCTTACGGTTTAACCGCCACTCACTTGGTATGATTGGTAAATCTTCTACCCGCCATAATTTCCTACCATTAGCGCTTTTTGGTGCATCGTTCGAGGTGTACTCATCCGGCCCAGCAAGCTCAAATAAGTGGCCTAGGCACCAGGTTATTTTGTCGGCCCCGCATTCAATATAACCATCACCTTTCCCCGTTACACCAAGTTCATTGGCAATTGCTTTAGCTACCGAAGGTTTTTCTGCAATAAAAAGTTTCATATGTATCCTGTTATGTTGGTCATTATATTTTCGCGCCCGCGAAAAAGTTTGTTCATTATTTATTCAATGTATTTTCGCGCCCGCGAAAATATTATTCCTTGGGGTTCGAGTACCGAGAGCGCAGACATGCGCTGTAGGACGCTCCGGCATCCATGCCTCCACTCGTGGCCACGATGAGATTGCCGCCGATGTGGGTCATTGACAGCTTATGCGTCCCGCATGCGCT
>JACCDN010979505.1_pt1 | contig 27608 bp, 27 predicted proteins | sample 7441691 | NCBI WGS metagenome assembly JACCDN01 (sample SAMN15323439, study PRJNA562643) | freshwater metagenome | isolation source: river surface water | place: USA:Blue River Watershed | collected 2017-08-16 | reverse complement strand
TTTAGCGCATACCGCTTTTTGTATAAGTTTTGTGGCTATTGCTGTTAAAACTCGTATGTATGGAATGGATAATAGTATTATTGATGCAGCAAGGGATTTAGGAGCAAATAGATTTCAAGCATTTTATTTAGTATTAATTCCTTCTATTTTGCCGGGAATAATTGCAGGAGGGTTAATGGCGTTTACTTTATCTATAGATGATTTTGTAATTACTTTTTTTACAGCAGGGGTTGGGTCTAGCACTCTACCATTAACAATTTACTCTATGTTAAAGATAGGTGTTACACCTGAAATTAATGCTATTTCTACAATGATGATAATTATTACAATAATTTTAACAGCTATTGCAACTAAAATATCGCCACAACTCTTTAGGTAAAATAAATTTTTTGGATTAAAAATGTTAAAAAAATATTTATTTATTTATTTATTGTTCCCCTTTGTGATTTTTGCTGAACCTGTTTTAAATTTATATATTGGATCAAATTATATTGCTAACGGTACAATAGAGCGTTTTGAAAAATTATGTAATTGTCGTTTATCACAAAACTATTTTAATGACAATGAAGAAATGTTAGCTAAAATAGTAGCTGGTGCACAGGGTTATGATGTAATAGTAGCAACTGGCTATGCTATTGAAGAGCTAGGTAAAATGGGTAAAATTAAACCCCTAGATTTAAAACAGTTGCCTAACTTAAAGTATATTGATCCTAAATTTTTAAATCAAGGTTTTGACCCAAAAAATAAATATTCTATACCTTATGCATATACCCCAGTTTTTTTGTCCTATAACCAAGAGAAAATGAAGCAACTAGGAATAACTCCAAATTCTTGGGCGGTTATTTTTGAACCTAAATATTTAGAGCGATTAAAAGGTAGAATAACAGTTTTTAATTCTGCGCGGCATGTATTTGCGGCAGCATTACTGTATTTGGGTAAAGATCCAAGTTCTACAAAAATAAATGATTTATTAGCTGCAAAAAAACTTATAGAAAAAGCGTCACCGTATTGGGCTAAATATGATAGCGATAGTTACTATAGAGCGTTATTACGTGGAGATATATGGTTATCTATGAGCTATTCTATTGATATATTTAAGGCAACTATTGATGCAACTAACGCTCATTCAAAGGTAGTAATAGATGCAATGTTACAAAAAGAAGGTAACATGTATGAATTAGATAATATGGTAATTCCTATTTTTAATAAAAACGATAAAGTGGCCTATCAATTTATTAATAATGCATTGGACCCGCAAAGTGCTTTTGAACTATCAGTAGCAACTGGGGCTAGTATTCCTAACTTAGTAGCATTTAAACGACTTAGTCCAAGTATTACTAATATAGAATGGATTTATCCAAAGAATAGTAAAAACATGCATACTCTTATTTCTTATGATCCTAAATCAAGGATTTTAATAAATGAGATGTGGACTGAAATACAAATGCAGTGCCATTTTTGAAAATTTATTTTATAAGGATATTTGATGTCGTATTATTTTTTTTCTTCCGAGTCAGTTTCAGAAGGCCACCCAGATAAAGTAGCCGATAAAATTTCCGATGCAATATTAGATGCAATTCTTACTCATGATAAAAATGCTCGAGTAGCAGCAGAAACGTTAGTTAATACTGGATTAGTTGTATTAGCTGGAGAGATTACAAGTAATATTGAAATTCATTATGCGCAAATTGTTCGTGATGTAATTCGCGATATTGGTTATACTAAAAATGAATATGGGTTTGCAGCAGATAGTTGTGCGATTTTAGTTAATTATGATCAACAATCTCCAGATATTGCTCAAGGAGTTAATGAAGGTCAAGGGCTTTACTTAGATCAAGGAGCTGGTGATCAGGGTATAATGTTTGGCTACGCTTGTGATGAAACGCCTACGTTAATGCCATTTCCTATTTATTATGCCCACCGCTTAATGGAGCGTCATGCTCAAGTTAGAAAAGAGAAAGTTTTATCTTGGGTAAGACCAGATGCTAAGGCACAGTTGACAGTTAAATATGATAAAAATAGTGGCAAGGTTTTAGCTATAGATACAGTTGTATTATCAACACAACATGATCCAGAAATTACTCATAAGCAAATTGTTGAAGCAGTAATAGAAGAAATTATAAAACCAATATTGCCTAATAACTTATTAAATAAAGATACTAAATATTTAATTAATCCCACAGGAAAATTTGTAGTAGGTGGCCCTATGGGTGATTGTGGGTTAACTGGGCGTAAGATTATTGTCGATACTTATGGTGGAGCAGCACCTCATGGAGGAGGAGCTTTTTCGGGAAAAGACCCATCTAAAGTAGATCGTTCAGCAGCTTATGCTGCAAGATATGTAGCAAAAAATGTTGTGGCAAGTGGTTTAGCAAAGCAGTGCCAAGTGCAAATTGCGTATGCAATTGGGGTTGCCAAACCAGTAGGCATAAATATATATACTTTTGGAACTGGAATAATTGAAGATACCAAAATTGAAGGTTTAATTGCAGAGCATTTTGACTTACGGCCAAAGGGTATTATTCAACAGTTAGATTTATTACGTCCTATTTATAGTAAGACATCTAATTATGGGCATTTTGGGCGAGAAGACGTAGATTTTTCTTGGGAAAAAACAGATAAAGTGGAGATTTTAAGAAATTTTAGATGATTTAGGTAACATATTTGTTACTAGAAAATTATATGGCATTGTTTTATAATTATTTACTTAAGATGTTGATTTTGCTTTTAAAATTAATATAGACCTGTTAAGGGAAATTAAATTGTCAAAAATTTCTAGTTGTAATTTTGTGCCTTATATCAATAAAAATGATGATAAGCATGATATTACTTTGCCTAAATATTTTTCTGATGTTAATAAAAGTGGGGAAGAAGAGATAAATAAAATGCAATTTGATATTTTGCAGAATAAATCTAAAAATATTGCAATAAAAACTTCATCACACATTAAACATGAATATGAGACTTTATTAAATATTATTAAAAATGAGCCTATAGACGAATCTTGGAGTAAATTCAATTTTTGTGAACGTATTAATAAAAGAGATGAAAATGGCGCCTTTATTTTTTCTAATAGTCAAAGAAAGAATTTAATGCTTGAATATGATAAAAAAGTAAATGACTTTTTAATTACATTAGCATCTTAATTAATGCATAAAAAATCCTACATATCCTAAATAAATACCAAGAGCCAGTATTATAATAATTGAAATATAGTAAGCTATATAATTATGCGCAAAACTAATAATCATTTTAGATGAAGTTCTGGTAAAAATTAATCTAGTTACCCCTTTAATAAGAGCAGCATAACCTATAAAAGTTATAATTCCTCGCCAATTGTGTTCCCATATATTATGGCTAACAATTATTAAAATACCTGTTATTACAGATATTGCACCACTAAAAAATAGTGCAGATAAATGGCCTGATTCATCTATCATAGCTCTTAATCTTTGAGCATTAAATAACATTACTAAAGCCATAATTAATAGGTAAAGTCCTAAACTTTTAGCAAGAAAAATTGATATATCCATTTTTATCACTCCTATATAACAGGTATAAATAATAATGAGATTTTATCATATTTTTAAAAAATAAAATGACAAATTTATAATTAGCAAAAATTATATTTATTAGAATATATTTATTTTTTAAAAATAAATTTAAATATATTATTATAATTATATATTAATAATATGGTCAATTTATGATGTTACTATAATAAATTTCTATTTTGGTAAAGGAGGAATAATAATTATTATAATTCAAATATAGCAGAGAAAATAATACAACTTAATTTTAAATAATTATTTTAGCCCATGTTAAACATGGGCTAAAAATCTATATTTAAATCATAATGTATTTATATTATTTTCAATTTCAAGAATATATGCTGTAGTTTTATGACTAACACGGGTTCCCCAAGTAAAGAAAAATAAAGAAATAAAAATTAAGACAATATGATCAATAATATCAGGGAAAACATTAATTCCGCCAAATGATTTACTTCCAAGATAAGCAAATAATGCTACTGTTAATAAATAGGCAATAATCCAAACTGCTTTTAAAATATCGTTAATATCTAATGTATTACGTTTTTTTGCATAATAAAAATATATAGGTAAACCTAATAATACTACAAAAATTACTTGCCCATTTAATGGCCAACGTGACCAATAAAGCATATAAGTTACTAAAATAAAGCCAAGAGGTGCAAAAATTCTCATTCCTGGTATTCGAATTGCTTTATCATGTAATTTATTAGGAGCAATTCGTCTAAAGGAAATAGCGCATACAGTGGCAGATGCATATCCTAAAATATATCCTACGGAAATGACGGCGGCTAATTTATCCCAACTAGGTAATAACCATAGACAAATGAATGAAAGAGGTAAAATAACAATTAAAGCACCAGTTGGAATCCCTGAACTACTGCTTCTCATTCCGATTATCTTTGGCATATGATCTGACATGCCATACATAATTCTAGCTGTTACAGAATTATAAATGATCCCAGCACCTGCTGGAGAAACAAAAGCATCAATATATAAAAGCATAGCAATTAAATTTAAATTAAGAGCAATAGCTAAATTAGCAAAAGGAGAAGCAAAATGAAGACCGCTCCACCCATGTTTGCTTATAAGCTGCATTGGCATAACTGTAATATAAGAATATTGTAATAATGAATAAATTGCTGCACAAAATAAAATAGAAGCAATTATAGCAATTGGAACATTTCGTCTAGGGTTTTCTGATTCCGCAGCAAAGCTAATTGGTGACTGAAAACCATTAAATGCATAAATAATTCCAGCAGTGGTAATAGCTGTAAATATTCCGCTAATGCCATAAGGGGTAAAATTATTAGTGTTAATATCATAATTTTTACCTCCTGAATAGTGGGAAATTAGATAAAAACTAAAAATTACAATTATGGGGACTACCATTTTAAAAATAGTTATAGTTTTTATTGATTTAGCTAAAAAAGATAAAGAATAATAATTTATTAAAAAATAGAACACACATAAAATACTGGAAACAATTAAACCATTAGTACTTAATGACTGAGTTTGTGTATCAAATAAAGTTTTAGTCCAAGCAAAATCCCAGTTACTCAAGTATTGAGTTGATGCTGTAGCTTCTGAAGGTACAGTACTTATATAGCCAATTAATATTGTCCACTCAGCAATAAAACTAGCAAATGAGCCATGTGTGTAGCGTAAATAGTAACCAATACTACCCATTCTTATGGGAGATATTGTAGACAATTCGATTAAACTTAATGAAATAATTAAAATTATTATGGCTCCTATTACCCAAGAAATGATTGAAGCAGGACCTGCTAATGCAGCGGCATGTGCTGAACCAAATAGCCATCCTGAGCCAATTATAGTTCCCACTCCTGAAGATATAAGGGTAAACAATTTTATTTGATTTTTATTCATAAAAAGTCTTTCTATTATCATAAATGATTAATTTTCAAATTTTGAAAATTTACGAACTTATTTTAATTATGGTTATTAATGAGTTTATAAGTATACATAGGTTATTGCTAATTGTCAATTAGTTTATTGTATAGCAATTTAAAATTAAAATATTTATGTCAAAAAAATTGATTTTGTATTAAAAAATAAAGATGTTTATATTACTATGTTAGAGAAGATGGTTATTCTAAAACAAATAAAATAATTTAATTAGAATCTTGTTATACATAGGAATTAATTTATTAAAAGTTTATATTAGTAACAAAATTGTTACTTGTTGAACGACATTGATTATGAAATAATATTCGCAATTTAAAGCATCATCTATTTGAAGATGTAAATTAATAGGATATTTTATTTATCTAAACCTATTTTATTAAAATAGAAACTAGATTAAATAAATTATTAATAAAATGTTATTTTATAAAAGGTTTTTCACATGTTTAAAGCTAAAAAAAGTATTGCCATATTGGCAATTTTATGTAATTTAATGGGATGTGCGAGTATGTTTGGTGACAATACCAGAAAAATTACCGTAAAATCTAGCCCATCTGGCGCTGGAGTTTATGTTGATGGAGTAAGATATGGAACAACCCCAACAATTGTTACTTTAAATAATTACATTTATGGCGGTAAAGTTATAACTATAAGAAAAGATGGATATAAAGATCAAGCTGCTGTAATAAACACTCAATTTCAACCAGTTGGATTATGGAATATACTTAACTGGCCAATAGGTTTTATAATTGATGGTGTTACAGGTGATATTATTAAAATTGCTCCGGAAACTTTAAATATTGATGCGAACTTACAAACTGAAAGATAATCTATTATCTCTACAATGTACTTATTCTCTACCCCTGTTACTTAGCAGGGGTTTTATAATTAGTATTTGTTTAAGAAGAACCTTATAAAGTACTCCAATCTAAAATTATTTTACCGCTATTACCAGACTTCATTAACTCAAATCCTTTTTCGAATTCTTGAACAGGGAGTACATGAGTAATTACAGAACTAACATCTAAACCAGATTTTATGAGTGAAGACATTTTATACCATGTTTCAAACATTTCTCGTCCGTAAATTCCTTTTAATAGCAATCCCTTAAAAACAATCTTATCCCAATCAAGAGTTACATTTTTACCACTAATTCCAAGCATAGCTATTTTACCGCCATTTATCATTATATCTACCATAGAATGAATAGCGGTTTCATTACCAGACATTTCTAGACCAACATCAAATCCTTCTTCCATGCCTATACTTTTCATTAAGTTTTGTAATTTATTATTAATTTCTGTTTTATTTTGGCAATCTTTAACATTAACTGTAAAGTCAGCACCTAATTTTTTTGCAAGTTCTAGGCGATAATCATTTATATCGGTTATTACAACATTTTTAGCGCCAACTTTTTTACAAATAGCAGCAGCCATGCAACCAATGGGACCAGCTCCAGTTATTAAAACATCTTCACCAATTAAATCAAAAGATAAGGCAGTATGAACAGCATTCCCCAATGGATCTAACATACTAGCTATATCGTCAGGTATATAACTTGGTAATTTAAATACATTAAAAGCTGGTATAGCTAAGTATTGGGCAAAACATCCTGGACGATTAACTCCAACTCCAATAGTGTTAGGGCATAAATGAAAAGTGCCAGCTCGACAATTACGGCATTTGCCACAAACAATATGGCCTTCTCCAGAAACTCTATCACCTATTGCTAAATCGCGATTAACATTTGCACCTATTTCTACTATTTCTCCTACAAATTCATGCCCCACATTCATAGGAATAGGGATAGTTTTTTGAGCCCATTCATCCCATTTGTATATATGCATATCAGTTCCACATATTGCGGTTTTTTTAATTTTAACAACGACCCCATCACTTTTAATTTTAGGCATATCAATTTCATTTAAAAAAAGCCCAGGTTCTTTTTTTAATTTTGATAAAGCTTTTATAGTATGCATATGTATCCTTTTAAAAAAAATTAGTTTTATCTATATTATTTTGGGTATCAAAAGTTGAAAATTCAAGAGTTTTCAATTCTCTTGTAGAGTTAAATAATTCGTTTAAACTTATTTTTGAATAACCTAAACTATTATAATCTTTAATATATAAATGCATATTAGTTATATCTTTGATTACAGACTACTGAGTATAATTTTTAAGAATCTTATTATGAATTGTTTTTTGTTGAATAGCTCCTAGGGGAATATCTACATTATTTAAGATATGTGACATTAGAATTACTCCAGATATTGCATTTATTGGTTTATCAGCAAAGTAAGAAAGAGCTACTGTTTTTATGAATCTAGATGGAGAAGTATAATCTCCAGGAATACCAAAAAAGCCATTACCATTCCCTGTTCCTAATATAGTTTTACCATCAATTTCCTTATTTAGGTAATTTTGATTGGTTAAACTTATATAGTTTCGTAAATTTGTTAAATGCCAGTCATATGTTGGACTATTAGTTACAACTTGGCTTAGGTTATCATATATTTTAGTTTTACCTTTAATAAATTCAATAACAATACTTTTACCGTCTTTATCATGTAATACAATATGAATGGGAGCAATTCCAACTGGGCTAATGGATTCACCCCATATATTTACATTAGAAATTGCTTTTTTTACTTCTTTTACGGAACTAAAATTACCTAAAATCCACATAGCTAATTGTGCATTGGAAATATACTTTTTATAATCTTTTAGCTGCGGATTTATATATTGAGTTTCAGGTAGCCATAAATATTCTAAAGTTAAGCCTTTTTCATTAATTCCGTCAGGAGTAATTTTATTATATCCCATAACTACAATAGCTAGATATGCGTATTTGTTATTCCATTGGAAGCTTTTAGAATTATCAAAAGCAGTAGCAAAAAATTGTTGGTTACGAGGGAATATTTTTATTTTAGGTTTAGTTTCAATATCGAAATCCACTGTTCTACCAACAATAGTTGAATGATCTTTAGTTATAATTTGTATATCGGTACAGGCAAAACTATTATTTATAAATAATAAGGAGGTAAGAATGTAATAATTTTTTATTTTTTCAAAAAATATTTTCATAACTATTACTCCCAAACAAATTTTATTAAAGAATAATTTTCATCTCTTTGCCAACTGTTGTAAAAGCAGCGATTGCTTGATTAATTTGTTCTAAAGTATGTTTTGCTGACATTTGGGTCCTAATTCGAGCTTTTCCTTTAGGTACTACGGGGTAGGAAAAGGGTATTACATAAATACCATGATTAAGTAGTTTTTTGGCAAATTCAACGGCGATTTTTTCATCATAGAGCATTACAGGGATTATAGCATGTTCTCCGGGAACGAGATCAAAGCCACTTTTAGTTAAACCGTCGCGGAATATTTTTTTATTTATTTCTAATTGTTCTCTTAGGTTATTAGATTTTTTAATTTTTTCAATAGTGGCTAAAGTGGTTGCAACAATTAAAGGTGCTAATGAATTGGAAAAGAGGTAAGGTCGTGATTTATTTCTTAATAATTTAACAACATTAGCTTTGGCGGTAATATAACCACCAGATGCTCCTCCTAATGCTTTTCCAAAGGTACTAGTCATTATATCAATTTTTCCTTCTACATTACAGAATTCTGGAGTTCCTCGACCATTTTTGCCGACAAAACCAGTGGCATGGGAATCATCAACCATAACTATGGCATTATATTTATCTGCTAATTCACAAATTCCTTTTAAGTTTGCAATTATACCATCCATTGAAAAAACACCATCAGTAGCAATCATTTTAATTTTAGCATTTGCGTTAGTAGCTTCAATTAGCTTAGCTTCAAGATCGGCCATATTATTATTTTTGTATCTAAATCTTTGTGCTTTGCAAAGTCTTATACCATCAATAATTGAGGCGTGATTTAATTCATCAGAAATAATAGCATCTTCTCCCGTTAAAAGGGTTTCAAACAGGCCACCATTAGCATCAAAGCATGAACTATAAAGGATAGTATCTTCAAAACCAAGAAAATCACTAATTGATTTTTCAAGTTTTTTATGTATAGTTTGAGTTCCACAAATAAAGCGAACAGAAGCCATTCCATAACCATATTGATCTAGAGAATTTTTAGCAACATTTATTAATTCTTCATCATCAGCAAAGCCTAGATAATTATTTGCACAAAAATTAGTAACTTTGCTACCATTTACAAGAGTTATTTCTGTAGATTGTGCTGAATCTATTACTATTTCATTTTTTAATAGTTTATCGTTAATAATAGAGTTTAACTGGATATCAATATTATTATAGAATTGATTTTTCATAAATGGTGTTCTTTCTTAATGATTTTATCTAAATAATCAACATAGGCTATATAGACTATTTATTCTGCCAAGATTTTATCATGATTAAATTCAAGTTTTTTAATAAACGTATACTTTACTTTTACATTAAAACATTTTTTTAAAAATTTGTTTTCTGATTTATTAAAGTTAGTTAATAAGATTTTTAATTATGTGATAATGTTTAGAGTGTTAAGGGTTTGTGTAAGAGTTAGATAATTAGTAAATTATTTTGTTATAATAATGTAATGCTTATTGCAAAAACTATTAATTTTTAAAAGGGTGGTATAGGTATGTCGTTTGCTTTTGTTTTTCCTGGACAAGGGTCGCAGAGTTTAAAAATGATGGATGGTTTATTAGGCTTTGAAGTAATAAAGCAAACTTTTTTAAAAGCAGAAGAAGTATTAGGTATTAATTATTTAAAGATGTTACAAGAAGATAACCCACAAAATATTAATCAAACAATTAATACACAGCCATTAATGTTAACAGCGGGATTTGCAGTTTATCAATTATGGCTGGAATTACACGGAAGAAAGCCAGTACAGTTAGCAGGTCATAGTTTAGGTGAATGGACAGCTTTAGTAGCAAGTAATGTTATTAATTTTGAAGATGCATTGCGACTAGTTAAATTAAGAGCAACTTTAATGCAACAGGCAGTTCCTGAGGGAAATGGAGCTATGGTAGCTGTATTAGGTTTAGAAGACAGTGTTATTATTGAAACTTGCAAAGAAGTGGTAAATATGGGGGCAGGAGTTGTTGCTGGGGTAAACTTTAATTCTCCTGGTCAAGTAGTTATAGCTGGAAATAAAAATGCAGTTTCAGTTGCTAGTGATTTACTAAAGGAAAGAGGGGCTAAAAGAGCACAATTATTACCATTATCAGTGCCTTCTCATTGTAGTTTAATGCTTTCTGCTAGTGAAAAATTAGCAAAAAAATTAACAGAAATTAATTTTAATAAACCTGAGATTCCTGTTATTCATAATTACAACGTTGAAATTTATTCAGATACTAATCTTATTAAAGATGCTTTAATTAAGCAGTTATATAGCCCAGTATTATGGACTAGTGTAATAAGAAAAATTGTTGATGGTGGTATTAATAAAATTGTAGAATGTGGTCCTGGCAAAGTATTGTCATCATTAAATAAAAGGATAAAAGATAATATTGTAAGTTATAATCTTAACACTGAGGAAGATTTTAATAAAGCGCTATCTGAATTAAATTAAAAATCAAGGAGTTTTATATGATAGAAATTAAAAAGGTTGCTTTAATAACAGGAGCAACCCGTGGTATAGGCAGAGCAATTGCAGAATCATTAGCTAAGGCAGGGATGACTGTAATAGGAACAGCCACAACAGATGCAGGTAGTGGATCTATTACTAATTATTTAAAAGAATATAATGGTATAGGAATAAGGCTAAATGTTACTAATAAAGAAGAAATTGAAAAAACTGTAAAAGAAATATCTACAAAGTATGGCGATATTATGGTTTTAGTTAATAATGCAGGAGTAACTAAAGATAATTTATTTATGCGTATGAAAGAAGAAGATTGGGATCAAGTTATAGATACGAATTTAAAATCAGTATTTTTATTATCAAAAGCAGTTATTAGGGGTATGATTACAGCCAAATTTGGTAGAATTATTAATATTGCTTCAGTAGTTGGTTTTACTGGAAATGCAGGGCAAGTTAATTACTCTAGTTCTAAATCTGGGTTATTGGGATTTTCTAAATCATTGGCTAAAGAAGTTGGCAGTCGTAACATTACTGTAAACTGTGTTGCCCCTGGTTTTATTCAAACGGATATGACTGATAAATTAACAGATGAAATTAAGGCTTTATATATAAAAAATATTCCTTTAGCAAGGTTTGGTAAAGTTGAGGATATAGCTAATTCAGTAAAGTTTTTAGCTAGTGATGAGGCTAATTATATAACTGGATCAACAATTCATGTAAATGGTGGTATGTACATGTAAGTATTAATTAATATAATTATTAGGAAAAATAATGACTAAGGTACACCCAGTTATAGAAAATGTAACGCAAAAAATTATTGAACGTAGTCAAAAAACTAGGTTAGAGTATCTTATGCGTATGAAAAAACATTATGGAAAAAGGGTTAGCAGAGATCAATTAAGCTGTACTAATTTAGCTCATGTTAGTGCGGCAGAAGATAATAAAGTTAAAATAAAGCTTAAACAGCTCGAAGTGCCAAATATTGGGATAGTTACAGCATATAATGATATGTTGTCAGCGCATCAGCCCTATTATCGTTATCCAGAGTTAATTAAACAAGCAGTAGCTTCAAAAAATGCTACTGCACAGGTTGCAGGCGGGGTACCGGCAATGTGTGACGGTGTAACACAAGGGCAGATTGGAATGGAGTTATCTTTATTCTCTCGTGATGTTATTGCTATGGCAACTGCAATTAGTTTATCTCACAATGTTTTTGATGGTATATTATGCCTTGGTATTTGCGACAAGATTGTTCCAGGTTTATTGATGGGAGCTTTAAGTTATGGTTATTTGCCTTCAATTTTTGTGCCATCAGGGCCTATGCCTAGTGGTATATCAAATAAATTAAAAGCTGAGGTTAGAAAACTATTTGCGGAAGGTAAAATAAATAAAGAAGAATTAATGGATTCTGAGTTTAAATCTTATCATGCACCAGGAACATGTACATTTTATGGTACAGCAAATAGTAATCAAATGCTTATGGAAATAATGGGGTTACATATTCCAGGTAGTGCATTTATTGAGCCTAATACACCATTAAGATTTGCTTTAGTAGATTATGCGGCAAAACGCATTGTAGATATAACTGCAACTAGTAAGGATTTTATACCTATTTGTGAAATTGTTACGGAAAAATCAATTGTTAATGCTATTGTAGGATTATTAGCTACGGGTGGTTCATCAAACCACACTTTGCATTTACCTGCTATTGCAAGGATTTGTGGGATTATTATTAATTGGGATGATTTTGCTGAGATATCAAAGGTAGTGCCTATGCTAGCAAAAGTATATCCAAATGGTGAAGCGGATGTTAATAGTTTTCATAATGCAGGCGGTGTTGCTTACGTAATTAGCGAATTATTAAAAGGTGGTTATTTACATGAAGATGTAATGACTGTGGTTGGGCATGGTTTAACAAATTATACACAGAATCCAGTTATGTTGAATAATGAGCTTATTTGGCAGAAAGCTAAAAATTTAGATAATAAAATATTACGTTCTTTAGATGATCCTTTTAGTAGTGATGGAGGTTTGAGATTATTAACAGGAAATTTAGGCAGAGCAATTAGTAAGGTTTCTGCTATAGCCAAAAATCACCGTTATGTAAAAGCACCAGCAAGGGTATTTACTAATCAAGAATCAATAATTAATGCTTATGAATTGGGAGAATTAAATAACGATTGTGTTGTTGTATTGTGTTATCAAGGACCAAAAGCAAATGGTATGCCAGAATTACATGGATTAACTCCGATACTATCTTCTCTTCAAGACAAAGGTTATAAAATTGCCTTAGTGACAGATGGGAGAATGTCTGGTGCTTCTGGAAAAATTCCTAATGCAATTCATTTAACGCCAGAATCATTAAATGGTGGTAATATTGCAAAAATACGTGATGGAGACATTATAGAGTTAGATCTAGATAATGGGGTGTTGCAATTATTTATAAATGATAAAGAGCTTGAAAAAAGAGAGGAGATTGCTATAGATTTGAGCTATAATCAATATGGATTAGGGCGGGAGTTATTTAGCGGATTTCGTCATTTAGTTACTAAATCAGAAGATGGTGCGTGCTCATTATTTTAGGAATAATGTTAATGAAGAAAATTAAGTTTTTAATAAAATGTACGATAAAAGTTTTAGCCATTATCCTATTAATTGATTTTTTTCCTAAAATGTCTATATTTTATTTGATTTGTGGAATATTAGATTTTCAAAGAAATGAGTTATTTGATTTGGAAACTATTAACCGTTATTTTTTTGGAAATGGTTTATTAACGTGGGTTTTATCGCCAATTAATTTATTTGCTGATTTATTAACTTTTAAAAATAAAAAGATTTATAAATTAAAGGATTTACCAGAGGATTGTCAGAGCGAGATTAATTATTTAATTGAAGTTATTAAAGATCAACCTGAAATTAAAAAAGAATTAGATAAAAGAATGGAAGAGAAAAAACGGGGTATGATGTTTTTTAAGTGGTATGATAAAAATATTGATAATTCCATAAATATTTCTCAGTTTCACCAAAAGTTTAAGTATATAAAAACAATAGGAGTATCTATTTTTAATAAAAATCAAGCAACTTCGAAACATTTTGGCCCTCTTAGATTAACATTGCGGGTGTTATATAACTTAAAACCTATTGTTAATGATAATGTTTATATAGAAGTAAAGGGAATTAAACATTTATGGCATAATGGCCAATTATTTATATTTGATGATACGTTAATGCATCAATCAGTGAATTATTCTGATGAACTACGCTATTGTATGTTTATAGATATTTTAAGGCCTGGAAGGTTTTTAGAGGTTTTTAATTCTATTTTAAAATTTGTACAAATTATTTTATTAAATGTAAATAGAGTTTTTTATAAAAATTGGGAGTTTTTAAAATAATGAATATAGTAGATAGATTATCAGATGAACAGAAACAGCAATTATTACGTCTTTACAAAAATGAATGGTGGTCAGCAGGTAGGGACATAAATGATGTTGAAATTATAATTAAAAACTCTTCTTTTATTATTGCGTTTATTAATAAAATAGATAATGAGCTGATAGCATTTGGTAGAGTATTAACAGATAACTATATACATGCATATCTTTATGATATAATCATCCACCCAAGTTTTAGAGGTATTGGTTTAGGAAAGAAATTAGTTAATACTATACTTAACCATAAAAAGTTGTGTAATATTAGAAATATTGAATTAATTTGCCGTAAAGAATTAATTCCATTCTATGAGCAATTTGGGTTTAGTAGTGATTATAAAGCATCGATAGCATTGCGAAAAATAAAATCTTAAATCAACTTAAATGTATTTAAAATTTAATTAGTGTCCTATTGTAGAATATGATAAAATATGTACTCTTATTTAGAATATTAGTGATGTTTGTTTTTATATTTTTAAATTAAAGTATTAGAAAGGTTTTTTTAATGATGGATTTAACGAACCATTTTTTAGTGGCTATGCCTTCGCTTAATTATGGAGATATTTTTTCAGGAAGCGTAGTATGTATTACTGAACATAACGGGAATAATGGTGCTGTTGGAGTAATAATTAATAAACCAGTGGGGAGAACTTTAATTAATGCGTTTCACGGAGTTGATTTAGGAAAATATAATCCAAATTGGTTAAACAGACCGCTTTATTTAGGTGGGCCAATTAATTCTTCTCATGGATTTGTATTACATCATAAGTTTAATGATGGTAAATTATTTGAATTGACTGATAATAAAAATATTTTAACGCAGATTGCAAAGGGTAGTAATAAAGATCAACTTTTTGTCTCAGTCGGATATGCGGCTTGGCAGCAATTTCAAGTAGAATCTGAAATTGTTCATAATGAATGGTTAGTGGTTAAAGCCGATGCTGGTTTGATTTTTGATGTAGATCCTATTAATAGATATGATGAAGCACTAAAGTTGTTAGGGATAAATAATATAAGCCAATTATATTGTTCAGGAGATGTTTTTGCCTAATAATATTGTTGAAAATTTTCAATGGATTATGGCATTTGATTTTGGTGAATCACGAATAGGGGTTGCTGTGGGAAATACATTATTAAAAATTCCTCATCCTATTGCCACAATAACTGGACGTAATAAGTTTGAAAAATTAGACAAAATAAAAAAATTAGTTGAATCATGGCAGCCAAAGCAATTTGTAGTGGGTATGCCAAGTCAAATAGAAGATAAGGAAAAGCTTATTTTAGAAATAAAGAGGTTTGCTAATAGGATAAAACATCAGTTTAATTTACCGTATGCTTTTATAAATGAAGATTATACTTCAAGCATAGCTAATAATAAATTAAATGCTCAAAATATAAGAGGTGTAGCACAAAAATCTAAGTTAGATCAATTAGCTGCATGTGAAATATTGCAATTTTATTTTAATTTAGTTTAAAAATTATGAATTTTGATAAATTATTTGATGTGATAGTGGTTGGCGGAGGGCATGCTGGCACTGAAGCTTCTTTAGCTACAAGCCGGATGGGCTTACAAACATTATTAATTACTCATAATATAGAAACTTTGGGGCAAATGTCATGTAATCCATCAATTGGTGGTATTGGTAAAGGTCACTTAGTTAAAGAAGTTGATGCCTTAGGCGGAGTTATGGCAATTGCTACAGATCATGCAGGTATCCAATTTCGTGTTTTAAATTCTAGTAAAGGTGCTGCGGTTAGGGCAACCAGAGCTCAAGCTGATAGGGGTTTATATAAATCTTATATCCGTTCTATTTTGGAAAATCAACCAAATTTAACTTTATTTCAGCAAGCAGTTGATGATTTACTTATTGAAAATAATTTTATAAGAGGGATTATAACTCAATCAGGTATTACATTTAAAGCAAAAGCTGTAATTTTAACTAATGGAACTTTTTTGGGTGGAAAAATTCATATTGGGTTAAATAACCATGTTGGTGGTCGAGCTGGTGATCCTGCATCTCTTAAATTGTCTGAAAAATTACGAGAATATAATTTACCAATTGGCAGGCTTAAGACGGGAACACCACCAAGGATTGATGGCAGGACTATAGATTTTAGTCTTATTCAAGAACAACCAGGAGATAATCCAGCGCCAGTTTTTTCATTTAGAGGTGATATAAAATTACATCCTAAACAGATTTCTTGTTGGATTACTCATACTAATCAAAACACACATGAAATTATTCGTAAAGGTTTAAACCGTTCGCCAATGTTTACTGGAGTTATAGAGGGGGTAGGACCACGTTATTGTCCATCTATTGAAGATAAAATTCACCGCTTTGCTGATAAGGGGTCACATCAAATATTTTTAGAGCCTGAGGGATTAAATACAAATGAATATTATCCAAATGGTATATCCACTTCATTACCTTTTGATGTACAATTATATTTAGTTAGGTCTATTAAGGGTTTAGAAAATGCACATATTTTAAGACCAGGTTATGCTATTGAATATGATTATTTTGATTCCACTTATTTAAAGTCAAGTTTAGAATCAAAATTAATTAATGGTTTATTTTTAGCAGGGCAAATTAATGGTACAACTGGTTATGAAGAGGCCGCTGCTCAAGGAATTTTAGCAGGAATTAATGCTGGCTTATATGTTCAAGAGAAAGATTCATGGTGTCCAAAACGTAATACTGCTTATTTAGGGGTATTAGTTGATGATTTAATTACTAAAGGTGTAACTGAACCATATAGAATGTTTACCTCTCGTGCGGAATATAGGTTGCAATTAAGAGAAGATAATGCTGATATGCGGTTAACTGAAATTGGGCATGAACTTGGTGTTGTTGAAGATGTGCAATGGGATTTATTTTGCCGGAAAAAAGATGCTGTTTTTAAAGAAATTGAAAGATTAAAATCTATATGGATTAATCCTAAAATTGTTGACAAGCATATTTCCGAAGAATTATTTGGTAAAGAATTAGAGCGTGAATATTCAATGCATGATTTGTTAAAGCGTCCTGAAATAAAATACTCTGATCTTATAAAATTGCCTAAGTTTGATGTAGGAATTAATGAAGAAGAAATAGCTAAACAAGTTGAAATTCAAATTAAATATGCTGGTTATATTGCAAGGCAGGAAGATGAAATTAGTAAACAAATTAATTTAGATGATATAAAAATTCCTAAACAAATAGATTATAGTAAAATTAGTGGATTATCTGCAGAAGTATTACAGAAATTAATTAGAATAAGACCAGAAACAATAGGGCAAGCTTCAAGGATATCAGGAGTTACTCCAGCGGCAGTTTCATTGTTATTGATTCACCATAAAAAAGGATTTCCATGTTCAACTATATTTATTAAGCCTTAAATATTTAAAAGATTATTATAATGTTGAATATTGTAAAAAAAATTAATAAATTCCAGATAAAACAACTAGTAATATATGGAATTGTAGGGGTTAGTGCTGCAGCATTAGCAGCTATTTCATATATTATTTTTTGTAAAGTTATGGAACCCTTATTAGCAAATTTTTTAAGTAATTGTTGTGGGATGGTAGTATCTTATTTTGGGCATACCAAATTTACATTTCAAAAAACTCATAGATTTTCGCCGAGTGAATTTATAAAGTTTAGTATTACTTCTTTAATTGGGTTAGCTTCCAATTCTTTATGGATTTTTATTTTGGTTCATATTTACAAATTTAATCCAGAAGTTGGGATATATCCAATAATATTTTTTACTCCTATGTTAACTTTTTTAATTAGTAAGTTTTGGGCATTTAAGTAGAGGTATATGAAATATTGGTTAATGAAATCGGAGCCTTCAGAGTTTAGTGTTGATGATTTAAAAAATATGCCAAATCAAAAAATAGAATGGTTTGGAGTTCGAAATTATCAAGCAAGAAATTTTATGCGTGATGAAATGCACGTTGGTGATAAAGCGTTATTTTGGCATTCTTCTTGTAAAAATCCTGGGATTTATGGAATTGTTGAAATTTGTAGTTTGGCACATCCTGATAGTAGCCAATTTGATATTAATAGTGATTATTATGATGGAAAAAGTTATAAAGATAATCCTCGTTGGTGGTGTGTAGATGTTAAATTTGTTAAAAAAGTACCATATATATCTATCGCAGAGCTTAGGGAAATTCAGGAGTTGCATAATATGCAGGTATTACAGCGTGGAAATAGATTATCGATTATGCCTATTAGCTTTAAAGAGTGGAAAATTATTAATGATTTAATTGTTGTGTAATATTTCTGCAATATTATTTAACTAACTCGTAAGTTATAAAGATTATAGTATTAATAATGCATATATGGTACAATATCACCACAACATATATATAAATTTTTTAGTAGTTTTTTAGGAGGATGCTATGAAAAAAATAAGTTTATTTTTTCTAGTTTCGTCAATGTGGTTTTATAGTAATTGTTTTGCTCAGCAAAATGTATCATTTGATGGATATTTAACTACTACATATGGAAAAATAGTTAAAGAGATTTATGGAGAATGCGTACATACGGCATATTTTGATAGAGAAGCTAATGCTAATAGCGAATGTGCAGAGCAGAGTAATAATATTTAATATTACTATTTTTTGTTAATATAAATTTCAATTCCCCACTTTGGTGGGGTTTTTATTATGAATTATTTATGTATAAAATTTTATTAAATCCAGATACAGTCAATTTAGACTCTGCGGTGGTTACAGTTGGAAATTTTGATGGATTGCACTTAGGGCATATAGAGTTATTTAAGGAATTAAATAATGTAGCTAAAAAATATAATTATAAAAGAGTAGCTATTACTTTTGAGCCATTACCCTTAGAGCATTTTTCTGATATCAAAAAAGAAGAAAGGCTATCACGATTATCATTACTTCGGGATAAATTTTTATTATTAAAAAAAAATAATTTGATAGATGAATTAATAGTGTTGCATTTTAATTCACAAATAGCAAATTTATCCCCAAAGGCATTTATAAAAGAAATTTTATTAAATAAGTTAAATACTTCTCATGTGGTAATAGGTCATGATTTTAAATTTGGTAAAAATGGAATGGGCAAAATTAATGATTTTATTAAATTAGGGTTAGAGATTACATTAGTAGAGCCATTTTGTATAAATACAGAGAGGATTTCAAGTTCTATAATTCGTAATCTAGCTAGTAAGAATGATTTAACATTTATAAGAAATTATTTAGGGCATAATTTACAATATACTTCAAGAGTTATACATGGAAAAAAACTAGGAAGGAAGCTTGGAGTACCTACTATAAATTTAAGTCTTGGGCGTAATAAACCAGCGTTATGGGGTATTTATACTGCATATATTTATATCGATAATAAAAGGTATAATGCTGTGGCAAGCATAGGCAAAAATCCAACTGTAAGCGATTTAGATACATATAAATTGGAGGGGCATTTACTAGATGTAGACTTAGATTTATATGGTAAAATTGCTACCATTGAGATTTTAGGTTTTATTCGAGAAGAGCTTAAATTTAATGATATTGATAGTTTAATAAGGCAAATGCAAAAAGATTTACAGCAAGCTAGAGCATATTTTAAGGAAAATTAAATTGTGAACGAAAAGATTGATTATAAAAATACGGTTAATTTATTGGAGACCCAATTTCCTATGAGAGGAGATTTAGCCAAACGAGAACCTAAAATGTTAGAAAAGTGGTATAGGGAAAGCCGTTATAAAAAATTAAGAAAATTATGCGAGGGTAGAGAAAAGTTTATTTTGCATGATGGTCCGCCTTATGCTAATGGTGATTTGCATTTAGGACATGCAGTAAATAAGATACTTAAAGATATTATTATTAGAAATAAGACTATTCAGGGATTTGATGTACCTTTTATACCGGGTTGGGATTGTCATGGGCTACCAATAGAGCTTAATGTAGAAAAAATAATAGGCAAAAGTAAAAATAATTCGACAAAAGAATTTCATGATGAATGTCGCAAATATGCTAATTTACAAATAGAACAACAAAAAAAAGGGTTTATTCGTTTAGGTGTTTTAGGTGATTGGGATTATCCATATCTTACAATGAGTTATAAAATGGAAGCAGATATAGTAAGAGCATTAGGAGAAGTCTATAAAAATGGATTTTTATTTCGTGGGGCCAAACCCGTACACTGGTGCATAGAATGTTCTTCAGCTTTAGCAGAAGCGGAAGTCGAATATCATAATAAAAAGTCGCCAGCAATTTATGTAAAATTTTTAGTTAATAATAGTTACTTAGAGCAGTTAAAAAAAATATTTTTTATTGATGATAATTTATTAAATCCTATTTATGCAGTTATTTGGACAACAACGCCTTGGACGTTACCGGCAAATCAAGCAATTTGTGTAGGAGAAGAAATTGAATATTCATTAATAAAGGTGGATAATGAGTATTTGATTATAGCTACTGACTTAATTGAAGCTGTTTTATCTAATGATAAAGATGCTAGTTTAAAGTATGAATTAGTAGCAAAACAAAAAGGAAAATTACTTGAAGGTTTATTGTTTAATCATCCATTTTATGATAGAGTTGTTCCTATTATTTTAGGGGAACACGTAGCAACAGATACCGGAACAGGATTAGTGCATACAGCGCCAGCTCATGGGATTGAAGATTATCAAGTTGGATTAAAATATAATTTAGATTTACATAATCCTGTTAGTGAAGATGGAACATTTATAAAATCAACGCCAATTTTTTCAGGGTTAACGGTTTGGCAGGCTAATCCTAAAGTTATTGAAATATTAGAAGCAAAAAAACAATTATTAGCTGGTCATAAATTAGAACATAGCTATCCACATTGCTGGCGACATAAAACGCCGCTTATTTTTAGAACCACTGAACAATGGTTTATTGCTATGGATAAAGCAAATAGAATAGCAAATGTAAGTTTACGCGAATTGGCAAAAGAAGCTATTGAAAAAGTAAAATTTATTCCTGAGACTGGGAAATCTAGGCTAGAATCAATGATAGCTACACGTCCTGATTGGTGTATATCGCGCCAAAGAAATTGGGGAGTACCTATGGTATTTTTTATACATAAAGAAACCAGAGAACTGCACCCGAATAGTTATTCTATATTACAGAAAGTAGCTGATTTAATTGAAACAGAAGGGATTGATGCTTGGTTTAATATGGAATTAACTGCGAAATCTTTAGAGATTAATGATGCTGAAAATTATATTAAGATGAAGAATACTTTAGATGTTTGGTTTGATTCTGGAACAACACATTTTAGTGTATTAAAAGAAAGGAAAGAATTAAGATCGCCTGCTGATTTATACTTAGAAGGTTCGGATCAGCATCGGGGTTGGTTTCAAACGTCTTTATTATCAAGCTGTGCAATTTCAGGCAAGGCTCCCTATAAGCAATTATTGACTCATGGTTTTACAGTAGATGCTAAGGGACGGAAGATGTCTAAATCTTTAGGCAATGGAATTGAGCCTCAAGAAATTATAAATAAGTATGGTGCTGATATTTTAAGATTATGGGTTGCATCAGCAGATTTTGCTAATGAATTAAGTATTTCTGATGAGATTTTGCAACGAAATGTTGAGGGCTATAGACGTATAAGAAATACTTTGAGATTTTTATTAGCAAATTTATCTGATTTTAGTAAAGAAAATGATAAAGTTGAAATTTCAGAGTTAGTTGAAGTAGATAAATATGCTTTAATAATGTTAAAAGAAATACAAGATAAAATAGTCAATCAATTGTATCCAAATTATCAATTTCACAACATTGTGCAAGAAGTAGTTAAATTTTGTTCAGAAGATTTGGGTGGGTTTTATTTAGATATGTTAAAGGATAGGCTATATACTAGTAAAACAAATGGGCATGCAAGGCGTTCAGCGCAAACAGTTTTATATTATATTTTAGAATCATTATTATTAATGTTATCACCAATTTTATGTTTTACAGCTGATGAGGCATGGGAGATTTTTAATAAAAATGATGAAGATAGTACTTTATATCATACTTATCCTACTATTCCAGAAATTAAAGATGCTTTATTAGTATCTAGCAAGTGGGTACAAATTAAAAATTTTAGGGAAATAGTTTTAAAAGAACTTGAAAATCAGCGTGCTTTGGGGACTATTGGTTCTTCTTTGCAGGCAGAATTAGTAATAAATGCTAATGAGGATTTATTTCCGATTTTAGAAAGTTTAGGTTCCGATTTAAAATTTGCTTATATGGTATCTAATGTTATATTGCAGCATTCAGAAAGTAATGCAGTTACAGTTTTATTAAGTGGAAAAACTAAATGTGAACGTTGCTGGCATTATATTGATACTAATGAAAATCATATTTGTAGCCGCTGTATGAGTAATGTTGAGGGTGATGGAGAAGAACGTGTTTATGCATAATAAATTAATTTTTGGAGTAGTTTATGATTAGAGAATCCAAGTGGACAGAGCTTAGCAATCTTGCGTTTAAATATCGTTTAAGTTTATTGTTTTTATCATTAGTGGTTGTAATCTTTGATCAAATTACAAAAGCATTTGCAAGAAAACATCTTATTTTTCAGCATGTTAAAACTTTTATGAAATTTTGGGATTGGACGTTGATATATAATGAAGGTGCAGCTTTTAATTTTTTAGCAGCTCAAGGAGGGTGGCAAAAGATTTTTTTTATAATTATAAGTCTTATGGTGGCGATTTTTTTAATTTATTATATTTTAAAAAAACCATACTCTATTATGACGGGTATTGCTTTTAGTTATATTTTAGGTGGTGCTATTGGTAATTTAATTGACCGTTTAGTAGCAGGAAAAGTTACTGATTTTATATATTGGCACATAGGGCCACATTATTGGCCTGCTTTTAATATTGCCGACTCTTTTGTTTGTATAGGGGTTACGTTAATAGTAATAGAGAGTATTTTTTTTAATAAAGATTTAAAAAAATAGTGATGAAAAAAATTATACTAGCTAATCCACGAGGGTTTTGTGCAGGTGTTGATAGAGCTATTGCAATTGTTGAAAAAGCATTAGATAAGTATGGAGCACCAATTTATGTTCGCCATGAGGTTGTACATAACAAATATGTAGTTGATAATTTAAAAAAACGAGGTGCTATTTTTATTGAAGATGTTCAAGATGTCCCTCAAAATAGTATTTTAATTTATTCAGCACATGGTGTTCCCTTATCAGTTCGTAAAGAGGCACAGAATAGAAATTTAAAGATGATTTTTGATGCAACTTGTCCCTTGGTAAGTAAGGTGCATGTAGAAATAAAAAATTTGCATAAGCAAGGCTATACGATAGTAATGATTGGACATAAAGGGCATCCTGAAGTAGAAGGGACTATGGGGCAGGTTGAAGGTGATATATATTTGATTGAAACAATTAATGATATATTAAATTTACCAATAAAAAAAGATATTGAAAAAATAGCGGTAGTTACACAGACTACTTTATCTGTTGATGAAACTAAAGTTTTAATTGATAAATTAAAGTCAGTATTTTCAAATTTAAAATTGCCTAAAAATGAGGATATTTGTTATGCTACGCAAAACCGGCAAGATGCTGTAAAAAAATTATTAAAAGTGTGTGATTTACTAATAGTTATCGGTAGTAAAAATAGCTCTAATTCTAATCGTTTAAAGGAATTGGCAGAAAATTTAGGGGTAACTGCATATTTAATTGATTTTGCCTCAGAAATTGAAGAAGATTGGTTAATTAAAGCTAAGGCTTTAGGTGTTACAGCAGGAGCTTCTGCTCCAGAAATACTAGTAGAAGGTGTTATTAACAAACTTAATAGTTTTGGTTTTGATTCAATTGAAATTTTAGAAGCAGTTGAAGAAAATATGTTTTTTGCATTACCTAATGATTTAAGGCATTAATTAAAGGATAAAGGTATTTTATTATGTTAGAAAATTTATCTAATCGATTAAATGGAATAGTTAAAACTATTTCTGGAAATGCGCGGCTTACAGAGAGTAATATTCAAGATGCACTACGTGATATTAGAATTGCACTATTGGAAGCTGATGTTGCAATACCGGTTGTTAAAAAATTTATAGAAGAAGTTAAAGTTGATGCATTAGGACATAAGGTATTGGGAAGTTTAACGCCATCTCAAGCATTAATTGGAGTAGTAAACGATAAGCTGACTGAATTAATGGGAAAATTTAATGATGCATTAAATTTAAATTGTGTGCCACCAGCAATTATTTTAATGGCAGGACTTCAAGGTGCAGGGAAAACGACTACAGTCGGTAAATTAGCAAAGTATTTAAAAGAGCACGATAAGAAAAAAGTTTTAGTGGTAAGTGTAGATATTTACCGACCTGCAGCTATTGAACAATTACAAGTATTAACAAATAATTTAGCAGTTGAATGTTTTTCTTCTGATGTATCACAAAAGCCATTAAATATTGCATTAAGTGCAGTAGAGTATGCCAAAAAACATTATTTTGATGTATTGATTATTGATACTGCTGGGCGTTTAAGTATTGATGAATTTATGATGAATGAAGTAAAAGAACTACATAAAGCCCTAAACCCAGTAGAAACTTTATTTATAGCGGATGCGATGTTAGGACAAGATGCTGTAAATACAGCAAAAGCATTTAATGATGTAATAGATTTAACTGGTGTAATTTTAACTAAGATGGATGGAGACTCCAGAGGTGGGGCGGCATTATCTATTAGAAGTGTGATTGGTAAACCAATCAAATTTATTGGAGTATCAGAGAAAGTTACTGGTTTAGAGCCATTTCATCCGGAACGTTTAGCTTCGCGTATATTAGGAATGGGTGATGTTTTATCGTTAATAGAGGAAGTAAAAAGTAATATTGACGAAAAAGAAACAAAGAAGTTAATAGATAAAGTTAAAAAAGGTAAAAGATTTGACTTGGAAGATTTTAAGTCTCAGTTCGAGCAATTAAATAATATGGGCGGATTGAATACAATCATGGATAAATTGCCTAGTTCAATTGCAAGTAAAGCTCCACAAATTATGAATGACAAAATGATAAAGCGTAATGTTGCAATCATTAATTCAATGACAAAAAAAGAGAGGAAAAATCCAGAAGTTTTAAAAGCATCGCGTAAACGCAGAATAGCTGCAGGAGCGGGGGTATCTGTGCAAGAGGTGAATCAGATGTTAAGCCAGTTTGAACAAGTAAACGAAATGATGAAGAAATTTAGTGGCGGTGGAATTTCTAAAATGATGAAAAATTTTAGACATTTAATGCCAAAATTATAGGAAGTTATGTTTATGAAAAAAGCTGTTTATGCAGGGAGTTTTGATCCAGTCACCAATGGTCATTTATGGATTATTCAGCAAGCGGCGTCCCTTTTTGATTCTTTGGTAATTGCTATTGGAGAAAATTTTGAGAAAAGGTATAACTTATCACTTCAAGATAGGATAGATTTGTTAAAAGCAGTAACTAAAGATTTTCCTAATATTGAAATAACATGTTTTAAGAATGAATATTTAGTAAATTATGCAAAACGTGTAAATGCTGAATTTATAGTCAGAGGCATTCGTAATTCAACTGACTATGAATATGAAAGAAGCATGCGTTATGTTAATTCAGATTTATGTAAAGAAATAAACACTATATTTCTTATGCCTCCTAGAAATTATGTTGAAGTGTCTTCAAGTATGGTAAAAAGTCTTGTTGGTTCTACAGGCTGGGAAGATATAGTAGGAAAATATGTTCCTCAGCCCGTACTTGTAAAATTAAGTGATTTATGTAATTTAAATCATCATAAAAATTAATTAAGTTCGGTACTTCTAATAATACTATCTTTTTCACTCAAACTATCTGTAGTACTATTTGAACCATTACTAGTTTTACGACTTAACCTTAAATTTTCATTAGGTATAGCAGCATTTTTAAGCATTTTCCAAGTAGTAGTTTCCTTAGGGTTTAAGGAACTAGTTCGTCCTATATTATTATGAACTCTTAAAGCATCAAAGGCTTCAAGAAAATCCTTATTTTTTTCTTCAATAAATAAAATACTTTGCGGATCTTTAAATAATTGAATTAAATTTTCAGTAGTTAAGTTTTTATCAAATAATGCTTGAATAAAAAATTCAAATATTTGCTGTAAGCGTTTTTGATTACGTTCAGGTCCATTGTTGTTAGAATAATTAACCAAACTTTGTTTAAGGTCATTATTCATATTTTTTATTAATAATAATTTATTAAAAAGTTCTGTATTGAATTCATGGTTAATTATAGATTCTAAATTAATTATTGAATTAATATGTTCAAAATATTTATCCACATTCATAATTTTAGTCTTTTTATTATTAAAAAATACTTTGCAAATATCATTGTTTTCAGAGTTAGACACTATTAAATCTTTTAGAGATTTATTTGAAAACTCATAATTTTCGCTATTTTTAAACAAAAAAGCTATAAAAAGTTTTAATTTTGGTTCTTGATATGAATTTAATATCGTATGTATATTACTATCAATTAAAGAGCTAATATTAGGCAAATCACTTGTGTTTGCCATATAAATTAAATAATTTAATTTTTTTGCATAAGATAGATGTTCTTTTTTATGATAAGTATTGTTGATAAGCATAGTAGTTAATATTTCTAATGTAGAGATATTAAATATATTATTTTGGTAACATGCATCAATATAGTTAAATACATATTTATTATCGTTAAAAATATCACTCCATTTTGGTTTTGTTGCTTTAATATAATGAAGAAAATTATTTATGTGATCTAAAAAAATATCCTTATTATTAATAGTATTGATAATTGATAAAAGGATTGAAGCTAAACTATTCAAGTTATAATTATAAATTAAATCTTTAAATTCATCACATTTATTACAGAGTAAGTTAATAAAATTAGGATCAAAGTCGTTAATATTTGACAGACATGTTGAGATTAATTTATTTAAAAAAACTGCATCTTCATTGTAGTTTACAATTAAAGAATTTAAAAATGTTTGTAAATATTTTTGTTTATTTTCCATATTAAAATTTATGAAATTTAAAAGCATTTTTTTATTATCCATAGATAATAAATCATAATTTTTTAAGATGTCTTGTAAAAGTTGGTCGTCAATTATATCTAATTTTAAGCATATGTTAATAAAATTATTATAATCATAGCTATTTTTTGTAA
>JACCDN010356668.1_pt1 | contig 27610 bp, 24 predicted proteins | sample 7441691 | NCBI WGS metagenome assembly JACCDN01 (sample SAMN15323439, study PRJNA562643) | freshwater metagenome | isolation source: river surface water | place: USA:Blue River Watershed | collected 2017-08-16 | reverse complement strand
TGGCCGCTGCGCGCGCGCTGCACCAGCAGGTGCATGAATTCGATGCGCAGCTGTCGATCAATGTGCGCGCCAGCGGCGCGCCATGGGGGATGGCGACGCTGAAGCCGGCGCTGCAGCGCCAGGGTATGGAACTGCGTCCGGATGGCCGTCTGGTGATGCCGGACGGCGAGGGCGGCATCCTGTTCTCGGTGCTGACCAATGCCGAGCCCGACGAGACCAGTCGTCTGATCACGCTGCTGCTGCCGGTGGCGCGCGTCGCGCCGGCCTTTGGCGCTTTCAAGGCGATGTCGTCGTTTGCGAAATCCCTGGCGACCCGCCTATCGGGCGTGGTGGTGGATGACGAAGGCCAGACCCTGTCCGATGCGGCGCTGTCCGCAATCGCGACCCAGGTCGATGCGTTCTATCAGCAAATGGATCAGGCCGGTATTCCTGCCGGGTCTGTCCGCGCGCAGCGCCTGTTTGCCTGATGTCTCAGTCGTCGCAGCCATCGCTGTTCGCTGGCGATGCGGCGCCGACGTCAGCGTCGGCATCGGCATCCGCGTCGGCATCTGCCGCTCATCTGATCCCTGAACCCGATCCGCAAGACTGGCCCGCGCGCGCCGTGTGGCTGCGTGCCGAGCTGCACCGGCACGGGCACGCGTACTACGTGCTCGACAACCCGACCATCCCCGACGCCGAGTACGACCAGCTGTTCCGCGAGTTGCAGGCGCTCGAAGAAGCGCATCCCGAACTGCAGTCGCCGGATTCGCCGACGCAGCGCGTTGGCGGTGCGCCGCTGCCCGAATTCAGCCAGGTGCAGCATGACGTGCCGATGCTGTCGATCAACAATGGCTTCAGCGACGAAGACATCGTCAACTTCGATCGCCGTGCGCGTGAAGGGCTGGAGCGCGATGAGCATGCTGCGCCGCTCGACTATGCCTGTGAGCTGAAATTCGACGGTCTCGCAATCAACCTTCGTTACCAGCATGGCGTGCTGGTCCAGGCGGCGACGCGTGGCGACGGCACGACCGGCGAGGATGTGACGGCCAATATCCGCACCGTACGCTCGATACCCCTGAAGCTGCAGGGCGATGACCTGCCGGCGCTAATCGATGTGCGTGGTGAAGTGCTGATGTTCAAGGCCGATTTCGCGCGACTGAACCAGCGCCAGCGCGAGGCCGGGCAAAAGGAATTCGCGAACCCGCGCAATGCTGCAGCCGGCAGCCTGCGCCAGCTGGATTCAAAGATCACCGCGCAGCGCAGCCTGCGCTTCTTTGCGTATGGCATCGGCCGTCTCGACGGCGCGTCGTTCCCCACCTCGCATGCGCAATTGCTCGACTGGTACCAAACGCTGGGTATACCGGTCTGTACCGAGCGGGCGGTGGTGCAGGGCGCCGATGGCTTGCTCGCGTTCTTTGCCGACGTTGGCGCCAAGCGCGCGCAGCTGCCGTATGACATCGATGGCGTGGTGTACAAAATCAACCGTGTCGATCAGCAACAGCAGCTGGGCTTCGTGTCGCGTGCGCCGCGCTTTGCACTCGCGCACAAGTTCCCGGCGGAAGAAGCGACCACCACCGTGCTCGGGATCGACATTCAGGTGGGGCGCACCGGTGCGCTGACGCCGGTCGCGCGACTCGCACCGGTATCGGTGGGTGGCGTGACCGTGACCAATGCAACGCTGCACAATGAAGATGAAGTGCGCCGCAAGGACATTCGCATCGGTGACAGCGTGATCGTGCGCCGTGCCGGTGACGTGATTCCGGAAGTGGTCGCGAATGTGCCCGAGCGACGGCCGGCCGATGCACGTGAGTTCGTGATGCCAACGGCATGCCCGGTCTGCGGCTCGGCTGTTGAACGTGCCGAAGAAGAAGCGGTGGCGCGCTGCTCCGGTGGGTACATCAAGTGCGCGGCGCAACGCAAGGGTGGGCTGCTGCATTTCGTGTCGCGCCGTGCGATGGATATCGAAGGTCTGGGCGAACAACTGGTCGAGCAGCTGGTCGACAAGGGATTGGTGACCACGGCAGCCGACTTGTACAAGCTGGGGCTGGTGGTGCTGGCCGAGCTGGACCGCATGGCGACCAAGTCTGCGCAGAACGTGCTTGATGCGCTGGAAAAATCGAAATCGACCACGCTGGCGCGTTTCATCTATGCGCTCGGCATTCGCCATGTCGGCGAGTCCACCGCCAAGGCGCTGGCGAGGCACTTCGGCAAGCTGGATGCGCTGCTGGACGCGAATGAAGCGCAGATGCTGGCCGTCGATGACATCGGGCCCGTGGTTGCGCAATCGATACTGCATTTCCTGTCCGACCCGTTGAACCGTGAATTGATCGCGCAATTGCGCGCCGCCGGCGTGCACTGGGACGAGACCGAGCCGGAACACGGCCCCCAGCATCTGGTCGGCAAGACATTCGTGCTGACCGGTACGCTGCCGACCTTGAAGCGTGACGATGCACAAGCGATGATCGAGGCCGCCGGTGGCAAGGTATCGGGTTCGGTGTCGAAGAAGACCAGCTATGTGGTCGCCGGCGAAGAGGCCGGCAGCAAGCTGGCCAAGGCCGAGGAGCTGGGCATCCCCATCCTCGATGAAGAAGGATTGAAGCAACTGCTGGAGTCCGTTGAATGAGCAAGTCCGTCATCACCAAGGCCGTATTCCCCGTTGCGGGACTGGGCAGCCGCTTCCTGCCGGCGACCAAGGCGCAGCCAAAAGAAATGCTGCCTATCGTCGACAAGCCGCTGATCCAGTACGCAGTTGAAGAAGCGGTCGAGGCGGGTATCACCGAAATGATCTTCATCACCGGCCGCAACAAGCGCGCGATCGAGGATCATTTCGACAAGGCGTATGAACTTGAAGCCGAACTCGAAGCGGCCGGCAAGCAGAAGTTGCTGGACATGGTGCGCGAGGTCATACCGAAGCATGTGAACTGCATGTACATCCGTCAGCCGCAGGCGCTGGGCCTCGGTCATGCAGTGCTGTGCGCACGTCCCATTGTCGGCAATGATCCGTTCGCGGTGCTGCTGGCCGACGACTTCATGCAGGGCGAGACGGGCGGGCCGGGCGTGATGAAGCAGATGACGGACCAGTTCGTGAAAGAACAATGCAGCATCCTCGGCGTGCAGGACGTGCCGCGCGAGCATACGAAGCAGTACGGCATCGTCAGCACCGACAGCTTTGGAGAACGCCTGGAGAAAGTGAAGGGCATCGTCGAAAAGCCCGCACCCGAAGTCGCACCATCGACGCTGGCCGTGGTGGGGCGCTACGTGCTGACCAATCGCATCTTTTCCTGCCTCGAAAAAATCGGCAAGGGTGCCGGTGGCGAGATACAGCTGACCGATGGCATCGAAGCGCTGATGCAATACGAGACCGTACTCGCGTATCGCTACCACGGTCGTCGCTTCGATTGCGGCTCCAAGCTCGGTTACCTGCAGGCGTCGGTCGAGATTGGTTTACAGCATGCGGAGACCGGTGCAGCGTTTGCAGAATGGCTGGCGAAGCGCGGCTGATGTCCGTCAGCATTTTTCTGGCCAGCCTGATGCACCGTCATTCCGGCGCAGGCCGGAATCCAGCGTCTGTTGTTTATCCATAGTTCTCGGTTCATTGAAGAGCGCTCTCTCAGTCGGCCGAACATGTGCGGGAGAAAAGACATGACGGTCAGAGATATCCTCAAGATGGGCGACCCGCGCCTGCTGCGGCAAGCCGAGCTGGTGACGGCCTTCGATACGCCGGAACTGCACGCGCTCATTGCCGACATGTTCGACACCATGCATGCAGCGAATGGTGCCGGCCTCGCTGCGCCGCAGATCGGCGTGAACCTGCAAGTCGTCATCTATGGCTTCGATCGTAACGAGCGCTATCCCGATGCACCGCCGGTGCCGAAGACCGTGCTGATCAATCCGGTATTGAAACCCTTGTCGGAGGACATGGAAGATGGCTGGGAAGGCTGCCTGTCCGTGCCCGGCTTGCGCGGCAGGGTGCCGCGTTTTACCAGCCTGCACTACAGCGGTTTTGACCCGTACGGCCAGCCCATAGCGCGCGACGCCGAAGGCTTTCATGCGCGCGTGGTCCAGCATGAGTGCGATCACCTGATCGGTGTGCTGTATCCATCGCGGATACGTGACTTCGGCCAGTTCGGTTATACGGAGATCCTGTTTCCGGGGCTCGATCCCGCGTCAGACGACTGACATATCGTTTCTCGTCGCAGCTCCTGGGGTTATCCCTGAGGTGAGTTTTCGTGCTCAGTGTTTTCGGATCAAATCCAGACCGGCAACGTCGACTCGCGCCGTTTCATCCACTTTCCTTCGTAACGCCTGCATAGCTGCCGCCGTGAGATACAACGCCTCGACGGACCGGTCATCGAGGTGCAGCAGAATCTCGGCCAATACCTGACGGACATTCCCCTTGTCGACAGCTGAGTCGCTCTCTCCGGCACGGTCGGTATGGCTTGTCGCCGGGGCGGACTGAAGGAAGGACGATGGGTTGAGGTTCAACCAGTGAATCAACACCCTCATCTTGCCGATCTCAGGCATGGCGTCTCCCCTCAGCCATTTCCTCGCAGTCTCCCGCGTGATCGTGCTTGTACCGTGCGCTCTCAAATTGAATGCGTCGGCGAATTTGGCCGCAGAAGGAAGCCGCCCATGCGCGCTGACTAGAGCGTCGCGTAACGCACTGGAGAAGAGGTGACTGGCAAGTTTGCGGTTGGCGTTCATGCCGGTGTTTTGGGGGACAGGCGCCACGACAGCATCACGCAGGTAGTTCCTGTCAATTAATTTCCGCAAAGTATTGCCGAGATAGTTCTAAAAAATGCCAACAATTGATTGCAATGCCAACCAATAGATTGCAATTCTGTGTTGGCACTGGTTGGAGTGTTTCCATTGAGAATGCCAACTGTTATGACGGATATATCGGAAAATTCTCGAGTCAAGAATGGTCGGCGACAGCTTTTGCTGCCTGGTGCAGCACTGCCAACCGACAGTTGCTTGCAGGCCTCGCGAGCGGATGAGCGGGTCGAGGCGACCGGTGCTGCAATTGCACCGGCAATCAGGCCACGGCTTCGCCTTGTAAGAGCGAGCGCCGAGCTAGACAGCAAGACATGCGACGAACGGCTCCCATGCGAGAGCAACCCCGCCCTTCAGCAGCTCATGACCACCCGGTCCTTGCTCATGCTGCAGGGGCCAATCGGTCCCTTGTTTGATCGGATCGCAAGGTGGAAGCGATCGGGCGGGCACCGCGTATTGCGAGTTGTGTTCAACGGCGGCGACAAGTTTTTCTGTCCTGATCCGGGAGCGGTCGAGTATCGCCAGTTAATCAAGGATTGGCCGCAGTACCTGAGAAGCTTAATCCTCGGGCACGACATCGATGGCGTTCTACTGTTTGGGCAAAGCCGGCCCTATCACCGCGAAGCTATCCGGATCTGTCGCCTGATGGGTGTGCCTGTCTTTGTCATGGAGGAAGGATATATTCGGCCTGGGTTCATGACATTGGAATCCGGTGGGGTGAATGCGTCGTCCACGACGCTTGAATCCTGTCGTGTGGATGATGCGTTGGCTGACGACTCCGTGCCTTCGCCTGCAAAGGTCAGAAACCACCGATGGCATCTGACCTGTCAGTCAATCTTGTACTACCTCTTTCTTTGGCTCGGCAAGAGACACTATGCCGGCTACATCCACCATCGCCACACATCAATACTCCGCTACGCGAGTTATTGGGTGGGCGCTGCTATTCATTTTCCGCTAACACGTTGGCAGGACAGCAAAGCAATAGGGAGGCTAGATAAAAGTCGGCCGTATTTTTTCGTCCCGCTGCAAGTCGATAGCGATGCGCAAGTTGTCTACCACAGCCGGTTTCTGGATGTTCTGCAGTTTGTCGAGGAGGTGATGCAATCGTTTGCCGACCATGCGCCCGACAATGCCCAGTTGATCATCAAGCAGCATCCGCTTGCCCGTGGCCACCTCGGTATGCGGAAGGCGATTCTTGCAATCGCTGAGTGCTATGGCATACGCCAGCAAGTAATTTTTGTGTGCTCCTGCAAGATCTATCAATTGCTGGAAAAAGTCGCCGGTGTGGTGACGATCAACAGCACTGTGGGCCTGCAGGCCATTGCCCACAACGCGCCAGTGAAGCTGATGGGCGAGGCCATTTACGACCACCCCAAGGTGGTCGATCCACAGCCGCTGCACACATTCTGGCGCAATCCGCGCAAGCCGGATCCACAACACGCTGCGGCGTTTCATCGCGCAGTGAAAGTGCTGACCCAAGTACCGGTGGGTCTCTATGATCCGTCATCTATTGATCTGGGCTGGGGCGGCTCAGATCCAAGCACCCGGAAGTCAGATCATGGAACTTAACGGTAGCTTGAATACTCCGCGCCCACCCGTGCAGGTCATGCTCGGGGTCTGGCATGCATTACTGATGCGAGAGGCCCTGCGCCGGCTATTCGCAACCCGCGCGGCTTGGGCTTGGCTGATCGTCGAGCCGTTGTTTCACGTAGCCTATCTGGCCACGATCTATACAGTCGTAAAAATACGCTCGGTGGGCGGGATCGATATTGTCATTTGGTTGCTGTCCGGGTTGATGGCGTACTTTATGTTCCGGCGTACGGCATCGCAGGTCAGCGAAGCACTGGCTGCGAACCGCCCCTTGTTTTCCTACCGGCAGGTCAAGCCGCTCGATCCCTTGCTCTCGCGCGGCATCCTCGAGGGCGCGCTCATGACGGTACTCAGTGTCGTGGTGTTTTTCGTTGCGACGTTACTGGGTCATCCATTCAGTCCCGACGCACCGCTGACCGTGCTCCTCGCGATGCTGTGCGCCTCGTTGATCGGCGTAGGCTGGGGCGTAATCGTTGCTGTCGTGAGCGATCTTGTGCCCGAGCTGGGCAACGTCATCGATCTGGCCAGCCGGCCGCTCTATCTGATTTCCGGGGTCGTCTTTCCGTTATCTGTGCTGCCAACAGCGCTGCGTGAGTGGCTGATGCTGAACCCGCTGGCGCACTTGCTCGAGCAGCTGCGGCTGGGAATCGCGCCTCATTACCACGCCGTGCCGGAGTCGAACCTTGCCTATCCCTGCATTTGGTCTTTGGTTCTCATCTTTACAGGCTTGCTGTTGGTGCGGCGTTTTGAGGCGAAGGTGCTTGCCCGATGATCATGGTCGAAGACATCTACAAGCGATACCAGACAAAGCACGGCCCTGGTAGATGGGTGTTGGAAGGTGTGTCCCTGCAAATTCCGGCAAAGCGTAGCGTCGGGCTGGTGGGTGCCAATGGCGCCGGCAAATCAACATTGCTGCGCCTGATTGGCGGGATCGACCGGCCGAATCGGGGCAGCATCCGCCGAGAATGCTCGGTGTCGTGGCCAATGGGGCTGGGCAGCGGCCTGAAAGGCACGCTGACCGGTCGGCAGAACGCAACATTCGTGTGCCGGATTCACGGACACGAAGACCACTTGGTCGAACGCCTGGCCGCCATCCAGGAGTTTGCGGAGATCGGCGATGCATTCGATGAGCCCGTCGATACCTATTCGTCGGGCATGAAGTCGCGCCTTCAGTTTGGAATGTCGCTGGCATTTGATTTCGATGTGTACATCTCGGATGAAGTGACCTCCACCGGCGATGCGCATTTCCAGAAAAAAGCAGCAGCTGCGTTTCGCAACTTACTGGATCGCTCGAGCCTGATCATGGTTTCCCACAGTGAGAGAACGCTGAAAGAGTTTTGCGCATCCGGCGTGTATGTAAGCGGCGGGAAGGCGCATTGGTTCGACAAACTGGATGACGCACTCTATGCGTACAAAGAAAGCACGACATGACGGCAACGAGCGCCGACATGCGGCGCACCTTGTACGTGCAAAGGAAGCGGCCGCGCATCGGGCTGCTGGCGATCGCCACGGCATTCTCGTTGGTGGCGGCGGTTTATTGGATTTTTCTCGCATCGGATCGCTACGTCTCGGAAGCCCATGTGATCGTACAGCGCACCGACGTGCCAGTGGGGCCAGCAGTCGACGTCGCCAGCCTGATTGCCGGGCAGGGCGGCCACAGCCGTCCCGATCAGATGCTCCTGCGGGACTATCTTCTGTCAATCGATATGCTGCGGCAGCTGGAGGCTGCGCTAAAACTGTCCGCTCACTACAGCGACCCCCAGCGCGACCTGTTTTCCCGGATGTGGCAGCAGCGCCCCTCCATCGAATGGCTGCATCGGCATTTTTCAGGACGCACCAGCGTGGAGTTCGACGAGTATGGGGGAGTCTTGATGATCAAGGTTGAAGCCTATGACGCGCCGACTGCCCATGCAATTGCGCAGATGATGGTGTCAGCCGGTGAACAATTCATGGATGAGATGGCGAGGAAGCTCGCTCGAGAGCAGGTGAGCTTTCTTGAAAAGCAGGTTCGGCAAAACGCTGACAGAGCCATCGCTGCTCGCCAGGCTGTGCTCGCCTATCAGAATCGCAAAGGGATGGTGTCGCCGCAAGCATCGGCAGAGAACCTGATCAGCATCATTGGTCGCCTTGAAGCCAAGCGCTCAGAGCTACAAACTGAGCGAAATGCACTACAGGCCTATCTGGTTCCAACACATCCAAGCATCCTGCAAATCAACCAGCAACTGGCAGCGATTGATCGCCAGATTTCAGGAGAGCAGGCAAAACTGGCAGCACCGTCAGGAAGAACCCTGAATAGCACCGTCGAAGAACTGCAGCGTCTGCAACTGGAGGCGGAGTTCCAGCAGGAGGTTTACAAAAGCACGCTGGCCGCGCTGGAGAAAGGCCGGGTCGAGGCCACCCGCACACTCAAAAAAGTCTCGTTGCTGCAAGCGCCGCACTTGCCGGAGTATCCGCTGCAGCCACGGCGCATCTACAACATTGTTGTTTACACGCTTCTGGCCTTTCTGGTGGCCGGCGTGCTGAAGCTGCTCGTCGCGGCGATACGCGACCATCAGGATTGAGGGCAGCCATGCGGATCCTGTTATTCCTTGTGCTGACTCTGTGCGCCGCTATCTGGCCGCTGAAAACGCCGGCGCAATCGAACCCGCTGACTCCGGGCGCCCTGAACCTGAAACCAGCGCAGCCCCAGGGAGCTTCCAGCCAGCCGCGAACAGGGCCTGCTGCACTCACTGCTCAGCCGACCCCGGCGAACGCACTGAGCAATGCCTTGCCGCCGCAGCTCGATACCAATCGACTGAATACCACTCCACCTGCAAGCGAAAGCGCTCTACCACTGGCAGCGCCCGTCATCAGCGATGCATTTGGCGCCAACCTTTTCACTGGCGCATTTACCCGATCTGGTCCTGTTCAGTTCAATCCAGACTATGCAATCGCTGTTGGTGACAGTATTCAGGTGCGCCTGTGGGGAGCTTTCAGTTTCGAAGCACAAGTGGTCGTAGACCCGAAGGGAAATATCTTCCTCCCCCATGTGGGGCCGATACAGATCTTGGGGGTAAAGAATCAAGACCTGCAGCGAGTCGTGGAATCGGCGGTCGCCTCAATCTTCAAGTCCAGCGTCTACAGCTATGCCAGCCTGGCAGCGGCACAGCCGGTGCGCGTTTTTGTCAGCGGCTTCGTAAACCGGCCCGGTATGTACGCCGGCACCAGTATGGACAGTCTGTTGCACTACCTCGATCAGGCCGGAGGTATCGACGCCGAGCGCGGCAGCTTTCTCGATGTGCAAGTCAAGCGCGGCAGTCAAGTGCGCGCAAATGTCAGCCTGTATGAATTTTTGCTTAATGGTTCGACGCCTTCAGTGCAGCTTGCGGATGGTGATGTCATTTTGGTTGGAGCACGCAAGAACACATTGCGCGTACTTGGTCTTGCAGAAAACCCGAAGCGTTTTGAGTTTGCGACGAGCGGCAAAAAGCTGAAAGAAGTGATGGGACTAGCCAAGCCCTTCGCTCAGGCCACCCATGCTCGCGTTACCCGCAATACCGGAACGCAGAAGAACATTGATTACTACGCACTAAATGAAGCGGCTGAAGTTTTGCTGGCAAACGGTGACGAAGTTGAATTCACCGCTGACAAAAAGCCGGGAACAATCACTGTACGCGTCGAAGGCGAACATCAGAGTGCGCAGGAATACGTGCTCCCTTACGGCACTCGCATGGGCGAACTGCTTCGCCGGATCGAATTCTCCGAAAGATCGGATCAGAAAAGTCTTCAGTTGTTCCGATTGAGTGTAAAAGAGCGTCAGCGACAGGCACTGCACACCGCACTCAAGAGCCTTGAAACCGCAGCACTGACTGCGCGTAGCGGAACCAGCGACGAAGCACGGCTGAGGGCTGAAGAAGCCTCATTGATCCTGCAGTGGGTAGATCGTGCCCGTACCGTCGAGCCACGAGGCCAAGTGCTGATCGCCGAGAGCAGTGAGCGTGATGCGCTGCTACTTGAGAACGGCGATGTGATCCGCGTACCGATGCGTGATGGCCTCGTACTGGTGAATGGCGAGGTGCTTTTCCCGAATGCGATCACACATGACCGGCGTCTTAGTCTTGAGGATTACATCAGTAGGGCGGGTGGGTACACCCAGACCGCAGACGCCGCTCGAGTAATTATTGCCCGACGTGACGGTAGCTTTGCTGAAGCTAATCAAGACCGGGGATTTTTCAAAATGCCCAGCAGCTCACCTTCCGTCATGGCGGGTGACGAGATTCTCGTGCTACCAAAGATCGAAGTGAAGTCGCGGCAGATTTGGAAGGACATGACGCAGATTATTTATCAGATAGCCGTGAGTGCAAAAGTGATATTAGGCCTGTAACTAAAGTGGTATTCAACGAAATTGGCGCCGAATTCAGCAAATTGTAATTACTACCAAGGAAGCTGTGAAAAATATGAGTAAGTTAAAAAAGCTATTTCGTACACCATTAACGTTTTTTATTGACGCTGTTAAAAAGCGCATTCAATTATATGGACGCACTAGCAACGAACAAAAGGTAGGCATGGCTCAGGAAAGCGAGAATATCGATGATAGAACCAAAGTTTTGACTTTGGTATTTGGATTTAGTCCTTGGAAGCGCTACATGCAGGCATGGTTTCCACAAAGAAAGTTAATATTTGTTGATAAAGGTATGTCCGAGACCGAGTTTAACTCAAAATGGCGAAATATCCTACTGAAAAATTCAGGATCTGAGATATTTGTGTGGGGATTTAAAGTTGAGCCTTACGTGAAGAGATTTGCAAAAGATAACGAAGTTACATGTATTCACGTTGAAGATGGATTTATTCGTTCAATAGGATTGGGAGCAACAAAGGCGCCGCCGTATTCTTTAACCTTTGATTCAAGAACGCCGTACTTCGATGCTACGCAACCCTCTGATTTGGAGGTATTACTGAGCGAATACGATTTTACATCCAATCCTGAGTTGATTGATCGTTCAAAGCAGATGATTGAATTTTTGTTGCGGTCCGGTGTAAGCAAATACAATCATACCTTGTTTGTAGATATTAAAAAGATTTATGGTGAAAAGACAAAAAGAAGAGTTCTTGTAATTGGTCAAGTGGAGGACGATGCGTCGATAAGATTTGGATCTGTAAGACCATACACAAATAATGATCTTGTTATGATTGCTGCGATCGAAAACCAAGACGCCCAAATTATTTATAAGCCGCACCCGGATGTTTTGAACAAGCATCGACCAATGACTTCTAATCCAGATGATGTCAGAGGTGTTTGTTTGGTTGTTGATCAAGACATCCCATTGGCGCAATCGTTCGAAACGATTGATCATGTTTATACAATTACGTCTCAAGCAGGATTTGAAGCTTTAATGAGGGGGCTCCCAGTAACTACGTTAGGTTGTCCATTTTACTCTGGGTGGGGACTAACAGATGATCGGCAGCCAAATCATAGACGCCAGCGCAAGCTCTCCTTGGAGGAGGTATTTGCTGCTGCATACATTCTTTACCCGAAATACTTTGATCCCATTTATAAAACGGAAATTTCTCCAGAGCAGGCGCTGGAGAGACTCGCATCTTTGCGTGAAGTTAATCATAAATCAGGGCAAATCTTGAGTCAGCAACCTGCTTCTGAATCTCCAGATGCGAAGCCTTCGCGTTTTCAGGACTCAGCAGTTGCTTTCGATGCTAACCCAAAAGAAAAAATACGCCTCACGGATGAAGATTTTTTTTATGTGGTATTGAGCCGTTTGAATGATATTCAGAAAAGCATTCGCGATATAAATAATGGGATCGGACGTTAAAAATGGGAATTGAAAAAATTGATGCTTCGACTGCATGGGAAAATTTACGTTCGAATTCGAATTCTAGATGGCCAACGCGTTCGGAATCAAATCGACTCTATCCTGTTGCAAGTCCCAAATCGGCACCAAAGTTTAGTATCGCGGAGAACGATAAGGTCTTTTGCATCGGATCCTGCTTTGCTCGGGAAATTGAGCAAGCGTTAGGGCGTCTTGGAATGACCGTTCTTTCGATTATTCGGGATTTGCCGAAGTCGCCAAGAAGAGTCAATGCGGATGCCGGAATGTTCAACAAATATACGATTCCCTCAATACTAAATGAAATTAATCTTGTTTCTGGTGAAACGGTTTTTAATGATGACGGTAAATTTTTTATTGAAAGCGAAGAGGGGCTTTATGAGGATTATCAGCTTGCAGGTCCAAATTATTCAGATAAATTATTTCAAGCAACAGAGTTTAGATCGGCATTCAATGAAAGGTTTTCATCGATTAGAGATGCAGACGTTATAGTTTTGACGCTCGGACTCAGTGAGGCATGGTTTGATCAAGAGGCAGCGCTTTATCTTAATGTTGCTCCGTCGAGAGGGGTAATAAATAAATATCCGAGCCGCTTTGAGCTTCATGTTCTAGATTATCACGAAACACTTTTAATGCTTGAGAGTCTATATGCAACTTTGAAAATACTGGTTGGTGAGGATCTCAAATTGTTAGTCACTGTTTCGCCTGTTCCTTTACTTGCAACATTTAGAAATCAGGATGTGTTGGTTGCAAATGCATATTCGAAATCTGTACTTCGCGCGGCTGTGGAGCAATTTCAGAATTCGCGTTTAGATGTTAGCTACTTTCCAAGCTACGAATTCGTAACTCTCAGTAATCCCGTGCCTGTTTGGAGCAACGAAGACTTTAGGCATGTCGACCGATTTTTTGTCGACTACATAATGAATTCTGTTTTGGATGAATTTTTCGAGCCCTCTGAAAAGCAAACGCAAATGGCTACTCTGGCGAAGGCTTCTGTACTCTACCGAAGTAAGTTCTTTCATGAGGCCGAAGCAACATTAAGCCCCTTGTTGGCTACCCCAGAGGCCATCTGTGTACCCGGTATTTTTCTTCGGTGGGGAATGGTTCAGCGTCGGTTAAAAAATAACAACGTGGCTAAAAAATCATATTCGAAGTATCTAGAACTCTGCCCTTGGGATGAAAATGTTCAAAAAATTTACGCATCTGTATTTTGACAGTTCTTGTCACTGATTTTATTTTTTGTTGGCTCGCCAGATGTCAGCTTAGACAGTTCTTGAGTTTCGGGCGGTTTTTAATTCGAGCAGTTTTTCCATTAAGCTTCAAATTGCCCCTTTTATCTGAAGTATAGCCAGCTAGCGCTTTTTCGAAACGCAATTCGATCTTCTTTTGTTTCGGTCCGACTATCTCACACGTCGCTGATTTCTTACAGTTATTGCCACCCACTAGTCGCATTGTTTGTAATGGATATGGAGAGGCAATGTTTAACTATCGCATGATTGGCGTCGGCTTCAGACGATGGAAGGCGGCTTCTATCAAGCCGATGATGTCCCTCGATCCGCGCGCGGTTGTCTTCGTAGGGGATGTGGAAAGTGCACGTGCCTTTGAGCCGCAGCCTGGCGATTGTCTGTTTTTCTGGGGTGCCAGAGCGCCAAGGGGATTAACCGAGCTTGCAGAGGCTTGCTGGGCCAGCACTTTGCATGTGGAGGATGGTTTCATCCGGTCAGTGGGTCTGGGATCTGACTTGATTCGCCCGCTATCACTTGTACTCGATCGGCGCGGTATTTACTTTGATGCTTCCCGTGAATCTGACCTGGAGCGTTTGCTCGCCACCGAGAAGTTCAGTGAAGAAGAGCTCGCGATGGCGCAGAAGGTAAGGGCGTTCATCGTTGAGCATGGCATAACCAAATACAACCTCGAGCCACGTTCCACGGTTTGCTGGCCTGCTTCTGAGAGGCGTGTGTTGCTTGTGCCGGGACAGGTGGAGGATGATGCCTCGATCCGACTGGGCTGCACGACTGTAAAAACCAATCTGGGACTGCTGCAGGCAGTCCGCAAGGCGAATCCAGACGCTTACATCGTCTACAAACCTCACCCCGACGTACTAAGTCTGAACCGCAAAGGCCGTGTGGCGCTGGAGGCGGCGCGGCGTTTTGCTGATCATGTGGAAGCCGGTGTATCGGTAGTGAGTTGTATTGAGGCATGTGACGAGGTGCACACCATGACCTCGCTCAGCGGCTTTGATGCTTTATTGCGCGGTAAGCAGGTGGTGACGTATGGTCAGCCCTTTTATGCCGGCTGGGGTCTGACCACAGATGTAGCTGAAAACCCCACCGCATTTGTTCGCCGTACCCGTAACCTTAGCCTCGATGAACTGGTTGCGGGCGCATTGTTGCGTTATCCGATCTACTGGGATTGGGACTTGAAAGGCTACACTACGTGCGAAGCGGTGTTGCACCGCATTGTTGAGCAGAGAGCGGTCCTCGAGGCCAATGGTGGCTTACGCAAGTTGAGGGTAGGGTTTTTCCGGCGGCAGTTGCGCAAGGCAATGCTACTGGCTCCTGTCTTTCTTGCGGAATGGGGCGCTCTTCGCAGGTAGTTCTGAAGCAAATCATCGTGTTATAGCGTGCACCTACTAGCGAAGCATCGGTGCGCTGAGGGTTTACATTGATGCTTTAATGTTCTCAACAATCGCTGCTGCGCTGCTGTTTCTTTTTTCGGGCAAGCACTGCGTGTGGAGTAGTCTCAGTTCTGCAGGAATCTTGTCCAGCTTAAGCGCGATGGCGATGGCCAAGCGATGTTGTCCCCCGGGCAAGGCGACAATTTCTCCATCAGGCCCGAAGGCGATGCCCAGATTCGATTCTCCGAAATTCGTGCGCCATGAGCGGATGGCAGAACGCGAATTGAGTGAATCTCTCATGCGGCGTGCTTCTTCTAGCGAAACAAGGCCGTGCACTTGAATTGACCTGAACAAGCTGACGAATCGCTCGAAGTACAAATCTATTTTCTCTTTCGTATCCAGCACTGATTTGTTTCGTGTGGGTGCGCTTCCTTTCTCAAGCTGCCTGATATATTTTTCGTAGCCGGCAGTTGAGCGGTAATCCAGTCCGACCGCCTGTAACTGCATAGCCTCTAAATAAACCGGCGATTTGTCGATCGGGTTAAGCGCCTGCGACCAATCGGCGGAGCAAAGGAAGAAATCGTTTACGTGATAGGGGCGATGGTCTGCGCTCACCCAATCATGTAGTCGGTAGGTGAGCCGCATTGGTGCGATGTGACAATGGAGGTGATCTTGCAATGCCACTTGGGCATAAGCGACCGGTAGAGCGAATGGTTCTATTTTTTGTTTGCCAAGGGCATTTCTCAGGATCATTCGTGACAGTGGCTGCGACACCCGGTAAAGCAGCGAGGCGCAGCTACTGTGCAATAGGTTACGCAAGACTCTTTTCTCGCGCTTGAGTAGCGGTATGTCACTGGCCCGGAGTTTTTTTAGGTGCATTGCTGATGCGATTTGTGGGTTGATTCTGTCAAGGCCGGGTTAGGGGTAACACTTCGGGTATCAGCGTCTGCTTTTTTATTGCATGCGCTTCGTCGCCGGGAAGTTTTCCTGCGCTTTGCTTTTCGGGTGTACTAGTCCTGCGAGTTCCCATGGGTTCATTGAATAGCCTCAATGTTTAGAAATCGAAACTTCCTATGATAATGCCAATATTACAAGCATTGAGGTGTCTATGCCTTCCCAAAAGGGGCGCATATTGTTGACCGCATTGGCTGTTCTGCTTCCGACGCTTTCGATGGCTGACTCCGGATACCCCGAGGCGACTGAGCCGCCTATTCCCCGGCTTTGGCTGACGTTCGGATGGCTTTCCTGGCATGTGGATCGGGACGAGCGGAAAAACGGCGTCAATATTGGTCTCGGGCTTGAGGCCGACGTCGGCAAGCATTGGACATTATCGGCAGGCTCATATCGCAACACCTTCGAAGAGAGCAGTCTATATGGCGGCGCGCTTTGGCGTTTGTGGATCACCGGTCAGACCAGTGCAGGCCTGATGCTTGGCGTGGTGAATGGCTATCCGCATCTGAATCATCGTCAATTTTCTCCTTATGTGTTCCCGATGATCCAATGGCATGGCAATCGGCTCGGCGCAAATCTGGCACTGATTCCTCCTTATGACGGAAAGACCAAGGGGGTGATCGCGTTGCAGTTCAAGTTTGCTTTCAATTGACGTCTACATAATCGACTGTCTGTCGAGTCGAGATTTCTGGATCAGTTCCACAACCCTTTGCTCGCGCCTGTTAGCTCTCTTGCAGTGGTCAATCTGGAAACGATCGGTAATCCAGATCACAAGCCTCGCCCACCATTTTTGATCGCGCATGCGCCATGCGTGTGACGAAATAGATTCCCATGCATAGCCGTTGAATAAGGTTGCGTTCACGAAATGATCCAGCGCCCTTACCCCTGCGCGTCCGCGTTCAGCCTTGCCGAAAAATCCTACCCATACAATCAGCAAATAGCCGACGACGGCCAGCGGCACGATGGCGCACATCAAAAGGAAGCCGGCTAACCGTTCCTTCATCTATAAGCTCCGGCGCCTAAGCATCAGGCGTACGCCATTGGCTGAGCGTATGGTCAGCCTGCCGACTGGCATGGGCACGTGGCTCGCGACCGGCGTTAACTCATATTCGCGTATCAGCCGTGCAAGAATCAGGGTCGCTTCCTGCAGTGCAAATGCGGCGCCGAGACAAACTCGGGGGCCCATGCCGAAGGGTAGATAGGCTTGCTTCAATGAGTTGCGCGTTTGTGGACGGTCGAACCGGTCCGGGTCAAAGTTGTCTGGAGATTCCCAGTATTTCCGGTGACGCTGGATCAGCCACGGTGCAACCACCACGGTGGCGCCGGCGACTATCTGCTTGCTGCCCATCGGGCAGCTGGTGCTCGACTGGCGTGCGATGAAGCCGACAGGAGGGAATAGTCGCAGCGTCTCTCGAAAAACATTTCGTGTAAGTTCAAGTCCTTTCAAGTCGGACGACTGAAGGCTTGACGGATCTCCAAACCGATTGGCCTCTGCGTACATGCGGTCCTGAATATCTTTGCGGTGCGCGATCAGGTGGCAAGCCCATGTCAGCGCACTCGCGGAGGTCTCGTGGCCGGCGAGAAAAAGCATCGCGACCTGGTCGACGAGTTCCTCGAAGATGAAAGGCCGGCCAGTGTGCTCGTCCCTGGCTTCCATAAATGAACCGAGGATGTCAGGGGATTGCTCCTGTGTGCCTTGCTTGATGGCTTCATGGCGCAGCCGAATTAGTTTTTCCAGAATATTGCGGATCTCGCCGGCAGCACGGTGGCTGCGCCAGATATCCCAGGGCCAGACGAGCCAGCGCATACCAAACAATGACGGCAGCATCAGCCGAGGAGCCAGCGCCTGAAAGCGCGCGAAGGCATCAAAGATGCGTCGCGCATCCTCGCCCTCCATCGGGCTGGAAAAAATAGTCCTGAAGATAATGTCGGCTGTCACATGGGTCATCTCGACCTCGATGTCGTGCTCACTATTTGCCGGAAGCTTTTTCAGTCGGCCCAGCATGGCGTCGACTGCAGCCTGCATCGGCGGAAAGGCCGCCTGCAAACGCGCCAGCGCGAAGGCTGGGTCCATCATGCTGCGCTGACGGCGCCATTGCGCGCCATTCGTTGTGAAGATGCTCTCGCCGAGCAAGGGCTTCAAGGCTTTGCCGAGCAAGGGGCTTTTCGGAAAATTGGCCTCCTGATCCTCCATCACCTTCCGGACGCTCTCCGGCTGATTGACCATGTAAAGATCGAGTCCGGGAAGATGTACCTCACCCATCCGCATGCGGTAGCTGCGCTCATATAGCGCGTCAAGCCACGAGTGACGCGCGCTAAAGAACATCCTCCAGAGACCGGCCTTGTTTTTTCGCGGCGACGGGTAATGTGGGCAGAACTCTGCCGGAGGCTCCGGACTAGACATTGCTCGTTCCATTCATGGAAACTTCCATGGGTTTGGAGCCGCAGATCAGTCGATACAAATTGAAATCGCAATCGATCTCGGGCACGACGAGGTACAAGAAATGCAAACGCAATTTGTCTCGGCGCAGGGTTTTCCAGGTCTGCGGCGCATACATCCGGAAAAATCTTGCAGTGCGCAGCACGGGTTTGCCCGGCCTCGTGTTCTGTTGACTAACCTCGCCCAGAGGCGACGACATATAGAAGCACAAGGGATCGATTTTTGCGGTGACATCCCACCATTCAATATCGTCATATTGGCTAAGAATGTGCAGGGTTTTCCTGAAACTCGTTGCGTTCGGATGCAGCGAGACGAAAGGAATGCAGTGTCCGAGCGTGAGCATCTTGGTAGGCCTGCCTACGTTCATCCCTTGCCAGCGCGGGTCGGTCATCAGTTTTCTCGCTACCTCCATCATCACGATAGTGCCGACGCTGTGGCCAAGCAGCACGACCTCGTCAGACGGATTTTCCCTTTGCTGCTGAATGATCGATTCGACCCACGCCTGTTGGCGCTCTACAATTTCGGGGGGCTCGCTGGTGGCTAGCAGCAAGTTGAACCGAAAAATCCGTATGAGCCAGAACACCCCGGTTTTTTCTATGGTGAGCAATAGCGGGTGGACTGCCAGAATCGCGGTGGTCGCCGCAAGAGCGAGAGAGGGAAAGTGCAATCGGGAGAGGGCAGAGGGCAGTAAGCTGTCGATGAAGGTTTTCGCAAGCAAAAAAACCAGTGCCAGCCATGCGATCGTAATCGCAACCAACAACAGGGGCAGCACGCCAGCGCAGAAGGTTCCGCGACTGATCTCCCAGACTTTTTTCAGCGATACCTTGCCTAGTCCTGTCCAATAAGTTTGGCATCCGGCGATCAGCAAGTTCCATAACGATGTCGGCCAGTGATGCCGGACAATATCTTCCCACTTCATCAGGAACAAGTTGAGCTTCGCCGCGCCAATGGGTGAGATGCCTGGCGGTGCAGCCGTGCCGTTATTTATTGCGAATAGCTGGTGGCAAAGCTGGTCGGGTACCAACGACGCTGGATTGTCCGCGCGCCGAGCAATGCCGTAGCCATATTTCCGTAGTTCTGTTCGAAACAGTCGGGAATAGTATGCGGCGCCGCGAGGGTCAAAGCCGCTGAAGTAAAAGACGTTTCGGGTTTGAACGGTCATTTTCTGTCCGGCACGACCGACTATGCGGTCGATTTTGCCGGGGCGTGGGAGCACGAATGTTAGTTATATAAATACGAAGATTCTAAGCATCCTTTCACTCATAATTGACAATCGTCATTTGGCAGTTTGGACTTGCCAGAAATAACGGGCGATATCTCCACCATTGCGCTCAGGTCATCGCTGCTTTGTGTTTTTTGGTTTGAAAATGCCTTGGCCACCAGCAGAACGGTGCGCCGCGTTTCCGGGTCGAGTTCATCCCAGAGTGCGAGCAGATCCTTAGTCATATGGCTTTTGGGACCGCCGGGTGCCGTTATTGCTAAATCCGTAATACAGGATTCTGGCGATTTTTCATTGCCGAGAAATTCGCCGGGATCGATCCCCAGCCATTGAACTAATGCCGCCAAATGCCCGTAATCTGGCATGGCATTCCCGCGAATCCATAAACGCGCAGTTTCCCTGCTGATGGTCGTGGAGTCGCGTGCGTTCAGGTTATATAGATCAGAGAAGCGCTGGGCAGAGAGAATTTTCCCAAAACGGGATTTGAGTTTTTTGGCAAGGGCTATGCGAAATCTTGCCGATACTGCGTCACGATTTTTCATAGTTTTCTCGATAGGGGGATGTATTGATCGGGCGGGGTATCGTCATCATGTTTCGCCCCCGACCAAGCCGGTCGATCGCGCCAACCTGTATGTGGATTATGTTGATGAGACAGTCTCAAAATCTGATACTGTTCAGATTGAAATACTAACTATGCATTGCCCGATAAACTTTCTTTTTTGAGAATGAGTAAAACCGAGCGGCTGGTCAAATTGCAGCGCCTGCTTGAGCAAAAGGGAGCGGTTTCTGCACAACATCTCATGGAAAAGCTTGAGATTTCGCGCGCTACTTTTCGACGCGACCTCGACTATCTGAGAGACCGGTTGGGTGTGCCTGTTATTTGGGATAGCGATGCCGGCGGCTATCGCATAAATTCAGGAAGTGGTGAAGAGTCACGTCAGAATATCCCCGGCCTTTGGCTGGACGAGCGGGAGATCTTCGGTTTGCTGACGGTGATTGATCTCTTGTCTGAGTTGGAGCCGGGTTCACTGATAGGTGAGCAGATCAAGCCCCTCCGCCTGCGTCTTGAAAAGCTTCTTGAGCAAGGTCGATTCTCGGTCGATGAGATCAGGCACCGAATTCGCCTTTTTCAGATCGGCAGCCGCCAATCATCGACGCGGTTTTTCCAAATCGTAGTTCATGCGCTGATGACTCGCAAAAGGCTGCGCGTGAGGCACTTTGCAAGGCTTGACGGTAAAGTCACGGAACGCGAGGTGTCTCCGCAGCGAATCGCTTATTACCGAGATAACTGGTATCTGGATGCGTTTTGTCATTTGCGGAATGATGTGCGGTCTTTTTCCGTCGATGCGCTCGAAGATGCGGTCGAGATCGACAAGGCCGCAGTATCGGTCGATGAGCGCGTCTTGAGAGAGGAGCTGGAATCGGGCTATGGAATATTCGCGGGGAAGAAGTATCGAATAGCGGCATTGAAATTCACGCCATTTCGGGCTCGATGGGTTGAAAAAGAAATCTGGCACCACGACCAGCGAGGAGAAGTCCTTGCGGATGGGTCCTATTTGCTCAAGATTCCGTATTCAGACGATCGCGAGCTGATTCATGACATCCTCCGGCAAGGCCAAGAGGTCGAAGTCATCGATCCGCCGGAGTTGCGCGCCAGGCTGAGCGCCGAACTCGAGGCCATGCAGTTACTTTACAAAGGGTAAGTCATTCGGCGTGGCACCGCGCCTATGTTGTTTTGGGGGAAAATTTGGCAAACCAGCATTTGCTCAAATCCCGCGAACGGTTATAAGAATCAAATTCTTTTCACTCCTGTTTTTTCGAATAATTTTTAAGTCTGTTCCTTGTTAATCGGGAATCGCATTAATGGCATCCTTGCGGCACAGCAATTTTTGCTGGGTCCTTTACTTGATCAGGGATACCGCCATGAAGACAACGATGTGCACCGAACTTGCTGCGGATCAGTATGACCCCGAGGCCTTGTTTGCGCGGCTTTGTATTCGCCTCGGCGTGAAGTCTTACTCGGCGCTGGGCCTGAAGATAGGCCTGTCGCCATCGGCCGTCAGCAAGGTCCGTAACCGCAAGGTGGTGATCAGCAGCGAGATCCTGCTGAAGATACACGATGCGACTGACATCCCTTTGCGCGAGTTGCGGCGCTGGATGGGTGATACGCGACCGTTTTATTCGCCGCTATCGCCGTCTATCATCCGCGGGCAGCGTAACGGCAGCACGACAACGTCACGCGTTGTGCGAGCTCAGTCTGCTTGGAACGCCGGAGCTTCGATCGGCCTCAGCGTGGGCGTGGCTCACTGCTGATACAAACGCAGGCGGCACGCATAAAAGCTGCCGCCTGCTCTTCAGCGGTCAATTAAAAGCTTTCGTCGTCGCGCAGATAACGCCATTGTCCGACCGGCAGGTTGCCGAGCTTGACGCGGCCGATGCGTACGCGCTTCAGGCCCAGGACTTTCAAGCCGACGATTTCGCACATGCGACGGATCTGGCGCTTCTTGCCCTCTCTCAGGATGAAGCGCAATTGGTCGTCGTTCTGCCAGCTGACCTTCGCCGGCAGCAGCTTCTTGCCATCCAGCGTGAGCCCATGGTTCAGGCGTTTCAGGTCATGCTCGGGTAGCTTGCCGGGTTTGCTGTATTGCACACGCACCAGATATTCCTTCTCGATGCTGGTGTCTTCGCCGATCAGCTGTTTCGCGATGCGGCCATCCTGCGTCAGCACCAGCAGCCCCACGGAATCTATGTCCAGACGACCGGCCGGCACCAGGCTTTTGAGCTGCGCCGGCGAAAACTGTATCGGCGTGTCGTCTTCGGCCCAGCGGTTTTCCGGTTGCACCAGCACGAACGCAGGCTTGTAGCCATCCTCGGCTTGGCCGCTGACATAGCCCATCGGCTTGTTGATCAGCACCGTGACGCGCTTTGCTTGCTGTGCCTGCGCCTGTTTGTCGATCGTGATTTTCTGGTGCGGCAGCACCTTGCTGCCCAGTTCGGAAATCACTTGGCCATCGACCCGCACCCAGCCTTTCGCGATCCACTCGTCAGCCTCGCGGCGTGACGACAGGCCGAGTTCGGACATGCGTTTGGACAGGCGTACGGGTTCAGTCATTTTTTTAAATCTCAGACGCGCAGTGCATCCAGCAAATCCGACTCCAGTGCAATCTGCGTGCGCGCATTGGACAGCACCGGGCCATCGACCAAGAACACGTCTTCGACACGTTCGCCGAGCGTGGTGATTTTCGCGGTGTGCAGGTTGACCTTGTAGCGCGCCAGTACGCTGGCGACCGAATACAGCAGGCCGGTGCGATCGGATGCCGAGATTGACAGCAGGTGATACTGGCCGCGCTCATCGGGCTGGAGATGGACGGTCGGCGTGATCGGAAACGCGCGCGACAAGCGCGACAGGCGCGCCTTGACAGGCATCGGCATGTCGCTGTCACCTTGCAGCCACAGGCTCAGGTCATGCTCGATCAGCGAGATCAGTTCGCGGTAGTTATCCGCAAAGGTGGGCTCGCTGACCAGGAAAGAGTCGAGTGCATAGCCATGGCGCGTGGTCTGGATCTTTGCATCGAGGATGCCGAAGTTCTTGCGATCGAAGTAGCTGCAGATGCGTGCGAACAGGTCAGGGCGGTCAGGCAGATAAACCACAACCTGCAAACCTTCACTCACCGGGCCGAGCCGGCAGCGCACGACTGGCTTGTCGGTCGCCACATGCTCATGCAGCACGCGCGTCTGCCACGCGATCTCGGATGCGTCATGGCGCAGGAAGTAACCGACGTCGAGGTTCTTCCACAGCGCTTCATGCGCGTGGTTGTCGAGTCCGTACAGGCGCAGCGTCGCCAGCGCTTCCTGCTGCCGGTTCTGCAGTTCGCGGTCGGTGGACGGTGTCTCGCCACCGAGCACGCGCAGGCTCATCCGGTACAGGTCTTCGAGCAGCTTGCCTTTCCAGGTATTCCACACCTTGGGGCTGGTGCCGCGGATGTCCGCCACCGTCAGCAGGTAGAGCGCAGTCAGGTGACGCTCATCTTTCACGGTCTTCACGAACGCGCGCACCACATCCGGATCGGACAGGTCCTGCTTTTGTGCGACAGTCGACATCAGCAAATGGTGCTGCACGAGGAACACCACCAGCTCGGTATCGTCTTTCGACAGCCCGTGGTCACGACAGAAGCGCCGTGCATCGGCTTTGCCGAGGGCCGAATGGTCGCCGCCGCGCCCCTTCGCAATGTCATGGAACAGCGCTGCAATGTAGATCAGCCAGGGCTGCGGATAGTTGGCGATCAGCTGGCTGCAAAACGGGTACTCGTGCGCATGCTCGGGGATCGCAAAGCGGCGCACATTGCGCACCACCATCAGGATGTGCTGGTCGACCGTGTACACATGAAACAGGTCATGCTGCATCTGACCGATGATGCGGCGGAAGTTCGGCAGATAGCGCCCGAGGATGGACAGCTGGTTCATGCTGCGCAGTGCGCGGGTGACGCCTTTCGGCGATTGCAGGATCTGCAGAAACAGCGCGCGGTGGTGCGGATTCTGGCGGAAGCGGGCATCGATATGGAAGCGCGCATGCCACAGCGCACGTTGGGTGCGCGCAGTCATGCCTTTCAGGCTGCCGTTCTGCTCCAGCAGCAGAAAAATCTCCAGCATCGCCGACGGTGTGTCGTCGAATACGCGGTCATGCGCGATATCGACCATGCCATTGACTTCATTGAAGCGCTCATTGATCGGGCGCGACACGGTCAGCTGCGGGAACAGATGCGCTTCGATGTTCTGCAGCAGGATGGTGTTGAGCTGCGTGACCGCCTTCGCTGCCCAGTAATAGCGCTGCATCAGCACTTCACTGGCGCGGCGCGCATCGCTGGTCTCGAAGCCGCAGGTTTCGGCGATCGGGCCGTGCCGGTCGAACACCAGACGGCCTTCGCGCCGCCGTGTGTGCAAGTGCAGCCGGATGCGGATGTCCTTGAACGCCTTTTCCTTGGATGCCAGCTGGCGTGCCTCGGTGGCGGTGATCATGTTCGATTCAGCCAGCTGTTTCCACGAATTGCCAAGCCCGGCCGCCTTCGCTACCCACAGGATGACTTGCAGGTCGCGCAAGCCGCCCGGGCTTTCCTTGCAATTGGGTTCGAGACTGTACGGCGTGTTTTCGTACTTCACATGGCGCTGCCGCAGCTCCAGAATCTTGTCCTGGAAGAAGGCACGTGCATCCATCGCCTGCGCGCAGCGCTCGGTCAGTTCGTCGAACAGCGTGTTGTTGCCGATGATGAGCCGCGCTTCCAGCAGGCTGGTCTGCACCGTGATGTCGGCAGCCGATTCGGTCAGGCACTCATCGACCGTACGTATGCTGTGTCCGACTTCCAGCCCCAGGTCCCACAGTAATTGCACCAGCTGTTCGAGCTTGTCGCGCAAAGCTTCATCAGGTGCCTGCTGCAGCAGGATCAGTACATCGATATCGGAATAGGGGAAGAGCTCGCCGCGCCCATAGCCACCAACGGCCACCAGCGCGGCGGACGATGGCATCGCGAATTCGCGCCAGGCGAGGTTCAGGACGTCATCGGCGTTCTGGCAGATGCGGCGCAGCAGGCGTTCGGGACGATGGTCCGTCTCGTAGTCGGCGACGATCGCTTGCCGACCTGTCTTCAGCTGCTCGCGCAGCCTCAGCGCGAATGAGGCCATCAGGCGACGGCGGCCGGTTTCCCGGCTTGCTGCTCCCTGATGAAGGCCGGTGGCGGCGGTGAGCCGGCAGAGACGGTCAATACCTCAAAGCCAGTCTCGGTGACCAGCACGGTGTGCTCCCATTGCGCGGACAGGCTGCGGTCGCGCGTCTTGATGGTCCAGCCATCGCCCATCTCGCGAATTTCGCGGCGACCGGCATTGATCATGGGCTCGACCGTGAAGATCATGCCCGGCACCAGCTGGTCCAGCGTGCCGGGGCGGCCGTAATGCAGCACCTGCGGCTCTTCATGGAATACCTTGCCGATGCCATGGCCGCAGAATTCGCGCACCACCGAGAAGCCGGCCTTCTCTGCGTACTGCTGGATGATGTGGCCGATGTCGCCCAGATGCGCGCCCGGCTTGATCACCGAGATCCCGAGCCACATGCACTCGTAGGTGATGTCGCCCAGGCGCTTCGCGAGGATGGACGGTTCGCCGACATAGAACATGCGGCTGGTGTCGCCGTGGTAGCCATCCTTGATCACCGTGATGTCGAGGTTCACCACATCGCCGTTCTTGAGCAGCTTGTCGCCGGGGATGCCATGGCAGACCACATCATTGACCGAGGTGCAGATGGACTTCGGGTAGGGGGTATAACCCGGTGGGCAGTAATTCAGCGGCGCCGGGATCGATCCCTGCACATTCACCATGTAGTCATGGCACAGGCGGTCCAGCTCGCCCGTGGTGACCCCGGCTTTCACGTACGGCGTGATGTAATCGAGGACTTCCGACGCCAGCCGGCCGGCGACGCGCATGCCCTCGATATCTTCCGGGGTCTTGATGGTGATGTTGCCCATTATGAAATGCCGAAAGCGCGCGCCATGCAGCGCACGCAGATGTCTGTAAAGGCAAAATTATAGTCCAGAGGGTCAATGGCCGTCCCGCCAGTGGGTGCTGAGCGGGATCCGGTGACTTCAGACCGGCCGGGCAGCTGGGCCATGGTTACGGGAATTGTAAATGCGCCGGTTTTTCGGGTAGAATCGCGGGTTAGCTTGGAACGGCAATCCGGCCACCGCCAGATTTGCTGCCCGGCTGATGAAGCTGGCGGGTCATCCACCACCGGAGACCCGCGATTTTGAAATCGCGAACCTGCGCCGACAAGGGTGCCTGATCCTCTGATCCTGTCAGGGAGACGGTTACTGGCCTGGTTCAAGACCCAACCCTGGAGAAAACATGTCAGTTACCATGCGTGAAATGCTGGAAGCCGGTGTCCATTTCGGTCACCAGACCCGCTTCTGGAACCCCAAGATGGCCCCGTTCATTTTCGGCCATCGCAACAAGATTCATATCGTCAACCTGGAAAAGACCATGGCCATGTTCCAGGAGGCGATGAAGTACATCCGCCAACTGTCGGCCAACCGCGGCACCATCCTGCTGGTCGGCACCAAGCGCCAGGCGCGCGACATCATGGCCGCTGAAGCGCAACGCGCGGGCGTGCCCTATGTGGACCAGCGCTGGCTGGGCGGCACCCTGACCAACTTCAAGACCATCAAGACCTCGATCAAGCGCCTGAAGGACATGGAAGCGGCGATCGCTGACGGTTCGGTCGAGAAGATGTCGAAGAAAGAAGCGCTGATGTTCAACCGCGAACTGGACAAGCTGCAAAAGGCCATCGGCGGTATCAAGGACATGAACGGTGTGCCGGACGCGATCTTCGTGATCGACGTTGGCTACCACAAGGGCGCGATCACCGAGGCTGCCAAGCTGGGTATCCCGGTCATCGGCGTGGTCGATACCAACCACTCGCCGAACGGTGTCACCTATGTGATCCCGGGCAATGACGATTCGTCGAAGGCCATCACGCTGTACGCGCGCGCCGTCGCTGACGCGATCCTCGAAGGCCGTGCGAACTCGGTTGCCGAGATCGTCGAAGCCGTCAAGGGCACGGACGAGTTCGTCGAGGTCGACCAGGCGTAATTCGCCGTCCCGACCTGCTCCCGCGGGAGCAGAAGAAAAGGGGCCAAGGAAGGAATCCTTCCGTTCGCCCCTTTTTTTCGACCAAGTTTTTGGCCGTGCCGGCCGCCCCGATGAAACCACGGGCGCAGGCAGCGGTCGCGAGAAGTGAATTTGAATACGCCATTCCCGAGCACCGGAATGGCCAAGCCTAGGAGAAAAGCATGGCCGCAATTACTGCAGCAATGGTGGGTGAACTGCGCGCGAAGACTGACGCGCCGATGATGGAGTGCAAGAAAGCACTGACCGAGGCCGATGGCGACATGGCCCGCGCGGAAGAGATCCTGCGCGTCAAGCTGGGCAGCAAGGCATCGAAAGCCGCATCGCGCGTGACCGCTGAAGGCGTGGTCGCTGCGCACATCGCCGGCGGCAAGGGTGCGCTGGTCGAGATCAACTGCGAAACCGACTTCGTGTCGAAGAACGATGACTTCCTGAAGTTCTCGGGCGGCATCGCGAGGCTGGTGGTGGAGCACAAGCCGGCCGGCGTGGCTGCGCTGTCGGGACGGCCGCTGGATGGCAAGACGGTTGAAGAAATCCGTTCGGCCCTGATCGGC
>JACCDN010317963.1_pt1 | contig 27615 bp, 30 predicted proteins | sample 7441691 | NCBI WGS metagenome assembly JACCDN01 (sample SAMN15323439, study PRJNA562643) | freshwater metagenome | isolation source: river surface water | place: USA:Blue River Watershed | collected 2017-08-16 | reverse complement strand
GATCTGCTGCTTCATTAGCTTGCCGCTACCGGTAAAGCGGAAACGCTTCTTGGCGCCCGAGTGGGTCTTCTGCTTTGGCATTGCCTTCTCCTTCTATTACTCGGCGCTTGCCGAATCTTCTGTCTGCGCAACTTCTGCAGCTGCGCTCTTTGCTGCCGCCTTCTTGGCTTCGGCCTTTGCCTCTACCTTGCTCTTGGCTGGACCGATCACCATAACCATGTTTCGACCATCAACCGACGGAGTCGATTCGATTGATCCAAACACTGCTACTTCTTCGGCAAGTTTTTGTAACAGCTTTACACCCATCTCTGGACGAGACTGTTCACGACCGCGGAAAACCACCATCACTTTTACCTTGTCGCCGGCCTTGAGGAATTTTTCAATCTGCGCACGCTTTGTTCCGTAGTCATGTGCATCAATTTTCAAACCAAAACGAACAGTCTTTAGAACTGTGTTCACCTGGTTCTTGCGAGCCTCTCGAACTTTCTGGGCTGCTTCGTACTTGAATTTTCCGAAGTCCATTAATTTCGCTACTGGAGGCTTTGACATTGGGGCCACTTCGACTAGATCGAGGTCTGCCTCTTGTGCCAAACGCAATGCTTCTTCAATGCGTACAACACCAATCTGCTCACCTGCTGCGCCGACGAGTCGAACCTCTGGCACGCGGATGCGCTCATTGATACGTGGATCGCTGATTGTTGCTCCTTTTATCCGTGACGCTCTGTTCGAAATTGAGCAGAGCAATGGCCACGAAAGCGTAAACGCAAACGCACAGAAACGAAGTTTCCTAAAGCTTTACCCGAACACCTGTAAATCGGTGAAACTAGGTGGGAAATGAATCCACTTCTGACCGGAGCGAACCCCGGAGCCATGGGCTAGCCTAGCAGAAAGCCCTTGAAGGAGTAAACCCCTTGCCAGATTTTGACGCCGAAGCCGTTAGCGAGCAACTTCGCGATATCGCCGAAGTTCCTGCCGTTGAGGTAATCACCACTACCGCGATTCACCTGATGAGCGCTGCCGCCGTGCAGTGCGGACTGGGCGAGGATGGTCGAAAGGCCGACTTAGATGAGGCCCGCAAACTGATCAACGCACTAGCCGGACTAATTACTTCGGCAGCTGCCGACCTAGGCGACCACCACGCTCGCCCTCTGCGCGACGGACTACGTTCGCTGCAGTTAGCTTTTCGCGAGGCATCGCCATTTCCGGATGCCCCAGGTATGGGTCCTGGGGAAAAATACACCGGCGCGGTCAATTGACCGCGTTGAAAATAGTGCCAGCTAAATTCAACTAGAAATTAGGCGAGTTTTACTCGAAGGCTATCGACGTGCTCGGCAATTACCGAACTATCAGCCAAACGTTTGGCAAGTTCTTGCATTAGTTCTTGTATCTGTTCACCAGTAAGACCTTCGGTAAGTTTCAGAACCAGCATCAACTCTGCACTGTGCAAACGCGATGCAGGATCGCAGTCTTCTAGATCAAAACCAATGAACTCTTCTACTCCATCGAGCACACGTGCAAATTCTTCACGCACTCTCTTGTCGCGCACCGGATGGATCCACTTTTCTTCTTGAGCAATGGCAGCAATCGCCGGGCGGCGAATGGCAAACTCGGTTGGCCCTTCGGCATCCAAAATGATACGAGTATTACCTTCGGTAGCAGCAGCAATTGCGACTCTCACAGCATCACTGGGAACCGGACGCGCGGTGGAATTCCAAAGTTGCATCGCGGCAACCGAAGAAAAAACCGGAAGTCCGTTTTGATCATCTGGAGTACCAACGGTGACAATGCTCAACTCAGCGCTTTTGTCAACTTTGTGCCCGTGTTCACCAATTTCAGATTCGCCAAGATCGGCAAGAAGTGGAATCAAAAGGCGCGCATTTGAAAACGCTTCAACCACTGCTTCGTTGGTAACTTCTCCGCGTTGAAAATTAGTAATGGTTTCGATAAGTGTCTCGTCGGCAGAGCCATCGTCGCCGGCAAAGTTATTCTCGTGAAGCTCGCGCCCTTCCCAAGGAACGCCAGCCGAATCGGTGAAGCGATTCGGATTAATGTGCTCGTGTTCGAAAGTCATTAGTTACTTGCGATGGCCAAAGCTTCTTGCAGGGTGAACTTGCCTGCGTAAAGTGACTTGCCGAGGATGGCTCCCTCAAGCCCATCGCCCACCAGGGCCCGCAAATCGGCTATGTCCTGCAATGACGAGATGCCGCCAGAAGCCACGACCGGCTTGTTGGTCTTAGCCATCACCTGACGCAGTAACTCAATGTTCGGACCGCGAAGCGTGCCGTCCTTAGTGACATCGGTCACCACATAACGCGCACAACCGGCATCTTCAAGGCGCTGCAGAACTTCGAATAAGTCTCCACCCTCTTTGGTCCAGCCGCGAGCAGCCAATGTGGTTCCGCGAACGTCAAGCCCAACTGCTATCGCTTCGCCGAAACGCTCAATCACACGTGCGGTCCACGTTGGATCCTCCAGCGCTGCGGTGCCAAGGTTCACGCGAGTTGCGCCTGCTTCAAGCGCTGCCTCCAGTGATGCGTCGTCGCGAATTCCACCAGAGAGTTCAATCTTTACTGAACGTGAGGCATCGACCACGTCACGAATGAGTGACCGGTTGTCACCGCGACCAAATGCTGCGTCGAGATCTACCAGGTGAATCCATTCAGCACCGGCATCGATCCATGTTTGCGCAGCTTCGAGTGGTGAACCGTAATCAGTTTCAGAACCAGCCTCACCCTGAGTCAGTCGCACAGCCTTACCATCGGCAACATCCACAGCGGGCAGTAATTCAAGATAGGTGTTCATCGATTTCTTTCTAACTAAAAACTTGCAATCCAATTGCGGAGCAGTTGAATTCCTGCTTCGCCAGATTTTTCGGGGTGGAACTGAGTTGCAGATAGCGGACCGTTTTCAACTGCTGCTACAAACTTTGATCCATATTCTGCCCAAGTTACACTCGGATGCTTGAAACTGCCGTGCGGTTCGAGTTCCCATTTTTGCACTCCATATGAATGCACAAAATAGAAACGCTCATCTTCAATCCCAGAAAATAGTTTTGAATCTTGAGCAGCAGCCACGTTATTCCAACCCATGTGCGGAAGAATTGGCGAATCGAGTTGCTCGACTACACCAGGCCACTGCCCTAAACCATCGGTTTCAATTCCATGTTCAACTCCGCGTGCGAACATCACCTGAAGCCCAACGCAAATTCCAAGCACCGGCTTACCCGCAACGAGACGTTGATCAATTAGTTCAGCACCGCGCACATTCTGAAGCTGATTCATGACGGCGGTAAACGCTCCTACGCCAGGCACAATCAAACCATCGGCAGCGAGAGCTTTGCTTCGGTGAGCGGTTAGTTCCACCTCTGCTCCGGCAGCGGCAATGGCCTTAACTACCGAGTGAACATTTCCGCTGCCGTATTCAAGAACGACGACGCGGGGTGAACTCACAGAGCGCCTTTGGTTGATGGAACGCCATCAACGCGAGCATCGTGCTCAACGGCTTTACGCATGGCGCGGGCAAAGGCCTTGAACTCTGCCTCGGCTATGTGGTGCGGGTCGCGGCCGTCGAGTAGGTTTACGTGAACTGTAATTCCAGCGTTGAGCGAAATCGCCTCGAATACGTGGCGAATCATTGAGCCGGTGAAGTGCCCACCAATTAGGTGGAACTCGAAACCAGCAGGCTCACCGGCGTGTACCAAATATGGTCTGCCTGATACATCGACCACCGCGCGCGCAAGTGCATCGTCTAGTGGAACGGTGGCATCGCCATAACGAGCAATCTGCTTTTTATCGCCCAACGCCTGCTTGAGCGCTTGGCCCAAAACAATTGCAGTGTCTTCGACAGTGTGGTGAACATCGATGTGTGTGTCGCCACTTGCTCTAACAGTCAAATCGATAAGTGAGTGCTTTGAAAATGCGGTGAGAAGGTGATCAAAGAAAGGCACGGTAGTAGAAATATCGGCCTTGCCAGTGCCATCGAGGTTGAGACTTAGCTCAATCGAAGACTCACTGGTCTTGCGCTGCAAATCAGCAGTGCGACTCATTTGATTACCTTTCGCAAAGCGTGGACGGTATTTAACCCAATTCTACTTGCCGAGCACCGCTCGAAGCGAGGACAAAAATTGACTGGTCTCGGCTTCGGTACCCGCGGTTACACGCAAAGTGTTCGGAATTCCAACATTGCGCACCAATACACCGCGTTCAAGTAAAGCTTCGAATACTGCTTCGGGGTTGTCGAGCCCGCCAAACAAAACAAAATTGGCGTCACTGCGATAGGGATCTAATCCCATCGCGGTTAACTCAACAATCATTCGATCTCGTTGGAAACGAATGTCGTCAACCATCGACAACATGGTGCTGTAGTGCGCCAGCGCAGCCTCCGCCGCCGCCTGAGTCAAGGCGCTTAGGTGATATGGCAGTCGGACCAATCGCAGTGCATCGACCACCGCCGAATCGGCTGCAAGATAGCCGACGCGTGCACCCGCAAAGGCAAAGGCTTTACTCATGGTGCGCGAAACCATCAAACGCTCGCGGCCGTTCAGCAATTGAATTGCTGACTCGGCGCTATCACCCGCGAACTCTGCATAAGCTTCGTCGACAACAACAACACCGCCAGTCACCTGAGAGACTGCGTCATAGGCAGCCTCAACGCATTCCAAACTCAATGGAGTTCCAGTCGGGTTGTTCGGCGAGCAAAGCATCACGATGTTTGGTTCGTGAGTAAGAATTTGTTCGCGAATGTGCTCCGGTGTCAGCTCGTAACGGTCAAGCCGGGGTGCATTGACGTAGCGAGTATCTATCCCCTGAGCGATTAGCGGATACATCGAATAAGTTGGACCAAAACCAAGTGCCAGACGACCAGGTCCACCAAAAGCTTGGAAAATGTGCTGAAGCACTTCATTAGAACCGTTTGCCGCCCAGATTTGATCGACACGCAGTCCGTGCCCAAGATACTCGGCAAAGGCAGCACGAAGTTTCATGAACTCGCGATCCGGATAGCGATTTAGTGTGAGCGTAGCCTCGGCAATGCGGGCAAAAATATCTTCGATAACATCTCGAGGAATGCGGTGAGTATTTTCATTTACGTTTAGCGCGACTGGAACGTGCAGTTGTGGCGCGCCGTATGGCTTGCGACCCTTGAGGTCGTTGCGGATCGGGAGATCATCGAGGTTTGCCATTAGATAAGGGTATCTAATTACCTCGATGATCCTCCGGTAGCGGCAACCGCTGCCGCTCCTCTAACACTCTTTGACGGATTAGTGCTGAGGAAGAATTAGATCTTGGCCTGGGGTTAAGTTTGCGGTTTCGAGGCGGTTTAGCTCGACCAGAGCCGCTACATATTCGCGAGGATCTTGGTCTGGAGCGACTGCGTTGGCGATTGACCATAGAGTCTCCCCCTGGTGCACCGAGTAGTGCTCTGCCTGACCGGCTGATCCGCTAGCGCCCGCAGCCTGGCCCGTAATAAAGCCGGTGATTGCTACGCCGGCAACCACAATGATGCCCACGCGCTGAACGAACTTTCTAGGATTCACTAGTGCCTTCATTTTGCCCTGCTTTCTCGAACATTTGTTCGAATTAGAACAAGATTACGACATTGCACCGACATCTTGTCAAGTCTTTTCGTAAATTATTCGAAAATCTGTTTGGTTTTTGACCATTTTTCGAATAAAATTTCGATAAGGCCAGTATCTGGGGCACCACCGACATTGACACCGTGATTGAATGGGGCAGCAAATGACAGCAAGACGAGCAGAGCACCTGAGCCAGACCCAGGCCCGCATCCTTGAGTTCATAATTCGTTTCAAGGACGAACGTGGCTACGCTCCGGCCATGCGCGAAATTGCCGAAAGCGTCGATCTCAAATCGGTGTCGAGTGTGAAGCACCAGCTTGACCAGCTTGAGAAGGCCGGATACATCGACCTCAAGGATGGACTCGCCCGAGGCATCCAGGTGCTAATTGAACCTGAGGGTTTCAGTCAGGTTGAAAGCGACTCCCCTAGCCAATTTGGTGATGCAGCTCACATCCCCTTGGTCGGGCGTATCGCTGCCGGTGTGCCGATAACTGCGGAACAAAACGTAGAAGAGTTTATGCCGGTGCCGCGCAGCCTAGTTGGCAAAGGCGATCTGTTCATGCTGGAAATTCATGGTGATTCCATGATCGACGCCGCAATTTGTGACGGTGATTTTGTTGTGGTGCGCAGTCAAAAGACGGCAGACAATGGTGACATTGTGGCAGCCATGATTGATGGCGAAGCAACCTGCAAAGTTTTCAAGCAGCGTGATGGACACACCTGGTTGCTTCCGCGCAACTCAAACTACGAACCGATTCTCGCCGATAACGCCGAGGTGCTCGGAAAAGTAGTTACGGTTTTGCGAAAGCTCTAAGCTCCGCCGCAAAATCCGGCGCTACAAACGCAGTCACATGAGTTCCATCTTCTTCGTAGCTAATTTTTACAATTCTCGAATTCAAGTGCATGCGTGAAGCCAAATCACCGCGGTTGTAAGGAATAACTAAGTCAATTTCTATATTTGGCTCCGGCAGTAATTCTGCAATTTTTGCCTCAAGCTCGGCTATTCCCTCTCCCGTGCGCGCTGACACTGAAATTGAATTAGGTTCCATGCCGCGCAGAGCCATACGTTGAGTTTCATCGACTAAATCAATTTTGTTGAAAACAATAAGTTCGGGAATATCTCGAGCGCCAACCTCACCAACCACATCGCGAACCGTGGCTATCTGGCCAGCAGGATCCGGATGTGAGGCATCCACAACGTGAACAATTAGATCACTGTCACCAATTTCTTCAAGCGTGGAACGAAAGGCTTCTACCAATTGGTGCGGTAAATTTCGCACGAATCCAACGGTATCGACGAAAGTGTAAGGGCGGCCATCTGGCGTTTGTGTCTTTCTCACCGTTGGGTCTAGCGTTGCGAACAAGGCATTCTCAACCAAAACCCCGGCCTTGGTGATGCGGTTGAGCAGGGACGACTTACCGGCGTTCGTATAGCCAGCAATCGCAACGCTAGGCACCTGGTTCTTTTTGCGACTGGCTCGTTTAGTCTCACGTGCCGGCTTCATTGCCGCAATTTGCTTGCGCAACTTTGCCATTCTGGTATTGATTCGTCGACGATCAAGTTCGATCTTGGTCTCACCGGGACCACGTGAACCCATACCAACACCGCCGGCAGCCTGACCACCGGCCTGGCGCGACATTGACTCACCCCAGCCGCGCAGACGTGGCAGCAAGTATTCAAGTTGAGCTAGTTCAACTTGGGCTTTACCTTCGCGACTCTTGGCATGCTGCGCAAAGATGTCGAGAATCACCGCAGTGCGATCAATAACTTTTGCGTTGACCACGTTCTCAAGTTCACGCCGTTGACTCGGAGCAAGCTCGGTGTCGGCAACCACGGTGTCGGCACCAACAGCGGCAACCAATTCTTTTAGTTCGAGAGCCTTACCTTTTCCAAGAAAAGTAGCCGGATCCGGATGAGCACGACGTTGCAGCAAGCCATCAAGCACTTCGGATCCTGCGGTGTCGGCTAAGGCTGCTAATTCGCGAAGAGAATTTTCTGCGTCCTCAAGTGAATTTTCACCCCAGATACCGATCAAGATGACCTTCTCCATTCGGAGTTGACGGTATTCAACATCGCTGATGTCTTCACGTTCTGTCGAAAGCCCTGAGACTCGACGAAGAGCACTTCGAGCCTCGAGGTCAAACTGATCCCCGTCGAAATCTCCATGACCATGACTTTCATCGGAACCGAGAGCGGCAGCACGTTCACCGCGTCGCAGGATGCGATCGATTACTTTGGCCCCTCGGTCTTCAGCCGGGGTTTGATCATTTTGAACCATCGAATCAACCCTAGTTTGGGATAGTGTTTGGTTCATGTCGGGTGAACACTATTTCAGCGCTGAACCAGCTGGTGATTTCAAACCCAAGTCCATCCGGGTTAACCTTCTCGGCAAAGATTTGAATCTGCAAACCGCCGGTGGAGTCTTTAGTCCCGATCACCTTGATACCGGAACGGCCATGCTCCTGAAACACATTGACGAAGCGCCGACTTCAGGAAACCTGCTTGACGTGGGATGCGGATGGGGGCCGATAGCAATCGCCTTGGCCATGCAGGCACCAGAGTCAACGGTATGGGCCGTAGATGTAAACCAACGGTCACTCGATTTGACTCGCGCCAACGCCGAGCGTCTAGGGCTAAGCAATATCCGCACCTGCCTGCCCGATGAGGTACCCAATGACATCCAGTTCACCGGCATTTGGTCAAACCCTCCGATCCGAGTGGGTAAAGCCGAATTGCATTCAATCCTTTTGCATTGGTTACCGCGGCTGTCGGCTGAATGCGAGAGCTACCTCGTGGTGGCTAAGGATCTTGGTGCGGATTCACTGCTGAAGTGGCTACAGTCTGAGTTACCCGAAGATTTTGATGCCCAGCGGATCGATACTGAAAAGGGTTTTCGCATTCTGCGGATTACTAGAGACTGATTTCTCCGTCGTAAACCAATTCGGCGGCTCCGCTCAGCCCAACATGTTCGCCATCCTCGGTTGGAAACATGCGCACCCCAAGCGTGCCACCAGGTACGGTTACCTGCCAGGTATTTGGAGCGCCTGCACCGGCCCAATGGCGAGTTGCCAACGCCGCAGCGCAGATACCCGTGCCACAAGAAAGAGTTTCACCAACGCCACGTTCGAAAACTCGCATTGAAATGTAGCCGACACCGTTTTTCACATCATCAGCTACCACGAACTCGACATTCGCTCCGTTGGGTGGGGCAGGCGTGAGGATCGGTGCCTCAGCAAGCTTTAGCTCTGCAAGCTCACTCTTGTGAGCGAGGGCGACCACCACATGTGGGTTTCCCAAATTGATTCCCTGGCCCGGGCGAGAAACTTGAAGATTTTCGGCGTGAACCAAAACTTCTTCGGATTCCAATTTCCACCTCCCCATGTCAACCGCGAAGCCAGCCATATTGCGTTGAACGTCTTTAACACCCGCACGAGTTCCCACCGAAAGTGTCTGACCGTCGCCAAGTTCAACCAGCCCCTTTTCGGTTAGGTAACGTGCGAACACTCGAACTCCGTTGCCGCACATCTCGGCGGTGGTTCCGTCGGCGTTGTAGTAGTCCATAAACCATGTGGCATTTGGTTCCTCGGCGAGCGACGCCGAGCCCTCCGGCAAGTTCGCCGATTTGACTACCCGAATAAATCCATCGGCGCCAACTCCAAAGTGTCGATCGCAAATTGCTGCGATTTGCTTGGCAGAGAGATTCAATTCGCCTTCTTGGTCTAAAACCAGAACGAAGTCGTTACCGGTTCCTTGACCTTTAGTGAATCGAATTGTTTGCGACATGCCTCTAGCCTATTCGCCCAACAAATTAGGTGCCGTGTTTCTGATCAAGTCCACAACGTTCTGATTTAGCTTTGGATCTTGATAGTCGTGCCAGTAAATTCGTTCATCGCGGCGAAACCAGGACATTTGGCGTCGGGCATAGCGTTGGGTCAGCTGGGTTGTGGCCGCGATTGCCTCCTCGGCCGTTATCGTCCCGTCTAATTGGGCCAGCGCTTGAGCATAGCCAATTGCTCTGGAAGAAGTTTTTCCTTCCCTAATGCCCAGTGGAATAAGCGCCTCTGCCTCTTCGACGATGCCTTGCCGCCACATTTTCTCTACGCGGATTGCAAGGCGGTCAACCAAATGTGCTCTTTCAGAATTCAAGCCAATTTCTAAAACCGGCTGCCAAGATTCTGTTTTATCCGGAAGTGCTGCCGCAAATGGCTCACCCGTGATTGTGACAATTTCTAGTGCACGAACCACTCGGCGGCCGTTTTCTGGATCGATTCGTGATGCCGCCTGTGGATCAAGGTCGGCTAATTTTCTATGCAGAGCATGGGAACCATATTTATCAAGTTGATCTTCAAGGTCTGCTCTAATCTCCTGATCGCGTTCCGGAAATTCAAATGTATTTAGTGCTGCCGCAATGTATAGCATCGAGCCGCCCACCAAAATCGGAGTAATGCCTCGCTGCTGCAAATCTAGAATTAGCGGACGTACTTGAGATTGATATTCGGCAGCAGTCGACTCATCCTTTATTTCCAAAACGTCCAACATGTGATGCTCGATGCCGGCACGCTCTTCAGTTGCTAACTTAGCCGTGCCGATATCCATGCCTCGGTAGAACTGCATCGAATCGGTATTGACAATTTCGGCTTTGCCGCCGCGATTGATTATTTCACTTGCGATGTGCAACCCGAGATTCGATTTGCCGGTGCCAGTTGGGCCCACTACTGCAATCAAATTGATTGACATTAGTGCGAGTTCTTGACGGTGAGTTCTAGAGAGAGTCGACTGGTGTTTTTGGTTGGTACTGCACACGATTCAGCTTCAGCACGATCCCAGGCGTCTCCGGCAATGGTGCGTCGCATTGAGTAGCTGGTGCCCGGCTGAACATCTGCCATTAGGTGATAGGGAGCGGCCGAAGTAACTGTGCAGGTAACCACATCGCCCGGTCTGGGTTTAGGCTCTCCATCTGGTACCTCAAAATGAACCAATCGATAGTCGCGCCCTCGGCCAGACATGCGGTTAGTTTGGTCATCCTTGCGCCCCTCATTGGCAACCAAAACCTCAACAGTTTTGCCAATTTGCTTCTGGTTTTCTTCCCAGGCAATTTGGTTAACCCGCTCGATTAGACGCACGTAGCGGTCTTGAACCACTTCTTTTGAGATTTGGTCGGGAAGGGCGGCAGCGGGAGTGCCAGGACGCTTTGAGTACTGGAAGGTGTATGCCACTGAGAACCGCCCCTCTTCGACAACTCTCAGTGTCTCTTGGAAATCTTCTTCTGTTTCACCTGGGAAACCGACGATGATGTCAGTGCTAAGTGCGGCGTCTGGGATAGCCTTTCGCACTCGCTCAAGAATGCCCAAAAACTTTTCGCTACGGTAACTGCGGCGCATTTCTTTTAGGATGCGGTCGCTTCCGGATTGCAAAGGCATGTGCAACAGAGGCATCACATTGTGAGTGTCGGCCATGGCATCAATTACGTCATCAGTAAAAGCGGCAGGGTGAGGCGACGTGAATCTCACACGCTCCAGACCCTCGATCTCACCGCAGGCCCTGAGTAGCTTTGCGAAAGCTCCCTTATCGCCGAACTCTACGCCGTAGGTGTTAACGTTCTGTCCAAGCAGGGTCACCTCGATAACACCCTCCGAGACCAGAGCCCGAATTTCGTCAAGTATGTCCTCGGGTGCGCGGTCGCGCTCTTTTCCGCGGAGCGACGGGACGATGCAGAAAGTGCAGGTGTTGTTGCAGCCAACTGAGATACTGACCATTCCCGAATATGTTGAATCACGCTTGGTAGGAAGGCTACTTGGGAAAGTTTCCAATGCCTCAATAATTTCTACCTGAGCCTCCTGGTTGTGACGAGCACGTTCCAGAAGCGTCGGCAGCGAGCCGATGTTGTGTGTTCCAAAAACCACGTCAACCCAGGGCGCTTTTGCCACAATGGTTTCGCGATCCTTCTGAGCAAGACAGCCGCCCACTGCAATTTGAAGATCAGGTTTCTCTTTTTTCTTTTCGCTCAAGACACCTAGGTTGCCGTATAGCTTGTTGTCAGCATTTTCGCGCACGGCACAGGTGTTGAAGACCACTACATCGGCATCATCACCAGCGGCAGGAACATAGCCGGCAGCTTCCAGCATTCCGGTGAGTCGTTCAGAATCGTGCACATTCATTTGGCAGCCGAAAGTACGCACCTCATAGGTGCGCACTGAATTAGCTGATTTGGTCATGAGACCCTAATTTTACCTCGCTAATGCAGGGTTTCTTCGGCTGCTTTACAAGCCGCAATTACAACTGATGAGCCATAGCCTTTTCGGGCGAGGTACCCATTTAGCCTGCGTTGCCTGACATCGCGTTCAAGATTGGCGAGCCTAGCTATGCGCTTTATGGCTAAATCAGTGGCGGTCTCCAGTTCGGCCTCGGCGGTTATTTCTTCTGTCACGGTTTCTATAACCTCGACCCCAACCCCTTTTTGCGCCAATTCGCGCTTGATTACCGACTTTGAGGCGCCTTTGAATTTGCGTCGAGAGTTGACAATGGTTTCGGCAAATAATTTGTCATCGATTAGCCCAACTTCAATAAATCGCTCAATTACCGCATCGGCGATCTGGGTATCGATTTCACGTTTTTCTAAGATTTGACGAAGTTGATGGGCTGACTTTGCCGACCTAGCCAATTGATAGAGCAAAACGTTTCGCGCTCTTTGTTCCTGACGTTCGGCAGAAAGTTGACGAGGTGGCTCATCAGTTTTCACCGACGAACCACCTCGAGGCTTTTTGAACGCCATTAGCTGGCGTTTGCTGCCTTAGTTGCCTTTGCAACCGGAGCCGCAATCTCTTCTGCCGCAGTGTCTTCTGAAGGGAGGTCTGCTACTGCTCGAGGAACACCGATTCCAAGTTTGACCTTGATCTTCTTTTCGATCTCGTCTGCAATGGCTGGGTTTTCTAGTAAGAAGTTGCGAGAGTTTTCTTTACCCTGGCCAAGCTGCTCACCCTCATATGTGTACCAGGCACCCGACTTCTTTACAATCTCCTGCTCAACACCAAAGTCGAGTAGTGAGCCTTCGCGTGAAATACCAACACCGTAGATGATGTCGAACTCTGCCTGCTTGAATGGCGCGGCCATCTTGTTTTTTACAACCTTGACTCGAGTGCGGTTACCAACTGCGTCGGTACCATCCTTCAAAGTTTCGATGCGACGGATATCCAAACGAACTGAAGCGTAGAACTTAAGCGCCTTACCACCGGCGGTGGTTTCTGGGCTTCCGAAGAAGACACCGATCTTCTCGCGCAGCTGGTTGATGAAAATCATTGTGGTGCCAGTTGTGCTTAGCGCACCGGTTAGCTTGCGAAGTGCCTGTGACATTAAACGAGCCTGAAGACCGACGTGTGCGTCTCCCATTTCACCTTCGATTTCGGCACGAGGAACAAGAGCTGCAACCGAGTCGATAACAATAATGTCGATTGAACCTGAGCGAACTAACATGTCGGCAATTTCAAGCGCTTGCTCACCGGTGTCTGGCTGACTAACCAAGAGGTCGTCGATGTTGACACCGAGTGCCTGAGCATAAACCGGGTCGAGTGCGTGTTCGGCATCGATGAATGCGGCAGTGCCGCCGTTACGCTGAGCGTTGGCAATCGCGTGGAGCGCCACAGTGGTTTTACCCGAAGACTCAGGACCGTAGATTTCGATAATGCGACCCTTTGGTAAACCACCCGTGCCGAGTGCCACATCTAGAGCGATTGAACCGGTTGAAATAACTTCTACCGGAGCGCGCTCATCTGAACCGAGGCGCATGATGGCACCCTTACCGAACTGACGGTCGATCTGGGCAAGGGCTGTGTCTAGAGCCTTTTCGCGATCTGCTGCTGATGCCATTTGGAATCCTCTTTCTGACTGCTTCTATTTCAGTTGACACTAGGTGAAACCGGGGACATTTCTATCGCCTGTCGCCGATTCTGTTGAAAAGTTTTCAACCGGACCGGCTGTTAGCAACAATAGCAGGTTTTCGAACAGATTTTCGAACAAAAATTGTTTTGGCGTGTCGCTAGTTCGTCTTTTTGTTCTTTTTCAACTGGCCGTGCCATCGAGACTTGGGGACACCTGTGGCCCGACAAATCGCGAGCCAGATATCCTTGGGGTCTTCGCCGTCGGCCAGCGCTTGATTACTGGTGCGGTCAGCTAATTCGCCTAAAACTAGGTCTTGGAGCAGGTAATTGCTTTGATCTTGGCCGAACTCATCGACCATACGTTCATTGAACTGACTTAGGCGCACGCTCGGTGACTACTTGGTGCGTAGGCCCTGATTGACTGCGAGGAAAGCATCGAATTTGTCGAGCTCGACGTCGCCAAAGTCTTTGCCATACTTTGCGCCAAAGCCAACCGGGATGGCGTCTGGGATGCCCTCGAGGATTGCCAAACGGTCACTTACCTCACGAAGAATGGCGGAAACCGGGACCTCTAGGGCGTCGGCTAACGAAGCCAACACCTCCGATGAGGCCTCTTTTTGACCGCGCTCTACCTCGCTGAGGTAACCGAGGGCCATGTTGGCACGGGCAGCCACCTGACGAAGGGTCTGGCCCTTTTGCTGACGGAAATCGCGAAGTACATCGCCGATTTCTTGACGAATCAATGCCATCTGTGGGCCTCCTATTCCAATAACTTACCCTGAGGTTGCGACAAATCTAAACCCGAAGGCTTGGAATTTCCTGAGCAACACTCAAATAAACCGGTTTAGTTACCGATTTGTTCCAGAAGTTCGCTAACGGCTGACTTCACGGCCGCCGCCCTGATTTCATCCCTGGTTCCGTTTAACCGCAACTCGAGAGATGTTACTTTCTGACCGGGGATGTCTAAACCAAGGTAAACCAACCCAACCGGTTTGTCTCCGTCGGCATCCGGCCCGGCAACGCCTGTGGTCGAAATGCCAACCACCTGATCTTGTGACATACCTGCGGCTTTTGCAAAGACCGATCGCACCCCGATTGCCATGGCCTTAGCCACGTCAGCTGACACCGCTCCGTGACTTTCTAAATCGCCTGCCGAGACTTCAAGTAACTGCTCTTTGATCGAATTTTGATAGGCGGTGATCGAACCGAGCAAAACTTTTGAGGCTCCGGCTACTGCCACAAATTCAGCTGCGAGCAAGCCACCACTCAAAGACTCTGCAATAGCAAGTTTCCATCCCCGCTGCTGCAGGATGGCTAAAACGTTTGCGGCATTACTTTGCATATTTTGCTTTTACCTCGGAAATTATGAATTGCAGTCCACTGGTCAAGGTAATCAATAATGCAGCGTAAATCAAAATTTGCTCCACGGGTACAAGCCACGACATCAGGGTGTCGAGCGGCGAGAGCATAAATCCAACCGCAACCGATTGAAGAATGGTTTTGAGTTTTCCACCACCGGCAGCTGCAATTACTCTCTTCCTGGCTACAACTAAACGGTAAAAAGTAATGCCAACCTCACGGATCAAAATAACAACCGTAATCCACCAAGGCAATTCACCAATGATGCTGAGCGAAACTAAGGCACCACCTAACAGGGCTTTGTCAGCAATCGGGTCAAGTAACTTTCCAAGATTAGTCACCAGATTTTTACGACGAGCTATCGCTCCGTCGACTCCGTCAGTGGCAATTGCCAAAACAAAAAATGCCACCGCAAGCCATCGTTCGATGCTGTACTTTTCGGGAGCAATAAACAGCAACCAAATAAAGAGTGGAACAAGAGCTATTCGAGCTACGGTGATTAGGTTTGGCAAATTCAATTCTTGCGACCGGCCCTAGTTCCTGCCGGTGAGTTGCCAGGCGTCTTCATCGCCGTCGTCATCGTCATCGTCATTTTTGCGAGCAACAAAGTCGGCAGGATTGCCAGCACCAAAAGTGGTTTCGGCTTCGATGGTGCGTGCGGCCTGCTGCACCGCCGGAACCGCCTTCGAGCCGGGTTCGCCACGCAACTGTGCCAGCACTGTGCCGAGCTCCTCGGGTCGAACCAAAACCTCGCGAGCCTTGGAGCCCTCGGAAGGCCCAACGATGTTGCGAGACTCAAGCAGGTCCATCAGGCGGCCGGCCTTAGCAAAACCAACTCGCAACTTTCGCTGGAGCATCGAGGTGGAGCCGAACTGTGAATTGATGATTAGTTCAGCTGCCTGAAGCAGAACCTCGAGATCATCGCCAATGTCGGCATCAACCACAGCTTTGGCCTTGACTTCGTTCACGTCTTGACGATACTCGGGCTGCATCTGCGCCTTGACGTGATCGACCACACGATCAATTTCGCTCTCTGGCAACCAAGCGCCTTGCACGCGAATTGGTTTGTTGGTGCCCATCGGTGAAAATAGTGCATCACCCTGGCCGACAAGCTTCTCGGCACCAGGCTGATCCAAAATAACTCGCGAGTCGGTGATTGAAGAAACCGAGAACGCCAAGCGCGATGGAACGTTTGCTTTGATCAATCCGGTAACAACATCGACTGATGGTCGCTGAGTTGCCAACACGAGGTGAATTCCAGATGCACGAGCCAACTGAGTGATGCGAACAATTGAGTCTTCTACATCGCGTGGAGCAACAATCATTAAGTCGGCAAGCTCGTCAACCACTACCAGCAAGTAAGGCAACGGAATAAGTTTTCTTTCGCTTCCCTCAGGAAGTTTTACCTCACCGGCAACAATCGCACGGTTGAAATCGTCGATGTGCTTGAAACCAAACGCAGCAAGATCGTCGTAGCGAGAATCCATCTCTTTGACAACCCACTGCAAAATTTCAGCTGCCTTTTTAGCATCGGTAACAATCGGCGTGATCAAGTGCGGCACACCCTGATAGGCGGTGAGCTCTACTCGCTTTGGGTCGACCAAAATCATGCGCACTTCGGCAGGCTTGGCACGCATCAAAATGGAAGTGATTAAAGAGTTTATGAAGCTCGACTTACCGGCACCGGTTGCTCCGGCAACTAGAAGGTGAGGCATCTTCGCTAGGTTGGCTATGACGAAGCCACCCTCGACATCTTTTCCGACACCAATGGTGAGCGGGTGGGCGGATGCCTTGGCCACCTGCGACCGCAGCACATCGCCAAGTGAAACAATCTCGCGATCGGTATTTGGAATCTCAATACCGATTAGAGACTTGCCAGGTATCGGAGCCAGTATGCGAACCTCGTTCGACGCCACCGCATAAGAAATGTTGTTTGACAAGCGGGTAACTGCTTCGACTTTAACTCCTGGAGCAAGCTCAACTTCGTAGCGAGTGACCGTTGGGCCGCGAGAGAATCCGACAACCTTGGCGGTGACATCAAATTCGTTGAATACCGAGTCGATTGCGGTAACCACCGCGTCGTTGGCAGCCGTCTTGCCCTTGGGTGGAGTGCCTGCGCTTAGCAACTCAGCGCCGGGTAACACGTAGGGCTTGACTCTCATCGGTTTTGGAGCAGGTGCAATGGCTACGGGAGCAGTGTCATCACCAACTGGTTCATCGATAATTTCAATCGGTTGAGTTGCATCACTGTAAGTTTGATCAACCGAAGGGACGTCTTCGGTCGCCGGCTGGCTGCCAAACAAGTTGTCAAACTCATCTTCTTCAATTGGCAATTGACCATCCACCGTGACGGCTGAATCAAAGGCCTCCTCCGACTTACCCTTGCGCCACCAGGGCACTTTAGTGCCATCGAATGCATCTGGAACTTCATCCTCAACTACTTCAGGTTCGGCGTCGCGAGATTTACCCTCGCCAACCAAATAGTGCTTCAACTCTCTAAGGCGCTCTGCGATGCGAGTAGGCGCAGTCTTGGTCATAATCAAAATTGAACCGAAGGTGATCAATGCCATTACCGGCACAGCACCCCAAATAGTGATGGTGCTGTAAAAAGGAATCGAAATTAGCCAACCGAAGAGTCCACCGTTGTAAGCCAGCTTCCATTCGCCATCACTGGGTTGCGGATGAGATCCAAACAACCAGAACCAGCCGCTGATCGAGACTAGAAATAGAAAGAGGCCGACTCCGATGCGCCCGTTGTCTTTAACCGATGATGGGTGGCGCATCAGATATGTGGCAAAAATAACCATGATGACTGGCAGTGCAAAGGCAAGTTTGCCGAATAGCAACCCGAAGGTGACCACATGCAGACCTAGGGCCCATTCCTGCTTGATCAGGAACCAACCGACGATGGCACCGACCACACCGAGCATGAAAATAGCAAAGGGCAAGCCGTCTCGGCGGTCTTCTTTGGCGATTTTGTCGGGGCTAAGTGCCCTAGCTCCAGCTCCAACCGCGTGAGCGAGCATCATGTAGATTCGAACGCCAAGATTGGTAGCCGAGCCACGGGCAGCCGAAGAAGCCTGCCGGGCAGGTTTTCTTTGAGCTGGTTTGCGCGTAGCCATGCGGAAACAGTAACAAAGAGACCCGCCAAATCATTGGAGGCTAGCGGGGGCTAATCGACGATGACTACCGGAATTATCATTGGGCGACGGCGATGAGCCTTGTTCACCCAGGTGCCGATTGTGCGACGAATCACCTGTTGCATGGCGTGAGCATCCCGCACGCCCTCGGCAGCGGCTTGGGCTAGTGCTAACGAAATCTGTGGTTTGACGTCGTCAAAGACGTGATCCTCCTCAGCGAAGGCTCGAGCGCGAATTTCTGGCCCAACCTTAACCTTGCCGGTGTCACCATCGATCGTGCAGAAAATGGAAATGAATCCCTCTTCGGCGAGCACGCGTCGATCATGCAAGTCTTCTTCGGTAATCTTGCCCACGGTTTTGCCGTCCACATAGAGCAGACCACATTCAACGGCTCCGACGATTTCGGCAATTCCATCCTTGAGGTCGATTACCCAACCATCTTCAGAAATCAAAATGCGTTCTGCTGGGATACCGGTTTGCTCGGCAAGTTTTCCGTTTGCAATCAGGTGACGATATTCCCCGTGAACCGGCATGACGTTTTTCGGTTTCAAAATGTTGTAGCAGTAGAGCAACTCTCCCGCCGCTGCGTGACCAGAGACGTGAACCTTGGCATTACCTTTATGCACCACATTCGCGCCCAACTTGGTGAGCCCATCGATAACGCGATATACCGCGTTTTCGTTTCCAGGAATTAAGGAGCTAGCCAATATCACGGTGTCGCCTTCGCCCACCTGAATATCATGTTCCAGGTTTGCCATGCGGGCCAACACCGCCATTGGCTCACCTTGTGAACCGGTAGACATATAGACCAATTCGTTTTCGGGAATGTCATTAGCGTGCTTAGAGTCAATGAGCACACCATCTGGGACGTTTAAGTAACCCATCTCCTGCGCGATTTGCATGTTGCGAACCATGCTGCGACCAACTAGAGCAACCTTACGATTGTTGGCAATTGCAGCATCGACAACCTGCTGCACTCGGTGAACGTGAGAAGAGAAAGATGCAACAATGACTCGACGCTTTGATCGAGCTATGACGTTTTCGATTACCGGACCGATATCTTTTTCGAGTGGAGTAAAGCCGGGAACGTCGGCGTTGGTTGAATCACACATGAAGAGGTCAAGGCCCTCTTCACCGATGCGAGCAAAGGCACGAAGGTCGGTCAGGCGGCCATCGAGCGGAATTTGATCCATCTTGAAGTCACCAGTGTGCAATACCGAACCGGCCTTGCTTCGAATAACTACCGCGAGCGCGTCCGGAATCGAGTGGTTTACGGCGATGAATTCAAGATCGAAGCCGGCAAGTTGCTTACGCTGCCCCTCGCTAACCACAACGGAATTGGCACTAATCTTGTGCTCCCTGAGCTTTGCCTCCACGAAGGCAAGGGTGAGTGCCGAGCCAATGAGTGGAATATCCTCGCGCAGGCGAAGCAGATATGGCACTCCTCCGATGTGATCTTCATGGCCGTGGGTAAGCATGATACCCACGATGTCACCTAGGCGATCTCGCAGGTAACCAAAATCGGGAAGGATGACATCCACTCCCGGCTGGTGTTCCTCTGGAAAGAGCACACCGCAGTCGACGATGAGAATCTTGCCGTCGATTTCGAAGACGGTCATATTGCGACCGATCTCTCCTATGCCGCCGAGTGGAATGATGCGAAGGACTCCCGCTTTTAGCGGGGCTGGTGCCGGCAGGGTTTGAACCATGGGCTCCCTATCTAGTAGTGCCAGCCACCTTAGGCAGCGCGCCACCGGCTGCTGCGTTGCGGTCTGGTCGGAAGTTTTCGAAGCTCAGGCCAACAACTTGGCCTACCTTGTCGATGTCCTGTTCGATGCGAGCTGCCTCAGATTCCTCTGGTCCAACAAGCGGCAAACGAACACGTGGGCTGGCAATCAGGCCCAGTCCGTCAAGAATGTATTTTGCTGCAACGGTGCCAGGCACGTGGGTCATGGCGGCACGCTGAAGTGGCTCGAGCGAGTTGTGAACCTTTAGTGCAGCATCGAAGTCGTTTCGGTTGGTGGCATCAATCATGGCGCGATAGGCAGCAGGTGCAATGTTGGCGGTAACCGATATGCATCCGGTTGCGCCGATCGCAATATGCGGCAAGACGTTGGAGTCGTCGCCGCTGAAGTACATCAATCCTGTTTCATTCATTATTCGAGAAGCCTGGGCAAAATCTCCCTTGGCATCTTTGACAGCGACAATATTCGGATGCTTAGCCGCGCGGTGGAAGGTATCGTGCGAAATTGCGATACCGGCTCGGCCTGGAATGTCATAAAGAATTACCGGAAGATCGGTTGCATCGGCAATCATGCGGAAGTGCGTAAGCACACCCGCCTGAGTGGGCTTGTTGTAGTAAGGAGTGACCACCATGATGCCATCGGCTCCGGCTTTCTCACTCAATTTATAGAGCTGAATTGCGTGAGCGGTTTCGTTTGACCCACCGCCGGTGATTATCTTGGCACGACCATTTGCCACGCTCTTGCCAACCTCAACCAGCTTTAGTTTCTCGGCATCGGTGAGAGTCGAGGTTTCACCCGTGGTGCCGGTTAGAACCAATCCATCGGCTCCATTGGAAACCAAATAGTCCATTAGAGCTTCGGTTGACTTCCAATCGACTTCGCCGTCATCATGCATAGGCGTAATCATGGCCACCAGAGTCTGGCCGAAGATATGTGATTGGTGGTTTGACATGGTTAAAGAGTAGCGATTATGGCGCTACACGACCATTCGCGTTAAAAGCCTCGTAGGTGTATGGCATGAGCTCAGACCAGAAATCTTCCATCTTTTCGGCGCACATTTCGATTTCGCGCTGAGGGAATGATGGGAAGTGAGTGCCCTCGCGTTTGGTGCGCAGGCTCAAGAAGTTCATCAATGCTCGAGCGTTCATGGTTACGTACATGCTCGAGTAAATGTTGAGCGGAAGAACAATTCGAGCTACCTCGCGAGCAACGCCTGCCTCAAGCATGCGCTGGTATGACTCGTAAGCGTTAGTCGATGCACTTCTAGATTCCTGTTGAACGAGAGCGATTTGCTCCGCGGTGCCAGGCAAAAAGTCATAGGCCCCTGGCTTACCAACCTGAATCAGATTTCGATCTTGAGCAGGCACATAAAAAACAGGATTTAGTTCCTTGTAACGCCCTGATTCCTCGTTGTAGCTGGCAATGCGATGACGCATGAACTCGCGGAACACAAAGATAGGGGCCTGCACGTAAAAAGTCATCGAGTTGTGCTCGAATGGTGAACCGTGACGGTCGCGCATCAGGTAGTTGATTAGACCCTTGCTGCGCTTTTCGTCTTCACTGGCATCGGTTGCTGCCGCGGCAGACTCAAGAGTCTGCTCCCCCTGGGTTGAAACACGAGCGGCAAACAAGACGTCGCTGTCAGCGGCACTTGAACGCACTAGTTCAACGGTTACATCACTACGAAATTTGATCTCAGACACGAGAGATAGCCTACCCGCGCCGGCCCGCAACAATTGGTAATCCAGCGGCGTTGGCCTTTTTATGGTGGAAAATAGACTGATGTCCCTAGAAATCCGCCTCCTTATCATCGCGGCCCTGGTTCTGCTAGTGGTAGCAGGTGGCCTCTACTGGCGCAAAAGCACGGGTCGCGCCAAGCGAGTGGCCGAGGGAACCCAAATTGACCTAGCCAGACTCGGCGCGACTAAAGATGGTAAACCCGTCACCGAGTTTGGAAAGAAGATCACCTTCCTGCAGTTTTCTACCGAATTTTGCAGTCAGTGCCGACAGACCGCTCGACTTCTTGGGGAATTTGAGCAACAGAATTCAGATGTCCTGCACATCGAATTTGACCTGACACAACGGATAGATGTGGCCAAGAAGTTTAATATTTTGCAAACCCCAACAACTTTGGTTTTAGATAGCCGCGGGCGCGTAACCTCTCGCATCGGCGGAGCAGCCAAAACCCAAACCATTCAAGACGAGATAGGAAACTTCCAGATCTAATGAGCAAACAAATTGAGCAAATTGACCCTCGCGGACCACGTTTTGGTGCGAGCATCATCAATATTTTCAGCATCATCATATTCTTCTTAGCGCTCGACAACGCCACCGTGGCACTAGCTCAATCGCTTTTGGCCATTGTCTGGGTGTCATTTTTGTGGGGTTCACTCTTTGGAAACACCAAACACCCGTTCGGAATCATCTACAAAAAGTTTGTTCGTCCTCGTTTATCGGCTCCGAAAGAACTCGAAGATGCACGCCCGCCTAGATTTGCGCAGTTGGTTGGCCTTGTTGTGACCAGCCTCGGATTTTTGCTAGCTGCACTTGCAGTTCCATATGGAATTGCGATTGCTGCCGGTGCTCTCTTTGCTGCGTCAACCTTGCAGGCATACTTTGGTTTTTGCCTCGGCTGCCAGATTTACCTTGGACTTCGTCGCGTAGGAATTATCCGCGGCTAAGTTTTAGCGCTCGACGCATTGCCGCGCGTGCGCGACGGCGATCTCCCGCCGCGTCGTAGGCAAGCCCGAGAGCAAACCAATTAAGATAGTTGCTTTCGTCTTCGGCAACCTGTTTTGAAACCTGCTCGAAGACCACCGCAGCCGATGCTTTTGTCGGTCTCCCACTCGGACGCAGTTCGAAATCCATTTTCGGCCAGTTACCGTCGCGTTCAATCTGCTTAGAAAGTTTTTCGATTCGAAAACCAAATCGAAATTCTTGAACGGTTAACCAAACAGCCACAAGCGGGAAAACTAGAATCAATGTACCCATTAGCTTGGCAGTTGGGCTGTCTACAAGTACCAGTTTCCATCCGGTGTTGGCAAGAAGACCCACGTAAACCAAGGTGAGCAGTCCCATCAGGATGGCGCTGTACTTGCCTCTCATAGACCCATTACTGACTGCAAACCTACGGTTAAGCCCTTGGCCCGGGAAGTGTATTCAATTGATTTCAAAATGCCGGTTACATAAGAACGGATTGAAGTTACCTCATGTTCAATTTTGAGAACTTCACTATCGCCGCCTAGCAAAACTTCTTGTTTGGCTGATACCCCATCCAGCCTTAGCGAGTGAATAGGGACTCCAGCGACCACCTGACCTCGAGCCGGTTGTCCAACACCGGGCAGCAAAATACTCTTTCCATCGCGTGCAGCTGAAATCATTTCGGCCGTGCGCACCGCGGTGCCTGATGGGGAGTCAATCTTGCCGGCGTGATGTGCTTCAACGATTTCTACGGAGTCAAAAAACTTGGCAGCCTCAGCTGCGAATTTTGAGCCGAGCATTGATCCGATTGAAAAGTTTGGCACTACTACAACCGCTGCAGATGAGAACTCCAATTGCGCTTCGACCTGCTGGAGGAGTTGAGCCGACCAGCCACTGGTTCCAACTAGGACTTTTTGATTATTGGCAATTGCATGAGCAACAACTCGCTCGCTAACCTCTAGGCGAGTCACATCAAAAATCACATCGGCGCCGATAGTTTGCGAAAGTTCACTCTTTGAATCGAGAGCCGAATGCAGGCTCAAGCCCTGAGCAGCTTCGATTAGCTCGATGGCAAGTTTTCCCATTCGGCCGGAAGCCCCGACCACCGAAACGCTGATTGTCATGATTTCAAACCTACCAATCGCCTATAGAAAAGGCTCGAAAGTTTTCTGCTCCACATCGCCAACGGCAACTATCGACTGATCGTTTTTTTGCAACCACTGAACGAGTGACTGCACCTCGTCAACGGTCACCTGCCCGTAACGCTCTAAAGTTTCATCGAGGTCTAAAAATTCCCCTGTGGTCATTTCGGATCCGATTAGTCTGCTCATGCGAGCCTGGCTGCTCTCAAATTTCAGTGCCAAACCGCCAGAAATGTTGCCTACCGCCAATTCAAGCTCAGCCTTTGTGATGCCGGATTGTGCGATATTGTCTAGCTCTTGAAGCATTAGCCTGGTAACTTCTCCGGCCTTGGCAGGTGAACAGCCAGCGTAAAGGCCAAAGTAGGCGCCATCCGAGTAACCCTGATTAAATGAATAGACGCTGTAGGCCAAGCCACGCTTTTCGCGAATCTCTTGGAATAGCCGAGAAGACATACCCCCGCCAAGAACAGTATTGAGAATGCTCATGGCAAACCGACGCTGATCATTTCCGATAAGCCCCTGCATACCGACCAAAATATTGGCCTGGGCAATTGGACGCTTGATGACTTCAAGCTCCCTGCCGCGAGAAATTTTGGCGGCCACATTGGCACGACGTGCAACTGGCTGCGCAATCTTGGAAAGATCCCAACCGGCAGCTGTTAATTCATTTTCGACCATTTCCACGAACTTGCCGTGGTGCACTCCTCCGGCCGCAGCTACCACTAAATCCTGCGGGCGATAATTTTTTTGGTAGTGCTCCCAAACCGCATCTCTTGAAACCGCTTCGATGGTTTGCTTGGTGCCTCCGATGGGGCGACCAAGTTCATGATCTCCTAGGACAGCGGTCGCGAAGGCTTCGTGAGCAACATCCTGAGGGTCATCATCGTTCATTGCCAATTCTTCGAGAATTACAGTGCGCTCATTTTCGAATTCCACCGGATCTATCAGTGATGAGGTGAGCATGTCGGCAATTACATCTACCGCTAGTGGCAAAGCCTTGTCTTGCACCCGAGCGTAATAGCTGGTGTGCTCTTTACCGGTTGATGCATTCGAAGATCCACCCACGCTATCGAATGCAATTGCGATGTCTAGAGCACTGCGACGCTTAGTGCCCTTGAAAAGTAAGTGCTCAAGAAAGTGAGTGCTGCCGAAGTGTCCGTCTACTTCGTCGCGGGAACCAACGGCAACCGAGAACGAGACACTTGCGCTTTGAGCGCCGGGCACGTGCTCAGTTAAGACGCGAACACCACTTGGGAGGATAGAACGGTGAACCGTGCTACCTCCCGAAGCGGTGAACGAGAGTTCTGATTGGTCAAGCGGAAAAATAATTTCAGACATGACCGACTACCAATTAGTCTTCGTCTGAATCTGAAGAATTGGTGCCTGAGGCTGCAGCGTCACCCTCAACAACCGGGCTTAGCGAAAGCTTTCCGCGGTCGTCTATCTTGGTGATTTCAACCTGAAGCTTCTGACCAACCTCGAGCACGTCTTCAACGTTCTCAACGCGCTTGCCGGCAAGCTTCTTCAGTTCTGAGATGTGAAGTAGGCCATCCTTGCCTGGGATTAGCGAAACGAATGCACCGAAGGTGGCTAGCTTCACAACAGTTCCCAAGAAACGCTCGCCGATCTCAGGTACGTGTGGGTTTGCAATTGCGTTCACGCGTGCCTTGGCAGCCTCAGCCGAAGGTCCGTCGGTGGCACCGATGTAAACGGTTCCGTCGTCTTCGATTGAGATGTCTGCGCCAGTTTCATCCTGGATCTCGTTGATTGTCTTACCCTTTGGACCAATGACCTCGCCGATCTTGTCCAATGGAATCTTCACTGCAATCACACGTGGAGCAGTTGGCGCCATCTCATCTGGTTCAGAAATTTCTTCAGCCATGATTTCGAGAATGTGCAGACGTGCTTCACGAGCCTGAGTTAGCGCACCAGCAAGAACAGATGCAGGAATGCCATCGAGCTTGGTGTCCAACTGAATTGCTGTAATGAATTCACTTGTACCGGCTACTTTAAAGTCCATGTCGCCAAGTGCGTCTTCTGCACCGAGGATGTCAGTGATGGCTGCGTACTCGGTCTTGCCGTTGATCTCGTCAGAAATTAGACCCATGGCGATACCCGCAACCGGTGCGCGTAGTGGCACACCAGCAGAAAGTAGCGCAAGAGTCGAAGCACAAACAGAACCCATTGAGGTTGAGCCGTTTGAACCTAGCGCCTCTGAAACCTGACGGATTGCGTAAGGGAATTCTTCACGTGAAGGAAGGACTGGAACAAGTGCACGCTCAGCCAATGCACCGTGACCAATTTCACGACGCTTAGGCGTGCCAACACGACCAACCTCACCAGTTGAGTAAGGAGGGAAGTTGTAGTTGTGCATGTAGCGCTTTGAAGTTACTGGAGTTAGAGCATCAATCTGCTGCTCCATCTTCAACATGTTCAAAGTGGTGATACCCATAATCTGGGTCTCGCCACGTTCAAAGATTGCAGAACCGTGAACACGAGGTACCACGTGAATCTCGGCGGTGATCGGACGGATGTCCTTCTTACCTCGGCCATCCATGCGGATGCCTTCCTTGAGCACGCGAGTACGCACGATCTTCTTGGTTACCGACTTGTAGGCAGCCGAGAACTGAGACATGGTCTCTTCATCGAACTTCTCTGCAAGTGCAGCCTTGGTTTTCTCTTTCAGAACATCATCTGCGTCCTGGCGTGCCTGCTTCTCGGCGATCTTGTAAACCTCGGCCAATTCGGTTGCAGCTTGAGCGTAAACAGCGTCGTAAACCTCGTCGGTGTATGGCAAGAAAACTGGGTACTCGGCAGTTGGCTTTGCGGCCTTCGCTGCCAAACGAGCCTGAGCCTCAACCAATTCCTTGATGAATGGCTTTGCGGCCTCAAGGCCCTGAGCCACTACATCTTCAGAAGGAGCAACTGCTCCTTCGTTCTTGATTAGGTTCCATGCGTTCTCTGATGCCTCGGCCTCAACCATCATGATGGCAACGTCTTCGACGCCGTTCTCAACGATTACGCGACCGGCAACCACCATGTCGAATACTGCGCGGTCAAGTTGTGAGTGCTTAGGGAAGGCAACCCACTGACCATCGATAAGTGCAACACGCACACCGCCGATTGGACCAGAGAATGGCAGACCAGCAAGCTGAGTTGACATCGATGCTGCGTTGATTGCCACGACGTCATACAACTCATCTGGCTCGATTGCCAATACCGAAACCACAATCTGGATTTCGTTACGCAAACCATCAACGAATGATGGACGCAACGGACGGTCGATTAGACGACAGGTAAGAATTGCTTCAGTCGATGGACGACCTTCACGACGAAAGAATGAACCAGGAATCTTTCCTGCTGCGTACATACGCTCTTCGACGTCGATAGTTAGTGGGAAGAAATCAAACTGATCTTTTGGCTGCTTGCTTGCAGTGGTAGCCGAAAACAACATGGTCTCTTCGTCAATGTATACGCTCGCTGCACCCTGTGCCTGCTGAGCTAAACGTCCAGTTTCAAAGCGAATGTGACGCTTACCAAACTTTCCGTTGTCGATAACTGCGGTCTCGTACTGTGTACCGCTCATTGTCTCTACTTCGTGACCCACTCGGGCCTCCTCTTTATATCCTCACGTGCGAAACCCATTTGGTTTTTTGCACGGAACGCGAAAGCAAGTCAAACTTGCCCACACTTTGAGGGATGCCCCGACGATCGTCGGTAACTGATCTGCAGTAAAAAATCTTGAGACTATTTATCTGGAAACTTCTCAAGGTCTTCAACCGGAGATCAGCAAACCTGCTTTTGCGTTCTAGACAAGGCTACCAGCGCATAGGGCAAAAGCCTAGAAAAGAAAACACCCCCGGTATACCGAGGGTGTTTCCAAAAGACTCGTAATTATCGACGAAGACCCAGACGGTCGATTAGTTTACGGTAGCGCTCGATGTCTACCTTCTGTAGGTAGCCAAGGAGGCGACGACGCTGACCAACCAGGATCAAGAGGCCACGACGTGAGTGGTGGTCGTGCTTGTGGTCCTTTAGGTGCTCGGTTAGGTCCTTAATACGCTGAGAAAGGACAGCAATCT
>JACCDN010121218.1_pt1 | contig 27634 bp, 28 predicted proteins | sample 7441691 | NCBI WGS metagenome assembly JACCDN01 (sample SAMN15323439, study PRJNA562643) | freshwater metagenome | isolation source: river surface water | place: USA:Blue River Watershed | collected 2017-08-16 | reverse complement strand
GCTCGGGGACCTGGATTCGAACCAAGATACGCAGCTTCAAAGGCTACTGTCCTACCATTAGACGATCCCCGAATATGAACAATAGTATAATACAAAAAATCCCAGCTGTCAATTGAGCTGGGACTTTTATATATAATAGAATTCATGTGTTTGGATGCAGTGCAAGGCGCGAGTGAGTACCGGAATGAGTCGTATTCAAAGATACGACGAATGAGGAACGCAAAGAGCAACGCCGCAATGCGCCAAACAGATGGATTCTAGACCTTAAAGACCAGAGCTCTCGCCTTTGATTCTTCAGTATAGGCCTCAAGTACATCCCCTTCTTCGATTTTTACTTTTCCTTCAAAGGTGATACCACCTTCACTGCCACTTGGAATTTCTTTTGATTCAGATTTTGCCAACTGACAACGAGAAATTTTTCCAGTTCCAATAATTTCCCCATTCCGCTTCACACGGACAAAACAATCTTTGCGGACTTTACCATCTTCCACACGCCCACCCACAATCATCGAAGATTTTTCAGTACGGAAAATTGCCAACACTTTCATAATACCAATTTCTTTGACAATTTTTTCATTGGAAAGCATCTTGGTCAGTTCTTCTTTGACCCAGTCAAACAGGGCATAAATAACATCGAATTGATGAAACTGCATGCCTTTTTCGCGAATATCACTCTCAGCACTTGGGTTTGGCTTGACCTTGAATCCAACCAAAATTCCATTTCCAGCCTCAGCCTTGTGAATATCATCTTCTGTAATATTTCCAAGTCCTTTTCCAATAATTTTTACACCCACTTCATCATGCTGAACTTTTTCAAAACTTCCAATAATCGCTTCGAGTGATCCAAGAACATCGGCTTTGATAACCAAGTTGAGTGTTTTCTTTTTTCCATCTTCTTCTGTACTACTTTCGGTTTGTTGTACCGTATATTTTTCTGCTCCACTTTGCTGATTGCGTTTTTGTTTGACATCGATTTTTTCTGCACCTTCAGCAAGAGACACATCGAGGATATCCCCGACTTCTGGAGCTACTTTGAAACCAATAATCTGTGCTGGCATCGAAGGCCCGGCACTTTCAATCACTTCACCACGATAATTTTTCATGGCACGAACTTTTCCATAGATTTCGCCATGCACCACCAATGGATCATTTTTCTTCAGTGTTCCAGCCTGAATAAGAACCGTCGCAACTGGACCAATATTTTTATCCAAATTTGATTCGATAATAGTTCCAACCGCAGGAACATTTGGATCAGCCTGAATATTTTCAGCATTGACATCAGCAACAAGAAGAAGTACATCAAGCAGTTTGTCGATATTGAGTTTTTTCTTGGCAGAAATTTCTACTACTGGCACAGTGCCGCCCCATTCTTCTGGGATAATATCATGAGTCGAAAGTTCGGTTTTTACTCTCTGAGCGTCAGCACCTTCTTTGTCGATTTTGTTGAGAGCAACAACAATTGGAAGTTTGGCAGCTTTGATAATCTGAATAACCTCAATAGTCTGAGGCTTTACACCATCATCGGCGGCAACCACGAGAATGGCAATGTCCGCAATCTTGGCACCACGAGAGCGCATCACTGTAAAGGCTTCGTGTCCAGGAGTATCAATAAAAGTAATAGCTCTTTCATCTTTTGTTTTTGGATCTTTCCAAATAGTTTGATACGCGCCAATATGCTGAGTAATTCCACCAGATTCAGTGGATGTAATATTTGCTTCACGAATCGTATCAAGAAGCGATGTTTTTCCATGATCGACATGCCCCATGACGACAACCACAGGTGCACGTGATTCTAAATTTGTTGCACGAGAAAGCGCATCTTCAATTGCTTTTTGTTTTTTCATTTCAGATTCAGCGTCAACTTTATCACCTTCTTCTTTTTCCACATTGTAACCAAGTTCACCTGCCATAATAGCAGCCGTATCAAAATCAATATTCTGATTCTGGTTAGCAAGAATTCCGTTTTTCATAAGCTCCATGATGACCTGCGTTACTGGCAGTTGGAGTCTTTCTGCAAATTCACGAACGGTAATCAAATTTGGAAGTTTGACGATCAATCCACTTTCACGGCGAAGTTCTTTTTCTTTTTGTTTTTTTTCTTCAGCCTCTTTGAGTTTTTTATTCTCAATTTCCCGTTTAATATATTTCCATTGTTTGATGATTTGACTCGCCACTTTGTCATCAACTTTTACAGCTTTCATTCCAATATCAAAACCATACTGCGGAAGGATTTGCAGCATTTCTTTTGGGTGAATACGAAGGGTTCGAGCCAATTCAGATACGTTCATGGGAAATCATTTAAAAGTGACGCAATTGTAGCAAAATTTTGGAGAAAAGTCAATTTATGAGCCAAGAAATAAAAAAGAAGCGCGGAGAGGCGCCTCTTTTGGTCTTTATTTGGCAAATTTCTGGTTATACAGTTCAATTGACTTATTGACAGCCGCAATAGCTTCGTCTTTTCCTTTGTAACCATTAATTGCTACGACATCTCCCTTTCCTTTGAGGATCTTATAGGTCTCAAAAAAATGAGAAAACTCTTTAAGGGCATGCCCATTTGCATCAGCAATATCATTTACCCCATCAAAATGTTTATCTTTGACTGGCACGGCAATCACCTTGAAATCTGATTCACCAGAGTCAATCATCTCCATAACTCCGATTGGACGAACGGCTACTTGAATGCCGACGTTGAGTGGATAAGTAGTAAGCACTATCACATCAAGCGCATCACCATCTTCCCACAATGTCTGTGGCACATAGCCATAGTCAAATGGGTATGGTGCAGCACTATAATTCACGCGATCAAGTGCAATGAGTCCGGTTTCTTTGTCAATCTCGTATTTGTTATATGACCCTTTTGGAATCTCAATAATAACATTCATTTCTTGAGGGCATTTTTCCCCTCGTGGTACATCGTGCCAAAGATTCATAGAAAAAAATTAAAAGTTACTCTGTGGCAGAGCTTACACAAAAAGAGCAAAAAAAGCAAGCCCTTTTGCCATCATTTCTTCTATACTCCAGGTATCTGTTCAAAATGGTCTGTTGGTGGCTCATAGCGAATTTTTGACACCGCCGAATTATACACAGCGAGAAGTTTGGCGTATTCCCTTTCAAAGTGTTCGGTATAATCCTCCCACTCTTCTTCTGGAAGAGCAATAATCAGATCAATTTCTCGCTGAGCCATTTTTCGTTGACTTTCAATGAGGTGTTTTCCACCTTCCCACATTCGTTTGGCACTTTCACTTTTTTGATCTACATCTTTATCCCATTTTTCCACCTTTCCCTGTGAAGCAAACAAAATATCCATTTTTTCTTGATATACAGCAGCCTTGATTATTTTTTCGTTTCGAATTTTTTTTCGTTCTTCTTCGGTAAGTTCTTTTGTCATAAGAAAAGGGTTAAAAATAACTTACCCCCCTTAATAAAGAAGACGTTTGAGTAGAAGATTTCTTACTTTTTTATTCTTTTTTTTTGGCCAAAATTACATACCCTTGTGCTTGTACAAACCTTCCAAGGATATACATTTCAATCAGGCCATAGAGCTCGGCCACAGCAGCATAGTAGGGATGTGTTTTTTTCTTCAAGCGATAGAGTAAGAGGTTGAGTGTTTTTAAAATACTAAATTTTTCACTTTTTTGAAGGGCAGGATAGAGCTCTTCTGGATGACATAAAAATTTGAGCCAAAAACTACTATACATTTTTTGCACCTCAAACCCTGCATCTTGGAGTTTGGTTTTGAGTTCAATTTTTTGAAAGAGAGAAATATGATACTGGGCATGCGGATCAGTATTGAGTCCACGCCTCAGCATATATTGTCGCACATACGCATGAGGACCGAGAGCCGATTCACTAAACATTGCGAGAACTCCGCCAGGTTTGAGTACACGGGAAAGTTCTTTGAGCCAAGGCTCTACATCTTGGACATGACCGAGGACATCCGAGGTATAAATCGCATCAAAAGATTGATTTTCAAACGGCAAAGTTACTCCATCATACCAATCAAGACGTGCAGAAACACCATGAGATTTGAGTTTTTTGTTGCCAAGTTCTATCTGCATTTTCACCACATCAATACCAATCACATCAACGCTCCGACCAAACATTTTTTTGAGATCAATCACTGTAGCTCCCATACCACAACCAACATCCAGGATTCGGTAGGGTTCAAACCGATGATCAGTATGACCGTATTGTTTTTTTTGAGCTCGAAAATGCTTTTGTATAAAGCGATATAAAAACCATTTCTTCGGATAAAATAAAAGTTTCAAATGATCTTTGAAAGTGACAGTATCACCCAAAAATACAGGATCTGCATCCCAAATTTCAATTCCTTCGTCTGTTGTGACTCCCCAGCCGAGAGTCTCTGGGGTACTGGTTTTCATAGTAAATATATTGTACCATATTTATTGTCTAACCTAGAAATATGCTTGAAAATGGATTTTTGCTCATAAACAAGCCAACCACCTGGACCAGCCACGATGTGGTCGGCTATTTGCGTAAAGTTACTCGCGTCAAAAAAATTGGCCATGCCGGAACACTTGACCCTTTTGCCAGTGGTCTTTTGATTGTCGCGGTTGGTAGAGAAAATACCAAGCGTCTTGATGAGTTCAAAGGACTTGATAAAACCTACATTGCCACGCTTCATCTTGGAGCAGTGAGTGATACGTTTGATAGCACGGGTGTGATTACTGAAATTTCAGATAAAAAAATCTCATTTGAAGAAATAGAAAATGCTTTGAAAAATTTTAGAGGACAAATTGAACAATTGCCCCCAATGTACTCTGCCAAAAAAGTAGATGGAAAAAAACTCTACAAACTGGCTCGCCAAGGAATTGAAGTAGAACGGAAACCAAACTTGATTACGATTTATGAATTAAAAATTTTGGAATATTCTTATCCTCTATTGAAAATTGAAGTTCATTGCTCAACAGGTACCTATATCCGCACCCTTGCCCATGATATTGGGCAAAAGTTGGGAGTCGGTGCTTATTGCGAAGAGCTGCAACGCACAAAGATTGGCGAATTTTTTGCTGACACTGCGCTCCCTATAAAAGATTTTTGCCGAGATAATTGGAAAAATTTACTTTTTTAGTTTTCGTGTCTGCCGCTGATAGGTAATCGCAAAGCGGTGGGCTTCATCTCGCACACGCACCAGAATCTCTTGATGTTCACTCACCCAAGTGATAAAAGCGCGACGAGCTTCACGTATGTCTCTCGCAACTTTTTCATCATCTGCAAAAATTGACATGGGGAAAGTAAATTCATTTTTCTTGCGCTCTGGTCCTTTGGCAATGCCGACAATTGGAATGAGAATATGCAAATCCTGAAGGACTTTTTCAACACGATTGACCTGTGGTCGTCCCCCATCGATCAGCAGCATACTGGGTATCTCCCATTCTGGATGGTTGAATCGTCTTCGGATAACCTCTTCCAAACAATCTACATCGCTTTGTCCTTCTACACTTTTGATTTTGAATTTTCGATACTGATCTTTCATGGGACCAGCGCTATCAAAGACAACCATACTCGCAACTTTGCCACTTACTCCAAGATTGGAAATATCATAACCTTCAATACGTTTAATTTCGATATTTCCTTCACTATCAGGGGAGGTCAGGTGGAGTCGACCCCCTCCATCTCCCTCCCGATGCAATGATCGGGATAAACCTGCTGAGGGAAGCGAGACCATCGATTTATTTATAAGCGTAATATCCTCAATACGATAGAGCGACTTGAGTTGGTCTCGCAATCTTCCTGCTTCTTCATAATTTTCTTCTTTTGACGCAACTTTCATTTTTTTCTCCAAAGATTTTATCAGAGGTTTCTTTTGTCCTTTCAAAAACATCACCAGTGGATTAATTACTTTTTCTTTGTATTCTTTTGGTGAGACGGCACGCACACATACTCCAACACATTGTCCCATTTGATAATACAAACAGGGACGTTTCTGATCTGGTTTACAAGAAGAAAAATGAAAAATCTCACGCAAAATTTTTATGGCTGCTTTGGTATTGAGTCCTGGATATGGACCAAAAACATGCGCAAATTGTTTGAGATCAAAATCATCTTCTTCATATTTCACTCCGGCTTTCTCTGCTTTTTTCTTGAGTTCATATTCATGCTGACGTATGGTTTTTACTTCTGGATATTCATCTTTGGTGATCACAATATAATTCCAACTGCGATTGTCTTTGCCAAGCACATTGTATTTTGGCAAAAACGTTTTGATATAATTGGCCTCAAGAATCACCGCTTCGAGGACTGAATCAGTGTTTTTGTACTTGATAGACACCACTTCGTGCATCATGGCTTCAATCGGGCGGGTAATTTTTTTGAGACGAAAATAACTTCCTACTCGGCTTTTGAGAGAGGTGGCTTTACCAACATAAATCAATTCCTTTTGCTGGTTATAAAAAAGATAAATACCTGGATTGTCGGGCAAGAGTGCCACTTGTGACTGCGCTTTTAACATAAAAGTATTGTAGCATAGATTTGAGGCTGACAAAACCTTTCTGAGGCTTTACCAAAACGTATTTCTTTGCTAGTATAAGAGCCTAATGGGTTTTTGAAGCTATGTCAACCCGGCTACAAATCAACCACCTGTGCAAATCATTTGGGCCACGTGTTATCCTTGACAACGTGACTCTTTCGATTGGAGACAAACAAAAAATTGGAGTTATTGGGCGCAATGGCGCAGGCAAATCAACCCTTTTTCGTATTATTGTAGGCGATGATGAAAAAGATTCAGGTGAAATTTTGGTTCATGATGGAACAAAAATTGGCTACCTTACCCAGCATGATCCCTATGAAGGAAACGAAACAGTCATGGGATTTCTCGTGCGCACCAGCAATAAAGAAGAATGGCAGTGTGCCGCCATGGCAGGAAAATTTCAAATCAAAAATGAAATGTTTGAAAAACAGATTCAGACGCTACCCGGAGGATACCAGATGCGTGTGAAACTTAGCAGCATGCTTCTCCAAGATCCGAATCTGTTGCTTCTCGATGAGCCAACCAATTATTTGGATCTTTCAACACTCATTTTGCTTGAACAATTTCTCAAAAATTATCGCGGCAGTTTTTTACTCATTTCTCATGATCGTGAATTTCTCAAAAATACCTGCAACGCCACTCTTGAAGTTGAGCAGGGACAAACTTTTTTTTATCCTGGAGATATTGAAGCCTATTTGGCACATAAAGAAGCACAAGCAGATCTGGCCGCTCGCTATAACAAAAAAATTGAACGAGAAAAAGAACATCTCCAATCTTTTGTTGATCGTTTCCGCTACAAAGCGAGCAAGGCTTCGCAGGCACAGTCAAAGCTCAAACAAATTGCCAAACTCAAAACTATTGATATTTTGAATCCCTTGCGTGCCAGTCGTATTCGTATTCCTGAAATTGATGAACGCAAAGGAATAGCACTCAGCACCCATGAAATGTCAATTGGATATCCCGAAAAAACAATTAGCCAAGATATTTCTCTTGATATATCCCGTGGTGAACATGTGGCAATTGTCGGAGATAATGGAAGTGGTAAAACGACATTTCTCAAAACTATTGCAGGAGAGCTTGCCCCACTTTCTGGTACATTTCGCTTTGGTCCACATATAAAAGTGGGATACTATGCTCAGCATGTACCACAGATGCTCAAAAACCAAGATACCGTACAAAGCTATCTTGGAGCGGTAGCAAGTCCAGAAGTCAAAACCGAACGCATCCTCGAAGTGGCTGGAAATTTTCTTTTTCAGGGAGATGATCTGAATAAATCCATTTCAATGCTCAGTGGCGGCGAAAAAGCACGCCTCTGTTTGGCAGGACTTCTTTTGCAGAAAAATCATGTCCTTCTTCTTGATGAGCCGACCAACCATTTGGATTTTGAAACAGTTGAAGTGCTCGGAGAATCACTCAAAGAAACCAAGTGTACGGTGCTTTTTATTAGTCACAATCGAACTTTTGTCAATCTTCTTGCCACCAGTATTATTGAAGTCAAAGATGGTCGTGTGCGCCGATATCATCACAATTATGAAGAATATGTCTATCATCTCGAACAGAATCTCCATATAGAAAGAGGACTCAATAAAGAACCAGAGGAAGAGGTAAAAAGTTCAGGAGAAGATCGTAAGGCTCTTCATCAACAGATCAAAAAAGAAAAAAAAGCCCTTCAAGAGATAGAAATGGAAATCATGGACCTTGAAAAAGAGAAACAAAAAATACTCTCCTGGTTTGAAGAGCACCATACAGAATATTCAAGAGAAAAAACAGAGAAACTTCATGATACCACTCATTTTATCTTGGAAAAAGAAAAGGAATGGATGCAAACGCAAGGCCGAATTGAAGAGATGATGAAACAATTATAAAAAGACAGCCTTGATAGGGCTGTCTTTTTCTTTATTGTGCAACTGGAGCAGAAGTATCTACATTTGTTCCCATCATTCTCTCTTCGATTCCAACAAATGGATTATTGATATTGATGAAAATAGTAATATCTGCCTTGGCAATTTGATTATCCATAAAGGTAATGAAATCCTTTACGGTACGTTTATCATCTACACGAATAATATGGTAACCAAATTCTGATTTTACCAATTCACTCAGCTGCCCTTTTTCCAAAAGAAAAGCAGCATCAGAAAATTCTTTTACCATTTGTTCGCGTGAAAACCAGCCCAAGTCTCCACCAACATCTTTGGTACCATCAGTTCCAAATTCCTTGGCAAGCGCTTCAAAATCATCACCTTTTTTCAAACGTGCAAGTACATCTTCAGCTTGTTTTTTTGCTTCATCATCGGTTTTATCACTGGTACTAAACAAAATATGTCTTGCACGAACTTCTTCGAGTTGAAAATTTGCAAACATTGGATCAGTACTTGAATTAAAAGTGTCTTGAAGTTTTTGTTCCAAAATAAGTGGTCGAATTACTTTTTCAACATAGGTATCAAAATTCCAACCATAATTTTTTTGCAGTTCAGCATTGACTTCATCTTCATTGGTAAATTGTTGTAAAAGTTCTTGTTTTTTTGCATCAACATCTGCTTGTGTTACTTCAACATTATGTTGTTTGGAAATCTGAGCAATCAATTTATTAGCCACCAAACGACTAATGGTCATGTCTGAAATATCTTTATCTGCAACAGGTGGAAATTCAGCTCCTTGTGCTGCATAAAACTTTTTAAGAGTTTCCATATCCTGAATATAATCAGAATACAGGATTTTATCTCCATTTACCTCAGCTGCCGCTACACGCAAAATTGTAGCACCTTTTACAATCGTAGGGTTATACGATACATTTCGCGCTTGTGAGACAACAACTCCCATACCAATCAGACATACCAAAACGAGTGTTGATAAAACTCCCAGGAGTACCCAAATAAGCGGTGACTTTTTACGGTTCTCTTCATGTTTTTTTGTAGTTTCGTGATGTGTGTGTTTTTCTTCCATAAAAAAATTTTTAAGTCATGGTCTATGGCAGAGACCTGTGGATAAAGTAATACCACCATTTTAACCAATTTGGATGTTTCTGTCCAGATTCTGAAGCGTTTGATACGATCCCCTCTTCTGTTTGGACTTTTTGCATATTTGGTATGATCAAAACATTTTCCCCAGGCTTTTTCAAATTCAGCTCTGTTCGGGCTTTTTCTTCGACAAAAGCGTCACTGGTCACATAATTCAACAGTTCCATAGACTGAAATTTCTTCTTTTGCAAATTATCTACTTCTTTTTGAAGGTTTTCTATTTCTTGTTTTACTTTGTAACCCTGATAATATGTTCGGGCATATCCAAAAAGAATCAAAGCAATCGCTGAAAATATCACCACCAAAAAAAGACGGGAAGTAAAAAATCGCCTAAGAGTTGAGGGTTGTGGATTACGTGTCATGGCAATAGTATAACATGAAATTTGCCTATTTTCTATTTTTTAATGCTGTTCGCACCGCGTCTCGATCATCCCAAGGAATCATTTTCCCTTTCACCACCATTTTTTGCTCACTTCCTTTGCCAGTTAGCAGGATAAGGTCGCCTTCTTGAGCAAGATCAACTGCTTTTTGGATGGCTTCGTGTCGGTCTAGAATTTTGAAAAGATTTTCCCCTTCTTTTTTTCCAGTTTTTTCTACGCTACTAGCCACATCTTGTATGATTTCCATTGGATCATCATCGTATGGATCTTCATCAGTAATAATGCATACATCGGCGTGATTTCCTACATATTCTCCGACCGTGAATCGACGAGATACATCTCGCCCACCCCCCGTAGAACCAAAGACATGAATAACGCGTTTTGGCTGGATCTTTGCTACCACTTCATAGAGTTTTTCTATAGCTACTGGTTCAAAAGCATAGTCGACAATCACACGAAATCCCAATTGCTCTGCTTCGGAAATAAATTCAATGCGTCCAGCTGGGCCTTTGAGGACTTTCACCGCATCTTTGAGTGTAGTATGCCAATCAATACCGAGAATATGGCAGATTTCAATGGCACAGAGAATATTCATCATATTATGTGCACCAAACAGAGGCGCTACAAAGGCTTCTTGTCCAATTTGAAACTCGAGTCCCTTCTCGGACACTCGTGGTTTAAACAAATAAAAATGATTCTGCAGTGGAGATCCAAGCAAATGTTCATCACGAGATTTTTTTCCAAAGGTATATTTGTGATCAAATGGAACGCTGACAAATTCCTGCGCAGTGCCTTCAAACGCTTCTTCTGTCTCACAGAGATCTGCATTTACCACTGAAATTTTTGGAATGACTGCTCCCCAGTTCAAATTTTTCCATTTCCCAAAGACTTTTTTTCTTTTGGAGCGGCTGACATATTCAAAGATACTGAGCTTGGCATTTTTATAATTTTCAAAACTGCCATGTGATTCAATATGTTCTGGATAGAGATTGGTCAACACCATGATGTCATAGTTGATGAATTTATGTCGGTGCTGCACTGCCCCTTCGGAAGTGGTCTCGACAATGGCAATATCGCAACCTTTGCTGACCATTTCACGCAAATATTTTTGAATTTGAAAACGACCAAGCATGGTCATTTTTTGATCATTGAGTTTGTGCTCACCTGCTACATAAAAATCAATGGTCGAGAGTGAGCCGACTTTGAATCCAGCGTATTCGAGCATCTGACGAAGAAAATAAGTGGTGCTGGATTTTCCACTTGTCCCTGTAATACCAATCACAAAAATTTCTTCCGATGGATGATGGTATTTGTATGCTCCATACCAAGCCAAAAAAAGATGTTTCAAATTGTAGATCTTTTTGGGAAGAATTTTTTTGAGGATTGACTTAAACGACATAAAAACAGGTCAACTTTTTTGAATATTCTCTATTATCTCATTCTTCTGTAGTCTTGACAATATGCCTAAAACAGGCTAGGTTTATTTGTCACGTGTCTATAGATAGGAGAAAGTTCGTGTTCAAAAAAGCTTTGAAGTGGCTGGGAATCGCACTGCTGATCATCGCCTGGGCCCTGGCCAAGGCGATCACGCAGAACCCAAATCAGTGGAGGTTCCTATGGAGCCCAGACAGCGGTCAACCAAAAACGCAAGAGCAACAAATCTCCACACCTCCCTGCCGTTCTGACAGCGACAACCCCCAACTCCCTCCTACCACGACGCAATAGATCGCCGGACCTCGCGCGATCCCCCTCCTTCACAACCACAATTTTTTTCTTCACAAAAAACTTGTAAGAAAAAGATATATTTGTGAAGGGAGGGAAAATAAAAAAGTCCCTAGAGAATAGGAACTTTTTTTATTTTAAATTTTTCGCAGTGTTACTTCGTAGACCACCATTTCGAGTTTGTGGGAAGCTTGTTTAGCTTGGTCAAATTTATTTCGCAGATATTTGGTAAGATTAAATTCCATCAGTTCTCCAATAATTTCACTGGCAGTGTCAGCACATTTTTTTACGGTTTCAATATCATGATTAGTCGCTGCTCGTATTGCATAGCGGAAGAGTTCCCCTGGCACATCACAAAGTCCTGCAAGATACGTTTCACCCGTTACTGGTAGTCCTTTTATTTCACCAAGAGATCCTTTCAGAACAAACTGATACATGAGGCTTGCTTCAACATATTCTTCAAGTGCAGCCATGTAGGCTCCTTCGTCATGGATTTTGTTATTCTTTTTGTATTTTTTATTGAGATCTTTCATTATCGATTCTACGAGTTTGAGCTTTTGATCGGCTTCTTTGATATCCCCTCGGTGTAGATCAAAAATAACCCGTTTTGCATGGTGGAGAGCATCATCAGCATTTTTGATCACATCACGGCGAATCAAAGCATATTCGTGCAGGTCTTTTTTGAGCTGTTCAACGTAGGACTTTTTGAGCATAAAGGTTGGTTAAGAATAACAGTATCATAGCAAACTTCGCAACGAAAAACCAGAGACTAAAAAGTAATTTGAGGATAAAAAATCACCGCTTATACGGTGGTTTTTTATTTGGTGACCCGGGCGGGGATCGAACCCGCGACCATTAGCTTAAAAGGCTACTGCTCTACCGGCTGAGCTACCAGGTCATAAAAATTATGAATGCAACCATTATATAGGCATTGAGGGAAAAAGTCAATAGTTCTTCACTCGGACGCCTAGATCAAAGCCTCCTCTATAGCCACCTCATTAAATCCCACAATAACCTTCCCATTGATATCAATGACTGGTACCCCCATTTGTCCAGATTTGGCAATCATTTCTTGCGCTCTTTTACTATCGGCTGACACATCCACATCTTCGTAGTCAATATTTTTGGAATCAAAGTATTCCTTGGCCTTGTGGCACCAAGGACACGTGGGTGTCGAGTAGATCGTAATCATAAAAAGGCAAATTAATTAGTCTTTTTAAATTTCACGGCAAAGATTGGCTCATAGTCATTTTCATATTCATCTTTGACTGATACTGTCTGTCCTTGCATAACCTGCGAGAGGGCAATGTCACTGAGCACTTCTTGATCACTTTGGATATCGATTTGCAGATCTTCCATTTGCGTAAATTCATTCGAAAAATCTTGCTTGACCATGGTTTCAATCTGCTTTTTCTTTTCACGAAGCGTCTTGAGCTGATCTACCACATCTTTATAACCGACTGCACTTTCGAGCGCTTCTTTGTAACTAGATTTCAAATCTTTGAGCTTCTTTTTGTTCTCTTGAATACGAAGGAAAACTTCTTGAATATTTTGCATACACAAAGGAATTTTAGGATTGAATGAACTCTAGTATAAGATAAATCCACTATTTCGTCAAAACTTCATCAGCACCTTTATAAATAGAAAGAAGTTGCTCTAAGTAGTCTTCCTTGGAAAAGTGTAAGAGTGTTTCTTTTCCATGTGTTCCCATTTTTTTTACTTCTTCTTGATGCTCCAGACACCATTTAAACTTCTTTTGCAAAGACTGTTTATCACCTGCATCAAAAGTGAGTCCGTTTTCTCCTTCATGAATAAGTTCAGCAATCCCTTCAATATTACTGGCCAAAACAGGCACAGAAAAAGCCAGACTTTCAAAAATAACCGTTGGGGAATTTTCATAGCACAGTGACGGCACAACCGTAATATTTGATTTGGCAAAAAATTCTGGCAGACGCACACGTTCTACTTTTCCATGAAACACAATCCGTGATTCAGATACCGCTTGCTCCCGCAAGACTTCCAAACTAGAACCTGATCCGACAATATGGAGTTCGCAGTCGTTATTTTTTTGTACAAAATCCAAAAAACTCTCCACTAAAAAATGCACACCTTTATGTTCTTCTATTTGTCCAACGTATAAAAAAGTAAAGATTTTATTTTTGGCCTCGGCTTCAACACTGGTAGGCAAAGTAATGGGGTTGCGCATCACAATGCGACGAGAATTTTGAAAAAATTTCCTCTCTTCATAAAATTGCAAGAGAAACTGTGAGGGAGAAATTACTACCTGAGGCGAACCAAAGAGCGTTCGCATAATAGCCGTATAAATCTTGGTAGCCACGCCAGTATAACGACGACTGTTTTCGTATTTTTTCAAAATAATACCACTTGGCTCCACCAGCTGGACATCATGAACTGTATGAATATGGCGAAGTTGAAGTTGTTTAATAAGGCGAGGAAGCAAAAATCCCAGCCCCATAAGGTTATGCGTATGCACCACATCTGGATTTTCTTGTGTGAGAATCTCACGAATTTTTTTGCGAGTTGAAAAATGAAAAATATCAAAACAATGCCATAGGAACCGAGTAAGCAAAGAATGATAGTGCGCATCCGTATAGAAAAACAGATTGCGTGGATGAATCCGATAAATCGTCACATTCCCCTCTTTGACCTTTTCAGGAATATTGGGGGTGAGAGTAATAATAACCAAAGAATACCCCAGGGCAACCAGCTCTTCGGCTATTTTGTGTACGACTTGCTCGGCACCGCCCCTGGCATAGGGTGGGTAGAGGTTTGTTATGATACAGATCTTCAGATATAAACCTTTAACTATGATATATTTCTTCGATTATAGAGCCTAATTTCCCTCTTGGCAAATAGAATAAAAAATTCGCCCACAGTCTACCCCCAGAGTATACACTGCTGTGGCTTGAAAAACCGTTTCTGTTCGGCTATTATAGCGAGTACCATATGCCAGATATAGAAAAAATTCCACCCCAAAACCTCGAAGCTGAAATGTCGCTCCTCGGCTCTATTTTGATTGATAAAGAAGCCATGCTTAAAGTTGCCGATGTGGTCAGTGACGAAGAATTTTACAAAAACGCTCACCGTGATATTTATCTCGCCATGGTTGAACTCTACCAGAAAAATGAACCAATCGATGTTCTAACCCTCTCCAACCGGCTTGAAGAAAAAGGCATCCTCGAACGTATTGGTGGACGCAGCTATATTGTCAGCCTCTCCAATGTCGTGCCAACAGCTGCTCATGTGGTTCACTATGCGACGATTGTCCACCGCAAAGGGACACTCCGCAAGCTGCTCACGGCCGGAAGCTCGATTGCAGAACTGGGGTATCATGAAGAAGCCGAGGATATTGAACGCCTCCTTGATGAAGCGCAGCAACAGCTCTACAAAGTTACGCAAAAGCACCTCCGTAATAACTTTACCCCGATTCAATCGGTCCTCAGTGATGCATTTGAGCGCATTGATGAACTGCACCGTGAAAAAGGAAAACTCCGTGGTGTCCCATCTGGTTTCAAAGATCTTGATCAGCTTCTTGCTGGATTTCAAAAATCTGATCTTATTATTCTTGCTGCTCGTCCATCAGTTGGTAAAACAGCAGTAGCTCTTGATTTTGCCCGCCATGCTGCAGTCAAAGGAAGGGTTCCTGTTGGAATTTTTTCTCTTGAGATGAGTAAAGAACAGCTGGTGGATCGTCTCCTCTGTGCAGAGGCAGGAGTTGACCTGTGGAAAATGCGTACCGGAAACCTATCCGATAGACCAGACAGCGATGATTTTCCTCGCATTGGTCATGCCATGGGAGTCCTTTCCGAAGCCCCTATTTATATCGACGATGCTCCAGGCAATACGGTCATGCATATCCGTACCAAAGCACGTCGTCTTCAGGCCGAACATGGACTTGGTCTTATCATTATCGATTACTTGCAGCTCATGGAATCACACAATAGCAAAGGGTCTGACAACCGTGTTCAAGAAGTTTCTGAAATGAGTCGTTCACTCAAAGGACTTGCCCGTGAGCTCAATGTACCGGTATTAGCGCTTTCCCAGCTCTCACGTGCAGTAGAGCAAACCAAACCAGCTATTCCAAAGTTGTCACACCTGCGTGAATCTGGTAGTATTGAGCAGGATGCTGATGTGGTACTTTTTATCTACCGCAAAAGCGCAGACCGCAACTACCGCCTCGAAGATATACCCCCTGATGAACGCAATATTGGAGAAATCCATATAGCCAAACACCGTAATGGTCCTACGGGAATGGTACGTCTTTTCTTCGATGCAACCCGCGCTTCGTATCGTAACCTCGATACCAGTAGTGGCCCACAATTTAATTAATTATTTTGAAAATATGTTCAACAAACTCAAACAATTCAAAGACCTGCGTGATCAAGCCAAAGAATGGCAAGAAAAACTTGGAGCTGAATCAGTTACTATCCAAGCTGCTGGAGGAAAAGTCGTTATGACCATGGATGGGAATCTCGCCATGACTGGACTTGCGATTGATGATGAACTCATGACCCCTGATAACAAAGAAAAACTGCAAAATGCCATCAAAGAAGCCCACAAAGATGCACTCAAAAAAATGCAACAAATCATGGCCATGAAAATGAAAGAAATGGGAGGACTGCCAAATATTCCAGGACTTTCTTAAAAAAATTTCCTCCCCGCTGTGGGAGGTTTTCTTCTTATGTATAGTAAGCCCATTTACAATCTCATACGCATCTTGGGCAAACTTCCTTCTGTGGGTCCACGTACAGCAGAACGGTTCGTTTTTCATTTGCTCAAATCTGGTAAAAAAGAAGTTGCTGATTTATCTCTGGCTCTGCAAGAGTTGATGCGGACAATCAAAAGTTGTGCGGTTTGCTTTGATTTTTCTGACCGGAGCCCTTGTACTCTTTGTCAGGATAAAAGACGAAACCAGTCACTCATTGCTGTGGTTGCAGAATCTCAAGATGTCCAGGCTATTGAAAAAATTGGTATTTATCCTGGGGTCTACCATGTACTGCGTGGGACCTTGCGAGCTGACATGGGAGAACACATTTCCGGAAACAAAATACCAGAACTGCTCAAACGACTGGAGAGTGGCAGTATAAAAGAAGTGATACTCGCCCTCAATCCAAATATGGATGGAGAAACCACTCTGATGTTTTTAGAACAAGAGATCAAAAAAAATTTTCCGCAGATTACTCTTTCTCGTCTGGCACGCGGACTTCCAACAGGTTCAGAGCTTCAGTATGCAGACGAAATTACGCTCGAAAATGCCTTGAAATCTCGAACTATTCTCAAATAATTGAAAAGAAAAAACCCGCTTCTAGGCGGGTTTTTGTTGTTATACTTCTTTTACTTTGATTTTGGTAAAACTCTGTCGGTGACCTCGACTACGAGTGTAGCGAATTTTGTTTTTGAATTTTACAATGCGAATTTTTTTACTTCTTCCTTGTTCTTGAACCGTTGCAGAGATAGAAGCACCTTCGATATATGGTACACCCATTTTTACACTGCTTCCATCGTCATTGGCAATCAAAAGAACTTTATCAAAAACGACATCTTTTCCTTGATCAGCATCAAGTTTTTCGATTTTCATGATTGAACCAGTCTCAATCAAGTATTGCTTTCCACCAGTTTCGATAACTGCAAACATACGTATAAGATTATTAATTGAAAGGGAAACGTGGCTAGTATAGAGCAAAACGAGCAGTTTGTCAAGAGGGATTATTCTTGAATAACCGACATCTTGTCCCCTATTTTTAGGCCATACGTAGCAATAGAGCCAGCGGGAAGCTCGAGAACCATATTTCCAGGGGCACGAGGAATATATCGGCGGAGCTCTGCTTCAGGCTTGCCTATTTCGGTTGGTACGTTTGGTGCCATATCAACTACCACCCCTTTTTCTAGCCAAACAATATCAAGAGGAAACAAGGTATCACGCATCACAATAGACTGCTGCCGAGATTCTCCAAATACAAAGAGCATTCCATGGTAGGGTTCAAGACTTTGCCTTCCACCAACTCCCTTATGCCAATGCTTCGGTGTTTTTGCTACCAAAACCTCTAACGTTTGCCCAGATAATTGAACAGTCGCTGTAGGCCAACGATACTGTAAAAAAAATAAAAAAATTGCGGCAGCAAAAAACACAATAATAACGGCTACACTCAGTTTCGAAATAGGTTTTTCCATAGTATTTATTTTTTTCGGCTAAAAAATATTCCAACCAGCATCATAAGTATAAACAAAAATAACAGTGCAATCAACTTTTGGTTTGTCTGTAAAAAAAGAGTCGAAATACCAAAAACAAAGGCAATAGAATATAATAAGAGCACGGCTTGCCTTTGACCAAGGCCTGATTGAAGAAGTCGAAAATGAAGATGTTCAGAATCTCCGACAAAAATAGATTTCTTTTTCCGAAGCCGTAAGAAAATTACACGAACGACATCGAGCATAGGCACTCCCATCACGAGAAGCGTCGTTGCTATTTTACTGCCAGAAATAATAGCGAGTATACCAAGCAAAAATCCAATAAAAAGGCTTCCACCTTCTCCTAAAAATATTTTTGCAGGATGAAAATTCCAGACCAGAAATCCTAAACAACTCGCAATGAATAAAAGCGCAAACAAACTTACCTCTGGTTGAAACCACTGTGGCTGCTTACTTAAAAAAAAGACTACCAAGGCACCAATAGTTACAATTCCAGTTGAGAGTCCATCCATACCATCGAGAAGCTTGGTCGTAAGCATCATACTCATGAGCCAAAAAAATACGAGGGTATCGGCTAAGAGTAAAAAATTTCCGAGCCCAACTACTGAGAGCGAAAAATTATTCAAAAAGAGTGTTCCACCCGTTGGGCTGGTTATACTTTCAAGTCCAATCCCAGAACCAATCGCCACAATACTGGCCAGGAGTGGAAAAATAATTTGTTTTCCGGGAGAGAGTGTATATTTATCATCAAGAAATCCTCCAATCAAAAGGATCAGGCCACCAAAAAAAATACCCCAGAGATGGTGAGCCGTAATATCTTTTCCAATGTCTCCCGTACCAAACAAGGCCCAAAAAACAAACAGAAAAAAAGTTATAAAAATAGCAATACCTCCACCAAGGGGTATACTTTTTTTATGAATTTTTCTTTTTTGCGTAGGCCTATCAACAATTCCAAATTTCCGCATCAAAAATGCCAGAAGAGGGGTGAGAAGAAGTGAACACAAAAAAGCTGCAAAAAAGTAGAGTGCCAACATACCAAGAACAAAAGCAAAATTTACGAATATTTTTCCACCCGAAGTTCGCTGCCATCCAGCACCACGGTATCTCTACGATCGACCTGACGCTGCAAAATAAGTTCTGCGAGTTTATTTTCCACTAAATCCTGAATAGCACGGCGCATTGGACGAGCACCAAATTCTGGATCAAATCCAATCTCTGCCAAATGCTCGAGTCCTGATTCTTCCACTCGAAAGCCAATCCCACGCGCTTCCAAATCTTTCGTAATACGTGTAAGCATATACGAAGCAATCGTTTTGGTATCTTCGCGATTAAGAGCATGAAAGAGCACAATACCATCAAAACGATTCAAAAACTCTGGACGGAAATGATCTTTCAGCTCACTGCGCATCAAACTTTCACGAATCGTATCAAGTGGTACTCCGGCATTCATTTGTTCTTGTACATAACGAGTTCCGGCATTACTCGTCGCAATAATAATCGTGTTGGTAAAATCAATAACACGTCCTGTACTATCCGTTAAACGACCATCATCAAATACCTGCAAAAATAAATCCAAAATTTGCGGATGTGCTTTTTCCATTTCATCGAGTAGTACCAAAGAAAATGGTTTTTGACGCACCGCTTCTGTCAAACTTCCAGTTCCCTGTTGCCCTGGTTGTCCAATCAGACGATAAATAGAACCAACATCTTGGTATTCACTCATATCAAGACGCACCATACGATTTTCTCCACCAAAGTAAACCTCGGCAATGGTTTTTGCCAGTTCTGTTTTTCCGACTCCAGTTGGTCCCAAAAAGAGAAAGTTAGCAATAGGTCGTTTAGTAGAGCGAATTTCGGCCCTCGCACGACGCAGTGCATTGGCAACGAGTGATACAGCTTCACTTTGACCCACAACACGTTTATGCATTTCTTCTTCGAGTTTCAAAAGTTTTGAAGATTCATCCTGCGTAATACTGGTAACAGGTACCCCCGTCTTCTGTCCAATAACAGCAGCAACATCATTTTTACTAATCAGCTGATGTTCTCCTCGAGCAGATTTTACAAAACTCGCTACTTCGGTACACAAATCTACAGCGCTTTCTGGCAGTTTTTGATCTCGTAAAAATCTCGAAGAAAGCTTAACACAGTTATCAATCGCATCATAGGAAAAAAAGACATTTTGTTCATATTCAATACCACCAACTTTTGATTCCACGACCTGAATTGCTTGATTTTCTTCCATTTCAGGAACATCGACGCGAGCAAACAAACTGCCGATAGATGTATTCAAAATATGCTGATTATATCCTTCGCTCGTGGCAGTCGCAATAATAATAAACCGTCCCGAGCTCAAATATTCAGCCAAGGTTTCTGAAATATCAAATCCTTTTCCAGTGACCAGATCTTGAAGATTATTAATAAACAAAATAATATTTTTGGCATGCGAAATTTCCCCCATCATATGAATGAGTCTTTCCTGCGCCCCATTGATATCAACTCCAGCCACCAAAGCCGTAGTGGAAAGCTGAACCAAACGTTTATCAAACATTCGTTTTGGCACAGCATCTTCAATCATTCTCTCTGCAATACCATGAATGAGTGTCATTTTCCCAACACCATGTTCCCCAACGAGCACCACGCCACTTCGTCCAGCATCAATTGCACGTAAAATTTCTTCGATTTCTTTTTCACGTGCCACACAGGTGGTCAAATAACCAAGAGCACCCGCACGAGTCAGATCCTGACTAAATGTATTCAAATATGGTGTAGCAACCGCTGTCATGGCTCGATCAAGACCATATTTACTGCGCTTTGATGCCTTCACCCGAAACTTCTGATACTGGTCACGCATTTTTTCACGAATACGAATCCATTCAACCACATTTTGAAATTTTTGCTGCTCTACACCAAGATCATAGAGCCATTCTTGGAGTCCTGGAGCAGACTCCACAACCGCTTCGAGTAGTTCTGCCACATCAACCCATCGTTTACGGCTGAGGTAGGCTTGCTCATATGATTGAAAAATTATTTGCCGCACATCATCTGATACAACAGGGTCATGCGTGTTTGTCCCCATTGAAAAAACAGTGGAAATTTTCTCTTGCATGATTTGTGTTGGAAGACCAAGACGTAAAAAGAGGGTGGAAATTTTTGAATTTGAAAGGAGTACATAAAACACATGCAGTGGAAGTACTTGTTCTTGTTTATATTTCTCTGATAAATAAAATGCTTCTCTCAATGCTTCCGCAGCATCAACAGTAAAGGAAAGATGAATATTGCGCCGTTTTTTATGAGGAATATGAGCGACTGCTTCAAAATTTTCAAGCATTCCTTCATTCCAGGTATTGGCATCGAGTTGTTTTGTATCTTTTTCAAATCCTTGCATTTCGACTTCTTCACGTTCTACTTTTGCATTTTTGATTCGGTATATAATCCACAAAAAAGAGAGGATACCAAGCCAAAAAAAGACTGCCAGACCTCCTCTATTCCAAAACGAGGCCTCTAATACTTCGCTTCCAACATTACTCTGATACAGCTTTCCAAAAAACAAAATAAGAAAGAGTGCGAGGGAGGCAAAACCAAGAATAATTTCCAAATAATATAACCTTTTTTGTGCTTTCTGTAATTTAAAAGAAAGTGAAGTAAAGGTTTCTCCATAAAATAAAAACTTCCCTCGAACCATACGACCAAACCCAATGCCATGGCATTCTAGACATTTTTTTCCTTGCAAAAAGCCAACACTCTGACAACGTGGACAGGTAACAAGATGAAGTGATGGTCGAGAAACAAAATCCATACTTAGCTTAAAAAAATATTGGACACAATTTCAAATACCACAAAGGCTGGCAAGAGTAACCAAGCAAAAAACAAAATCCAAACGACAGTACTCCAAATCAATAGACCAATACTTCGGCCAATGACATTGACAAGGCGCATAAAAAAACTGGTGATTCTCCCCTGCCAGTCAGTTTGACCAAACATTGGAACAAAAATATTTTTGAGCCACAGTCCTGGCGCAAGATTACTATTGGCTTCACCAATCAAACCGGTACATGCCAAAAAAGCGCGTTTGGCGCCAACAGAATACCACCACACCGGGAAGTAAAAAATATCAATAAAAAATTGTATCACGAGCTTTGGAAAAACAGACATAAGGATGCATCTATTTTAGCACATAAATAAAAAAACTCATAGAAGAACAATGAGTTAAAAACCCGGCAGGTCAGCAAGTTGAATCTTATCTTTGTGCAATAATTGGAGCTTCAAGTGATGCAAATTCAGGATTTTCTACTGGAACAAATTGTATTGACTTCAAACGAGACTGAATATTTTGCATAGAACCATTTTTGGCAATTTCAAATTGAAGTTTTGCCTGTTCTTCTTGCAGTGTCTTTACTTCTTTTTGAAGCGCTGAGATATCATATCCTTTTATAGATACGGTACTAAGTCTCACCACATATAAAACGAGTAATGCGAGCGCCAAAATCGAGAGAAACACTCGAAAGCCATGACCCGTCAAAAAACCAGGCAAGTGTTTTTCTTGTCTGAGCATCTGGTTATGGTTGGAGGTATAGAATGCTGAGTTCATAATTTTTGTACAACGCGCAATTTGGCTGAACGTGAAGGAGGATTATTGGTATATTCCTCGGTATCACATTCAATTGGTTTTTTGGTAATAATTTCAATATCTTTACCTTCTTTTGATTTGAAAAAATGTTTGACAATACGATCTTCGAGCGAATGAAAGGTAATAACGGCTAATCGACCTCCAGAAGAAAGCGCTTCTACTGCTTGAGGCAACACCTTTTCAATAACTCCAAGCTCATCGTTTACAGCAATACGCAAGGCCTGAAACACTTTTGTTGCAGGGTGAAGTCCACCAACCCAGGGTATTTCTTTCTCTGTTTTTAACTTTGTCCGATACGTAGAAAGAACAATTTCTACTAACTCTCCAACCGTTTGAATCTCTTTCTGCTTTCGCTCTTCTACAATCTTTTTGGCAATGTCTCGGCTTAAATTTTCTTCACCAAACCTGGAAAAAATATACTCGAGTTGTTCGGCTGGCAATTGATTTACCAGATCTTTTGCCGTGGGATTGTCAAGGCCAAAAAGTGCTGTTTCAAAACTACTCCCATAGCGCATATCCAGCGGTTCTTCTGGGTTCTGAAAGCTCAGTCCTCGGCTTCGCTGCATAAATTGAGGACTGGACCAGCCAAAATCCATAAGTATTCCATCCACTCGGCCAAGCTGTCCATTTTTCAGGATTTCTTTGAGCTGAACAAAATTATCTCGAACAAAAATTACTCGTCCTTCAAATCGGTAGAGAAATTGCTTGGCACGTAGGAGCGACTCTGGGTCAACATCAATACCAAGAAGTTTTCCTTCTGGTGCTATTTTTTCAAGAATTTTTTCTGAATGTCCTCCATCACCGAGGGTACAATCGACAATATTCATGCCGGACCTCAGATTCAACAATTCGATGACTTCACGGAGCAAAACTGGTACATGTCGCATAGTGAATTTACATGGCTTAAACACCGAGGATCCCCATTTGTTCGGCAATCGCAGTACTTTCGGCTTCAGTACGTTTGGTATAGTCTTTCCAGACATCGGCATTCCAAATTTCAAGTCGATTATAAAGACCAGCGATAACAACATTTTTTTTGATTCCAGCAAAGGTACGAAGGTACTCTGGAACAACGATTCGTCCTTGCTTATCTATTTCAAGGTCCATGGCTCCGGCGAGCATGAGCCGTGAAAAGGCACGGGTATTGGCCTGTGCAAATGGAAGGGTAGCAAGCTTTTGCGCCAGTTTGTCCCATTCTGTACGAGTATAGAGAAACAAACACTGATCAAGCCCACGAGTCACTACAGCACCAGAAGAAAGTTCTTTTTGGAACTTCTTTGGTATAGCGACACGCCCTTTGTCATCGAGATTGTGAGAATATTCACCGATAAACATAGTTGTTTAAAGAGAGATATGAAAAGACAAGCACCGTTTTCATATTTTGGTAATTCCCCACAATCTACCACTTGAAACCATTATATACCACTTTACTGCCACCTACAACCCTTTTTGACCAAAATTATCCACAGGAACAAAAAGTACCAGTCTCTCTAGGCTGGTACTTTTAAACGGCATTTCAATTTCTTTTATGTAGATTGTTTTTCCTCTTCAATCTCTTTTTCCAGAAGAAAGTCCACTTCTTTCATTTTCTTTTGAAAGGTAGAAAGAAAATTTAATTCTTCATTTGTTAAAGTTCTTTTTGATCTTATAACATTAAGTTGTTTGATATGAGCGTCCAAATCTTTGCGGATTGAATACAGTGATTTTACAAATATTTTTTTACTTTTTTTACGCTCTTGGTACCAAAAATTTGCTCCTCGACTACAAACAGAAAATATGATAACAAAAACCGCACAGATAGAAAGGATGAACAGCAAACTCTTCAATGGAAAATGAACGAGTATATTCATGATTTCACCAATGAACATACCTTTTACCTCAAAAGAAATTGCTGAACTTTCGATACTCTTGGCGCCTCTTGCATCAGTTACTTCAACCGTAAATGTATAAATACCCGGATCGAGTCGTTTGGTCACCAAAACACCAAAATCTCCGAGGGTATTGGTCCTTCCAATCTCTTCTGAGACAACAAAATCTTCCTGACGAACGATAAGTCGTATATCACTATTTGGATAACTCCTTCCTCGTATACGGATAAGGTCATGAAAATCAACCGTTTCTGGATAAAACGTTATTTCTGGTGGATCAATTGACTCAATACTAAATGGAGAAGATACCTCTGTTGTATTTCCAGCATTGTCTATAGCCACGACTGTCACTGTGTGGTTGCCAGGCTTTTGTGGTGGAAGTGGATAAGGATTGGACAGTGCAGGAGGAGCTACACGCACCAAGCCGCCCGTACCAACTTTGACTTCATAAGTAACAACACCCGAGGATTCATCTGAAGTATTAAAAAGTATTACTGGTTGTGGCTCTATACTTTTTTCTCCATGAGGAAATGTAATCGTAAAAGGATTTGGAGGTGTAGTATCAATATTGACCTGATAACGAGCCACATTGCCCCAACCAGCGATAGTTTTTGCTTGCACCAAAAAATAATAAGTCCCATCTGGTAAGGTATCGACTTTTTTTGTTGAAATTGGAGAGGTATACAAAATAGTGGGAAGACTGTTGGTAGAAGTGGTTATCACGGTTCTGACTTGAAGCGTTCCAGGTGGAAGCGTCCAGAAAAATTCAGGGGTATTATTGTTATACCACAGAGCCTGATCAGGATGAGTCGCAGAAGTAACAATAATGTCCGCAGAGGTTGTAGGAGCAGGAGGATCTTTTTTTACTTCCTTTTCTTCAATTTTTGGATCTTTTGGAGGTGTTGGTTTTGGTGATTCTCCTACAATTTCGGCAGGAAGCGCAAGACTAAAACTTGCACTACCCAAACCACTCAAAATATTGGTTCCAAGACCATCATTTGCCAAAATAGAACCTGAAGAAAGCCTCACCGATGCAGTACCAGAAGATTTGACTTTCAAATTGACCGTAAGAATCTTTCCACTTCCTCCAGTAAAACCAGGATTGAGGACGATTCCTTCAAAATTTACAGTCCCAGCACTATTGGAAAAAGATGGTTCCTGTGCCCAGAGTGAAAAAATAGATCCCCCCTTGGAAAGGGAGACTACTTCGAGCGTATCTTTGGGAAAAGAAAGCACACCAGAGGCTGCATTCATGGCCTGATCAGCACTTGAAGTATAAATACTCACAGCAAAACTATCACCAGGTTTGTATGTGCCAGAAGACGGAGAGAGAAAAAGCGTCGCTGCTTTGGCAGAAAGAGGCAGGAGAAGAAATGCAAAAAAAATCAGAATTTTCGAAAACGTTTGAAGCATACAAGACAGGCGGTTGCTACGATAAAAAATATAACCGCTAATAGTATACCAGATTTCAAAATACTTTCATACCACGAAATTTTATTCTCGCCTTCGATGACAACAATTCGTTCATTTCCAAAATTATCCACTGCTTTTATAAATATATCTGTATCAAGAGCTTGATTTTTGATCATATACGGACTCTCAAATACTTCATAATTTGCGTTTTTTCCTTCTTTTACTTCATAATGATCAATTCCAGAGCCTTTATCTTGCGAAGAAAAAATCAAAGTATATTTTCCAGAAAAAAGATGTGGATCTTGGGTAACATACGGCACAAAACTTTCCGGTATTTCTCGATCCTCTCTCTGCACCTGCCCAAAAAAGTTATCAGAAGTCGAACTATTGACCTCAACCCAGGCAGTATTTATCTCCAGAGGAAGTGCTGTTCCCATACCATCATGACGCAGAACTTGAAAGTTGCTTCCATGAATATTGCCAAGCCCTGGCTCTTTGGCACGAAATACAAGGGTAAAAATATTTTGATTTGATCCGACAAAACCACCAGGAGTAATTCCAGAAAAAATAATCTTTTCCGCCCCTTGCCTCTGCGGTTTTTCTATCCAAAAATTTATAATTGAATTGCCCGATTCAATATCTATCATTTCGAGCAAAGAATGAGGAAAAACAATATTCCCTTCGATAGCATTGACTGATTCGCCTTGAGTATCCAAAGTTATTGGAACGAAAAATTCTTGCCCAACCGGGACAGGAGTATCTGGAGTCTCTACTCGTATGCTGGCCCCAAGAGCGGGAAGCATTGCAAAAAAACAAAAACCAACAACACCAAAAGAAAAAAATAGTTTGAAAAAATTTTGCATACCATTAACCTGTCCAATAAAAAGCCATAATACTCAAATCGACTAAATCTATTTTTGCATCCGCATTCAAATCAACATTTTCTGGAGGATTATCCCTCTTGTACCAATAAGCAAGAATAGAAAAGTCAACCAAGTTAATTTTTGTATCCGAGTTCACATCACTTTTCTTTTCCAGGGGATTATCTGTATCAACAATATTTCGAGTTCCGACCAAAAAACCAACGCTCTTCCCATAGGGACTAATTTGTCCTTCATAGGTTGATTTGGATTTGGTCGAATGTGATCCCACTTCAAGTACTGATGTATCAAACTGAGCCAGATACACACCTTTTTCATCACTTTCCTTCTGCAAAAAAAACTCTTCATTGGAGTGAACAGAAATAGTAATAGTTGAATCAGGTATACTCTGACCAAAAATTGTAATCGTATCTCCCTTTCGTACTTCACTTTTGTCAACAGAAATAGTTGGTGCAACAAAAATTCCACCAATTTTGGTTGTAACCCCCGAAGTGATATAAATAGAAAAAGTAAAAAGACTTGAACGAATGCCAGAACTATCTTGGCCATACACAGCAAAGAGATATGTACCCGTAGAGAGGCCACTAATAGATGCACTGAAATTGCTATCCGGTCCTGCAATAGTGGTCAACGCGACCTGACCATCTTTGAGAATAGTAATTTTACTCAATGGATACGCACGTCCAGAAAAAACAACATTTTTGGTAGGAATACTAAAAATTCCACCACCGCCGCCTCCCCCACCACCTCCTCCACCATTATTGGCAATGCAAGCAGCCGCATTGAGAGTACAAGCACCTGTACAAGAGAGATTGCCCCTATTAAATCCAAGTGAAAAGCAAGAAGCTCCCCCAAGCTCAGCACCGTCACACTGCTCACCAACTCCAATCACACCATCACCACAGCCCGTCACATTGGCAGAAATATCAACAATCAGTGCCCTTGCAACAAAAGGCATCCCAAAGAGAATGAGAAATGAAAAAATTATAAAAATTTGAATGCGTAAAAACTTCATTCATTTTTTTT
>JACCDN010028854.1_pt1 | contig 27638 bp, 25 predicted proteins | sample 7441691 | NCBI WGS metagenome assembly JACCDN01 (sample SAMN15323439, study PRJNA562643) | freshwater metagenome | isolation source: river surface water | place: USA:Blue River Watershed | collected 2017-08-16 | reverse complement strand
ATGACGGCACGAATATGGAGCAACAACAAACTCTTCCTCTTGATAACTCCGCAGGCGATGAAGTAACCAAACCCGTTGCAAATGGTTTAGCAGATGACGGCACGAATATGGAGCAACAACAAACTCTTCCTCTTGATAACTCCGCAGGCGATGAAGTAATAAATAATGGCGAAAATTTGGCGCCTAACCCCCAAACGTCAGTAGTAGATGAAAGCACTCTAAAAGCATCTGCTACATCACCACTGCAACAATCCTTGGCGCCATACCTCTCAAAGCAAACTGAAGCAGCAGGCGCTGCATAAGTAAAACAAAACAAATCACTTTTAAGCACGTTCTAATTTTTAGAGCGTGCTTTTTATGCCAAGTCATTCAACTTCAGAAATATAAGCAACTTTCAATTACTCAATTCGAATATGCTTAAAGAATTGATTCCATAGAAAAACCTTTTATACTAATCATGGACCATAAAAAAGGACAAATTAATGAGAAATAGCAGATGGAAAAAGCCACTGACCATGGTAGTTCCAGCTTTCTCTTTGATAGAAATGTCTATTGTGCTGGTAGTAATTGGGCTTATCACTGGAGCTGTTTTTAAAGGTCAAGAACTTTTAGGAAATGCAAAAATTCGCTCTGTTGTTCAAGATTTTCAACATTACTCGCTAGCTGTCAACACGTATCAAGAAATTTATCAGTCCCTTCCTGGGGATGATCCCAGAGCAACAATGCATTTCACAGGCACAACATCTGGCGATGGTAATGGCCAGATTACAGGTGTTGAGGCAGATCTTTTCTGGCAGCACTTAAGTAAGGCATCTATTATCAATGGTGACAAAGCACCAGCCTCGAAGCTTGGCGGGAAATACACTGTTGTGTTTCAACCCTCAGCAGAAATGCCTGGACATTGGCTTATGTTAGCAAAAGAAGAAGGCTCTGGCCTTTTAACCCCAAAACAAGCTCAAGCTTTGAAAAATAAAATTGATCAAGGAAGTAGCGCAGTTGACCTCAATCAAGGGCAATTAATCGTGAAAGATGCACCAGGAACTACAGGAAGATGCATAAGAGATGGACATTTGAATTTGGATAACAAAAATCCCGATTGCATCATTTATTATCGTTTTTAGCATATGCACGGCTGGCTAGTTTTAGATAAACCTGAAGGCATAACCTCTACTCATGCTGGCAGCATAGTAAAACGTGCTTTTGGCCAAAAAAAGATTGGCCACGCGGGAACACTAGATCCTTTTGCAAGTGGAGCTTTGCCCTTAGCCCTTGGCGAAGCCACTAAAACAATGCCTTATTTGATGAACAGTTCAAAAACTTATCAATTTACTCTTTCTTTTGGAGCCCAAACAACAACGGGTGACACAGAAGGTGAGACTGTTGCTACTTCTGAACACAAACCTTCCTTAGAAGACATATATTCATCTTTAAAAATTTTTACAGGCTCAATACAGCAAACTCCGCCGATATATTCAGCAATAAAGATTAAAGGGAAACCAGCTTACAAAAGAGCTCGGGATGGAGAAGAAATAGACATGCCCTCTAGGCAAGTAAAAATTTATGACCTTACTCTTGATGCTTATGAAGGCGAAAATGCTACTCTCAGCGTAACATGTGGCACAGGAACATACGTGCGCTCCCTGGGAAGGGATCTGGCGTTATACCTTGGATCTGTTGGCCATTTAACAATGTTGAGGAGAACGCGTGTTGGCCATTTTAATATTGATAATGCGATTTCACTGGAAAATATAAAAAAAATAGGCGATACTTCCCTGGCTTGCTTTTTGTTACCGATTGGATCTGTTCTGGACGACATCCCGGCAGTATCTGTATCGTTTCAAAAGGCTACTAAGATCCAGCACGGTCAAGCAGTTGAAGTATGTGAAAACAATTGTTCTAATACTTCGGCCTGGCTCGATGACAAGCTCATCGCCCTTGGTCACGTGCAAGATAATATATTTTATCCGGATCGTGTGTTTAACATTTAACTAAAGTAAAGGAATGTTCGATGTCGATTAGTCCAACACGTAAACAAGAAGTTATTAAAGAATTTGCAACAAAAGCGAGTGATACGGGTTCACCAGAAGTTCAGGTTGCTATTATATCTGAACGCATTAAAAATCTTTCCGACCACATGCAAGAACACAAGCACGATTTACACTCTCGTCGCGGATTGCTGATGCTTGTCGGCCAGCGTCGCCGCTTACTTGATTATTTAAAGCGCGTTAATGAGGATCGTTATCAAACGTTAATTAAGCGCTTGAATATTCGTCGCTAAATTTGTGAAAAATTTGAATCACATTATCTGCTGTAAACACATAATGGAAGAACATGCTTGCGGTTCTTCCATTTTACATTTTAACCATTAGGAAATTTTATGTTTAACATTACACGTGAAGAAATTGAATGGGCTGGCCGCAAACTAGTACTAGAAACAGGGAAAGTTGCCCGCCAAGCAGATGGTGCCATAATGGCAACCTATGGCGGGACAACAGTATTGTGTACCGTCGTTGCACAAAAAGATGCAAAGCCTGATATAGATTTTTTCCCCTTAAGCGTACACTACCAAGAAAAAACATTTGCAGCTGGAAAAATTCCCGGAGGATTTTTGCGTCGCGAAGGCAGGCCTTCTGATTCTGAAACACTGAAATCTCGGCTTATTGACAGACCGATTCGCCCCTTATTTCCTGAAGATTTTCGCAACGAAGTGCAAGTTATTTGCACAGTACTCGCTTATGACTTTGAAAATGATACCGATATTACTGCGCTGATTGGTGCTTCTGCAGCACTTGCAATCTCAGGTATTCCTTTTCAAGGACCAGTAGGGGTAGCAAAAGTTGGGCACATTAATGGAAAATTAGTTCTTAATCCTACTCTTGAAGCAATGAAGGCATCAGATCTTGATTTGGTTGTAGCTGGCACCAAAGAAGGAGTATTAATGGTTGAATCAGAAGCAAAAGAACTACCAGAAGATATAATGCTAAGTGCCGTAGAATTCGGACATGAAAGCTTTCAACCAGTTTTAAAACTTATTGAAAAGCTTGTAAAAAAAGCAGGAAAACCACAATGGGCACTGCCTAAAGCAGCCTCTGAAGTTACAGAAATTTCAAAAAAAGTTGCAAAGATTGCGGAAAAAGATTTACGCAAAGCATATAACATAAAAATTAAACAAGACCGCTATGCAGCAATTGACGCCGCAAAACAAAAAGTTGCGCAAGAACTAGCTGAGTATATGGAAACATCTCCAAAATTAGTAAACAGTGCCTTTACCAATTTGCAATCAGAGATTCTGCGTGGTGACATTTTGGATTCTCAAAAAAGACTTGATGGTCGAAAACTTGATGAGATTCGCCCAATTGTTGCAGAAGTTGGCGTTTTACCACGTGCTCATGGAAGCGCGTTATTTACCCGCGGAGAAACACAAGCGTTAGTTGTTGCGACACTTGGAACAGGCCAAGATGAACAAATTATTGATGCTTTGGAAGGTGAATATAAAGAGCGATTTTTACTTCATTATAATTTTCCACCATATTCCGTCGGTGAAGTAGGACGCTTAAGCGGCGTTGGCAGACGTGAAATAGGTCATGGAAAGTTAGCATGGAGAGCAATTAATCCACTACTACCTACAAAAGAACAGTTTTCCTACACAATTCGTGTGGTTTCAGAAATCACTGAATCTAATGGTTCATCTTCAATGGCAACCGTATGCGGCACATCACTTGCCCTAATGGATGCTGGCACACCATTATCTAAACCTATTGCTGGCATTGCTATGGGGCTTGTAAAAGAAGGAAAAAAATATGCAGTTCTAAGTGATATTTTAGGCGATGAAGATCATTTGGGAGATATGGATTTCAAAGTTGCTGGAACTACCGACGGTATTACAGCTCTGCAGATGGACATTAAAATTACCAGTATTACTGCCAGCATTATGAAAGAAGCTTTAGCACAAGCACAAAAAGGTCGTCTACATATTCTTGGCGAAATGTCTAAAGCTCTTGAATATTCCAGAAGCCAATTAAGTACGTATGCGCCAAAGATGACAACCTTTAAAATTAATCCTTCCAAAATTCGTGAAGTGATTGGTTCTGGCGGTAAAGTAATTCGCGAAATTTGCGAAACAACTGGCGCTAAAGTTGACATTGAAGACGACGGTCAAGTTACTGTAGCTGGCGTCACCCAAGAAGCAATGGATGCAGCAGTAAAAATGATCCAAGGAATTGCTTGTGACCCAGAAGTTGGTCATATCTATGAAGGCAAAGTCGTAAAAGTTGCCGAATTTGGAGCGTTTGTAAACATTATGGGTGGACGTGACGGCTTAGTACACATTAGCGAATTAGCCCCAACTCGCGTTAACAAAACTGAGGATGTTGTTAAGCTTGGCGATATCGTGCAAGTAAAGGTTCTTGGGTTTGATGACCGCGGGAAAATAAAGCTAAGCATGAAAGCAGTCAATCAAGACTAGCTCTCTACAAAAATACTAAAGAGCTGTTTTAATAAGCAGCTCTTTATTTTTTTTATCAAAAATAATTAACGTTACGATAAAAATTATAAGATTAGGCTATAGAAAAAAGCCTAAGCTTCCTCAGATATTTTACCTGCAGAAATCCCTGAATTTATAATTTTTATTGATAAACCGTCAGCTCTTTAAGCTTTAAAACAACTGTTATACCTTCTCCCCACGTTGTTTCCATTGCACTAATAACGCCTGTGGAAAATATATCGATATTGCTTTCTTCATAGTCAGGAACAGAATTATTTGACTGCAATTCATATAAGGCCTCTTGGAGACGCCAAAGCTTATTCGAGGGCAACAATGAGCTATCTTTTAAAGAGAATCTTTCTCCTTTTAATGGAATCACGATCGTATCAATTCGCACTTGTGCTTGCAGCTCATATGAAAAGACAATCTGATTAGAAAGAATGCACCCTACCTTCATACAGTTTCCCTTTTTGATAGTTTCAAGCACTTTTTCAAGATGCATTATCGGAAAAGTAAGAGGTTGGTCTGTTATAAAGCCATCCATTTCAGGTTTTTGAAAATACACACTCCAAATTCCCTCTTCTGTTGCTTCGGCTCCACCTTGCAGAAGGGATTCTGTCACACCATCACGAAAATTTTCAATGTGAAAAGATATTTCTGTTGGAGATTCCCAAGAAGCAATATTTCTCTCAATGGTTGTTGTTGTGCCATCGTGATAGTGAATTTGTACAGCCAAATTTTGACGGTATACCCAACCTTCCTTAGTTTTGATAATCTCAATTGAACCGGTACCAGTCACATCGCTAATTGTAGGGTCCTTTGGTTTTTTAAGAGGATCTGGATGCAGATGTATTTCATAAACTGCCTTATGAGGCATAAGCTTAAAAGATTGAGGCTCTTCAGGATTAATAGGTGCAGCTTTTAAAGAAGGAGCTTCAGCAATTTGTTCGACTGGCTCGTTCGACTCACCTGTTGTATCGCCTACAACGTTTTGACTTTGAACTGCCGGCTGGTGATTCACAGAAGGAATAACAACGCTACCTAGAAGGGGTGCGATTAAAAATAAAAATAGCGCGCAAAAATTGCCCACAGGATAAAAATCTATAACTTTACGAATATAGACTAACAAATATGAAGTCTTTTCTTACTACTGATTTCATATTTTAGCTATTATTTCAGGCAACCGTTGTTATTTAAACACGGTTCTAAATATTTAAAGACATCATAAGGAAGATAAAACTTACTTTATCAAAAAAACTAAGCAAAAGTTAACAAACAACACTAGCTGAAAATGCGGAGATTACAATAAAGAGAGTAAGCTATTTTTTTGAAAAATGCCTATTTATTTGTATAGCTGCTAGCTTTTGGCTGTTTTTGATGGCGCTTCCACCATTTAGGATTGGCATATGGGTTGATTCAGAATGCGTTTTGGCTACAGCACATTTGATATTTTCAGTTCTGGGCTTATGTTTGATTATTTTATGGAGCCTAAAAAGAAAGCTGTATTGCTCAGCTCACACATTAATTTTCTTTGGTTTCGGCCTTTTTTCTTTATTTTCAACATTATGGGCCAACAATTCCATCGTGCACCATTTAGGCAGCCCTTTGCTGGGAGAAGGGTCAGTGCTATTTTGCGGTTTATCTCTTTTATCTTTCGCAATCGATAATTCCTCTGAAAAAAATACTATATATTGGTCTGCTATTTTCGCAGGTATTGTTGCGGGAATTTTGGTTTTTCTGCATCATCCCCAGCATGGTTTAAAAGTTAATCCAGATTGGCTTCCTTACGTTTTTGGAGCTTTTTTAGCGCCAATCGCACTAGGAATTTATGCGGTAAGCACACACTTAAAAAGCAAGGCACAACAAAAAATTCTTCTCTTGCTTAGCTGCTTGCTCTTGCTATTGTCGCACAATAAAACAGCATGGGCGGCACTTCTTCTAAGCTTATGTGTTTGGCCTATAATAAAACACAGACAACGTTTACAAAAATATTTATGTGCAAGCATTCCGTTTGGAACGATAATAGCTATATACGTTCTAGGCGCTAAGCATATTGTTGAGAAATGGCCTGTATTTTCTTCACTAGAATCCAGAAAATTAGCCCTACAGAGTTATGTGCTGACCTGGAACGAAAATCCACTAAAACTATTATCCGGCAATGGATGGGGATATTATTTTGAAAATTTGCAAAAACAAATAACAAGGCTTCCTGTTGCATTTTTTCAAGATAATTCTTGGAAGCCTAGTTGGGATGGAATTGACAGACTAGACTTCCACTGCATGCATTTTGGCGCTGAAACACTTTTCAGTATAGGAATAATCGGACTAATTCTTTACATTACTTTGCTGGTTACGCCATTATCTGAACCTACCACTAGAAAGAGTAGAATTCACATTTTCATATTCGTGATACTTTTTGGATGCTTAACATCCACATGGTTCACCTTAGTATGTGTCTGGCCTTTTTTAATAGTGGGCTTTTCTATATTTAATCGGCATAGAATTACCATCACCAGAGCTCCTTTAACTATTTTATGGTTATGGATTTCAACAATTTTTTGTGCTTATGCAGCGGTAACTTACTGGAACACAGCAATCTTATATCCTACGAATCAAAAATCCTTATTTTTTAGATTTACTCATAGTAAGAAATTACCAACTGCAAGTGATATAAAACAACCTTATAATTACAGAGGATTCCATCTTGGGCATTTCACTTTGAGCATTTTAAAGAAAATGAAGCAGCCCCCCTCTCAGGCAACGATGAATGAGCTAGATTTAATATTTAAAAATTATGATTCAAAAACCAGTCCATTAATTCTAGATATAGCATTACTGCATGCAATGATACATTTCCAAGGATCTACTATTGAAAAAGAATTTTTATTCGATGGCATTGCAAGCGCTATTCAACAAAAAGCACCCAAAAGAAGTGATTTATTGGTTCAATATATCAGCGAACTCATTGAGAACAATGATTTTACAAAAGCAAAAGACCTTATAAACGCCATACTTTCTAGAAACTCACAAGATCTTTTTGGTTTCTGGCTTGAAGGAATTTTTCTTATCCATACTGGAGCCACAAAGCAAGGTAAGATTCTTATGGAGCGTGCTTTGCAACATAACATTGAAACATGGATCTGTATCCCAAAAAATCTTAAAGAGCTTTTGCACCAAGAAGAGCCACTTCTTTAGAGTAGCTTTTATCCAAAACCAATTACTTATGTCTACCTTTTAACAAACATCTTGGTGTTGCATTTCGTTTTAGAAAACAGGAAGTGCTTAGATTTCTATTGTTAATATGAATCAATATATAAAATCTGATAGCTACTCAAGTCCTATTACTTTTGTTTCACTTAGCAGATGGTGATGTAAAATGGAGATATAAATTGCTAGCTTTATTTTTTTCACTTTTCTTAATGTTGGCAGGCTGCAGAGAAATGGTTGATCATCAACCTCTAATGCCAAAAATAAGCAAACAAGAAGCAAAGAATTTAGTTCAACCGACTGATTTTACAGTAGGGCCACTAGCTAAAAAAATATCTCGATCTGTAAAAATTCCAAAACTGCCTAAGATGATGTATCAGCCTGTTAGTATTTCGGTTTCGGAAGGAGTTCCCCTTAAAAATATTTTTATTGAGTTAGCTCGACAAGCAGATGTTGATTTGCAACTAGATCACACAATTGATGCAAAGATTATTTTCACGGCAAAAAAACGCCCATTCATAGATGTAATAAAATCTATGTGTGAGATGGCAAATTTAAGATTTGATGTTATTGATAATGCCATTCGCATAGAACGTGATATTGCATATTCACAAAATTATAATGTGCAGTTCTTGAATCTTGCTCGTACCAGCGAAGACCAACTATCCATTGCTTCAGATGTATTTTCAAGTGTTGGACCCTCAAAAACAAATATGAGCGACAATGTGTCAAAAAGCGCATTAAAGGCCACGACCAAAAATGACTTTTGGGATGAATTAGAGCAAAACTTAAAAACCATTTTGGATGCTGGATCGGAAAAAGGGTCGTATTCAATGCATAGGCAAGCAGGATTGATATCCTTACATGCCAATAGAAAGCAACATCAGCAGGTAGAATTATATTTAAAAAAACTGCGCCAAATAGCTTGTTGCCAAGTTTTAATAGAGGCAAAAATCATTGAAGTAACACTGAAAGATGAGTACAGGAGCGGTATTAATTGGCATACAGTTGGGACCAATAGTGATCTTCAAGTGCGAGCAAACTTTGGTGACATGACTAGAAAAGGTATTTTTTTAGACCCAACTACTGCCCAAACCGACATGATTAGCTTTGGAGCAGATGGTACAAAATTTTCAGCTATTGCTAATACTTTACAAGAATTCGGGCTAGTTCGCACGTTATCGAGCCCGCGTCTTACTGTTATGAACAATCAAGCAGCCATACTGAAAGTTGCACAAAATAAAGTCTATTTCAGACTTAACTATGACAAAATGTATAATTCACAGAACAACCGAGAAAGCACTACTGTATCGAGTGATATTCAGACAGTTCCTATTGGATTAATTATGCTGGTGCAGCCTTCAATTGACCCACAAACTGGTGAAATAATATTATTTTTAAGACCAAGCATATCAAGGCTTACCCAAACCGTTGCAGACCCAGCTATTGATATTGCTTTTAACGCATCTATTAGCAGCGAAACAAATGCTTCTAAATCGCCAACTCAATCAATGATTCCAGTTGTAGAAGTACGAGAAATTGACTCAGTTCTAAGACTGCAAGACAAAGAAATGGCTATTCTTGGGGGCTTAATGGAAGTGCGTTCATCAGAGCACAGACAAGGAGTTCCTGGGCTAGATGAAATACCTTTAGTGCGTGATCTAACAGGTAGTTTGACAGAAGGGGACACGATTGTGGAATTAGTGATTGTCTTAAAAGCTACAATTATGGATAATGGAGCCACGCTTGATGGCGCTGACCATCGATTAATGAGCGAATACACAACAGACCCGAGACCCTTAAAATGATAAAGCAAAAATTCAAAGCAGTATTTTTCGATTGGGATAATACTTTAGTTGATACATGGCCGACTCTTTTCAAAGCTACAAATGTTACATTAAAACATTTTGGACGAGCAGAAATTTCCATGGAGGAAGTTAAAATCCGAGCCAGACTTTCCTCGCGAGAAAGTTTTCCTAAGCTATTTGGAAATGACTGGAAAGAAGCGCTAGACGTTTTTTATAAATCAATTAATGAAAATAAAAAAGATATAAAATTGTATGACGGAACGCTTCCCTTGCTAAACTCATTAAAAAAGGCTGAGAAAATTATTGCAATCATCAGCAATAAAAAAGGTGGTCTTTTACGTGAAGAAATTGAATTATTTAATATTCCCGCTGATTTAGTTCTGGGGTCGGGAGACACTGCTTTTGATAAGCCTAATCCTGAAATGGGTTTAGTTGCTCTGAAACATTTCAAATTAAATGCTAGCGATACTGTTTATATTGGAGATAGCATTACTGACTGGGAATTTGCCAAAAACCTAAATATGGCAGCGATTGCTATTGGAGATGATGATTACGATGGCCAGTTATTTGCAAGGTTTGAGACAGTCAGTGAGTCAATCAGTGAGCTACTATGCTTCCCTATATGAACTCAGGCAACGTTTGGCTTGATAGCTTTCGATAAAGTCACATGCGCCTATTACCTAATAAAGTTAAAGCAATAATTTTTGGTCACGGTTATGTATCGAAGTCTTTGATTAAAATCTTTAATCATCTTGGCTGGAATGTTGTATGCACCTCAAGAAAAATTGAGATCGGGATTCCAGTTGAAAAGGAAAATCTCAGATTCATCAATTTTTTTGACCCCACTCTTCCAGAAATTATTGAAGGTTCTAATGTAATTGTGACTACCATTCCGCCAAATGAGAAAAATGCAGATCCGGTCTTGCAAGAATATAGCAATATCATTGCAGCCAAAAAATCGTCATTGCAGTGGGTAGGATACCTTTCGTCAACAAATGTCTATGGAGACCATAAAGGTGCTTGGATTGATGAAACAACACCATGCTATCCAAGCAATGAAAAAGCAAGATCGAGATTAGACGCAGAAATGCAATGGTTAAGCCTTTATAAAACAGTTAATTCGCCTGTACATGTTTTTCGATTATCAGGAATTTATGGTCCTGGCAGAAACTGTTTAGAAGACATTCTCATGGGTAAAAATTTTACGATCGTTAAGAAAAATCATTATTTTTCTAGGATACACATAGACGATATATGCGAATTAGTTCTTGGATCAATAAACCATCCGACACCAGGAGAAATTTATAACATAAGCGATAATGAGCCTGCACCGCTTCACATAGTCCAACAGTTTGGAGCTGCAATTTTGAAGAGGGATAAATTAAAAGAAATACTGGAAGAAGAAGCAAAAATTTCAGAGAATTTAAAAATGTTTTTTACGGATAACAAAAAAGTTAATAACAGAAAAATTATTAAAAAATTAGGTGTAGAGTTAATTTATCCAGATTACAGATCTGGTCTTTTAAGGGGATGTCTTCCGTATTTACAGCAAACATATTAGTTAAACCACCAAATATAAAAGTTTAAGTAGGTAGCAAATAGAATCCATAAAAAATAGGGAATCAATAAAAAGAATACCGCTCTCATGGTTAAATAGGCCTGGCAAATTATTATACCAACCAGAATATCCATAGCACACAAAATTAGCAGAGAAACGTTGGGTAAATGATAATAGAAAAATACGGGTGTCCAAATCCAGTTTAGAATAAGCTGAGTCACGAATATGGTTTTTATAACCTTTAGCCAGGCAAATGAATCTTTGCGCCAAATAAGCCAACCACAAGTGCCAATCATTGCATACAATAAAGTCCAAGCCACAGAAAATATATAATTTGGTGGTGTTAGTGGAGCACGATTTAAGGTTATATACCAAGTACTGATCTGCGGCTTGGTTAAAGAGCCAATAAGCCCTCCAATCGTTATGATTGATAAAATCCAAATGGTTAAAGAAAGGTAGGGGGTATTTTTGATTTTCATAAAACGTAACTCGAATTTTTTGAAACAACAAAATCAGCAGATTTTAAATACGCAGTCACTAACTTTTGAGAAAGCTTTTCTTTCAAAGTAAAAGCTAATAAACCTGCTCTGATAATCCTAATTTTCTTCATGTTTTTTCCTGAGCTAATACCAAAAATTTTTTATTCTTTTGACATTTATATGAGCAATATTTAACGTCATCCCAAACTTTTTTCCATTTTTTTCTCCAGGTAAAGGGACGTTTGCAAACGATACATACTTTTTGAGGAAGATCTTGTTTTTTTATATTTTGGGACATCAAAGAGTTCCCTCTTCCATTTTTTTCAAAATATCAGCAGCCTTGGAGATGATGGCATTTTTTTTAGAGATATCAAACTTATCCCAGGTACTGTACATAAAAGAAAGGCGAGGATTTTTTGAAAATGACTCGCGATGGCGTTGTAAAAAATTCCAATACAGCGCATTAAATGGGCAAGCTTTAGGACCCGTCATATCTTTTACATCATAAGCGCAATGTTTACAAAAGTTACTCATTTTATTGATGTATTGACCACTTGCGGCATAAGGCTTACTAGCAACAACCCCTCCATCTCCAAAAAGGGTCATACCAAGAGTATTGGGCATTTCAACCCACTCATATGCATCACTATAGACCGCTAAATACCACTCTTGCACCTCTTTAACATCTAATCCTGCAAGAAGTGCAAAATTTCCTGTAACCATCAGGCGTTGAATATGATGAGAATAGGCGTGAATTTTTGTATCCGAAACAGCCTCTGACACACAAGTCATATGGTTTTTTTTCCCCCAGTAAAAATTAGGGAGAGGATTTTTCGCATCAAGAGTGTTGAGATCAGCGTACCCAGGCATTTTAAACCAATAAATCCCCCTTATAAATTCTCTCCATCCAAGAATTTGACGGATAAAACCTTCAGCAGAATTGAGAGACACTTTACCTCTTCTATAGGCTGCTTCAGCTTTTTGACATATTTCAAGGGGTAAGAGAAGACCAATATTAATATATGAAGACAAAAGAGAATGATAAAGATAAGCATCCCCCTTCAGCATAGCATCTTGGTAATCACCAAAGTGTGGTAAAATTTGATCAATAAAATGATCCAACTCCATCAACGCTTGATCACGGGTAATGGCATAATAAAATGGATCTAAGTCCCCGAAATGACTATTAAAATTGGCACGAACCAATTCTAAAACGCTCTTTAAAATCGCCGATTTTTTATGAATCATACGCATTATAGGGATAATATCCCTAGATAGAGGTTTGCGATTTTCTTTATCATAGTTCCAAAGGCCGCCTGTGGGTTCTCCGTCTGGCTCGATTAAGATGTGATACTTTTTGCGCATATTCCGATAAAAGTATTCCATTCTCAGCTCTTTTTTAGTGCTAGCCCATTCTTTAAATTCTTCGATGCCGCATAAAAAGCGATCATCTGCGCGAATTTCCACATCTACATCTAGAGCTTTTTCCCATGATTTTATGGTTTCTTGAAAATGATATTCTCCTGGCTCTGTGACAATAATTTTCTTAATCAAACTACTATCAACGGCCCTTTTAACTTCTCCAGTAAGATTATGGGTATTCAACGAATCATTAAAATCAATATATCGAACATTCAACCCTTTATTAGTTAATTCTTCGGCAAAATGGCGCATAGCTGAAAACCATAATGCAATTTTTTTAGGGTGATGTTTAACGCGCGTTACTTCATTCCGTAATTCACACATTAAAACAATATCATGAGGGCCAACATCTTTTAATGAAGATAGAGAAAGAGATAACTGATCCCAAAAAACTAAACGAAGTGCCTTCATAAAAACCTCTTTGAACTATGTTCTTCGATTACGTGCGTATTAAATAGGTATTCATGTTCCAAAACGCTAAAGATAATATATAGATATTCTCTTCTAAGTTCTTCCTTTATCTCGCTTTACTTTCATAATTAGTAACCATAAATATCTTCATTCTTTTACTAACATCCTTCAACTATCTAAGCAACATCAGTCCTGCCAACACATTTCGGCAGAACCTGGCACAGAAGAAAAAAATCTTCTGCCATCAAGAGCTGCTTTATTAAAATTGATTTTCTTATCCATCATGTTTATAGTTCAACTTAGTTTTTGTATCTTTTTCGGGACTACACAAGGGTTACAAAAAGATTTGCAAAGGTTTATTAAGGAATTTAAAGCTATAGAAAATAGTAGATTTTACGATTCCTAATCTTGAGGCCATGGGTTCGAATCCCGTCGGAAACGCCAAAAAATGGAGGGATTATTGTATTCATTGTATGACGCCATTCCATATACAGCACTGATGCTGGCACTTGCTCTGTGTCCTTTGTTGCTGCCTAAAATTTGGCATACTTTTGAAAAGCATATTTTAGCAATTATTGGAATATGGACATTAGTCACAATGTTCCGTGTTGAAGGCCCGCATCAAGCCATACACAATTTTGGTCATATGTTGATTCATGAATATATTGCATTCATAGCAATACTATTTGCCCTGTTTGCAGTCGCAGGCGGTATTCATGTGCAGTTCAATATCTCTGACAGCCTAAAAAATAATGTACTTATTCTTTTAATCGGAGCCTTCCTGGCCAATTTTATTGGCACCACAGGCGCTTCAATGGTGTTGATTCGCCCTTTTCTAAAACTTAATCACAACCGCCCATATAAAACTCACTTGGGCGTTTTTTTCATTCTTATAGTGGCAAACATCGGTGGCAGCTTAACGCCCCTAGGGGATCCGCCTTTATTTATGGGATATCTAGCAGGCGTTGATTTTTCTTGGACGTTGTTACACGGGTGGAAGCCATTTTTCTTTATTGTCCCATGCAGCCTATGCATTTTTGCATTGATTGATCGTGTAAAAAATAAGCACACCATTTCTCAGCGTAATGATGTAGGCATAACAATTGAAGGTGGCTTTAACTTTGCACTAATGATAGCAATTGCAGGAATTACTCTTTTAGCGCCAACACTAAGTGATGACAATGCTGCCACTATTATGGGAATAGGCATTTCCTGGCAAGATATTGTTCGCGACTTAAGTTACGTTTCTATCGGCGCTATATCATTGTGGCTAACACCAAAGCATGTTCATCATCAACAACACTTCAATTTTGAACCATTAAAAGAAGTTTCTCGCGTATTTCTTGTTATTTTCTTAACCCTCATCCCTATATCAGCAATGCTAAAGCTAGGCGCTGATGGCCCATTCCACATATTGTTTGATTTCACACACAATGCCTCCGGGTCTCCCATTGCTGCGCGCTACTTCTGGACTGCAGGCAGTTTATCAGCATTTTTAGATAATGCCCCAACATACTTATTGTTCTTCAAAATGGCAGGTGGCAACGCACAAACGTTAATGCATCAGTTACCATCAACATTACTCGCTATATCTCTGGGTTCCGTATACATGGGCGCCATAAGCTACATTGGCAATGCCCCGAATTTTATGGTGCGAAGTATTGCAAAACAAAGCGGCGTTGAAATGCCTAGCTTCCTGGGTTATATGGCATGGTCATGTGTAATTCTATTACCTATTCTTTATTGCATAAGTATTTTACTTGAATACTTTGCAGCGTAACGTCTAAAAACATTCAAGCACATATTTGGCGAAACACAAGGAACACTTCAATCACATCTCTTGAGTTCTTTTCAAGTCATGTTTAGGCACGCCATCTTGATCCTACGAAGAAGGTGTGAAAATCGAGAAAAGCAATGCGCGTACTTAATTATCTGAATCTTTAATGAAAATCGTAGTTTAAAAATAACCTAATATTGTTGTGGTTGTCTTTTATCGATCCCCCCCTTCTTAAATTAGGGTTTCAAAAACCTTAAAAACCGTTTAGAAATAAGAATCAAACGAAAAAGTTTTTTTATGACAAGGGATTATAAAGACACGGTTTTTTTGCCAAAAACACCGTTTTCTATGAAAGCAAATTTAGCCGTTCGCGAAAAAGATTTTCTTGCTTACTGGCAAAAAATTGATCTTTATAAAACACTTCGTGAAAAATCAAAGGGCCAGAAAAAATTCATTTTGCACTGGGGCCCACCTTACGCAAACGGTCACTTGCATTGCGGTCACGCACTTTCCTACATATTGAAAGACTTGGTAAACAAAAGCTATCAAATGGCTGGATATGACTCTCCATTTATTCCAGGCTGGGATTGCCACGGCCTGCCAATTGAGCTGAAAGTCGAAGAACAATATAAAGCTAAAAATCAACGCAAAGAAGATATCAATATTTTAGAGTATATTGAGTCTTGCCGCACCTATGCAAATAAGTGGATCGCCACACAATCAGAAGAATTTCAACGCTTTGGCATAATAGCGGATTGGCAAAATCCTTACGTTACTATGGATTTTAAAAGTGAAGCTCAAATTGCAGCTGAACTTGGTAAATTCTTAATGAATGGCGGATTGTATCGAGGACTTAAGCCTGTAATGTGGTCTGTCGTTGAAAAAACAGCTCTAGCCGAAGCAGAAGTTGAATATCACAACCACACTAGTGATGCAATTTTTGTCGCCTTTCCCATTCAAAAAACAAACATTGAAATTCTGAAGAATGCTCATGCTGTAATCTGGACAACAACTCCGTGGACATTACCAGGAAATCGAGCCATTGCTTACGGAAAAGATTACACCTATTCAGTTATCGAAGTTTTAGAAGGCACTGATTTAATTTCTGTGGGCATGCGTTTGCTGCTAGCAAAGGATTTAATCGCAGACGTTGTAACAACACTAGGAATTACAAATTACGGGATTGTTGGGCATGTGAATGGAGAAGAATTAAAAGAAACAATTTGTCATCACCCATGGCATGGTAAAGGTTACGATTTTGATGTGCCCTTATTGCCAGGGGAACATGTCACAACCGAAGCAGGTACAGGCCTTGTACACACAGCTCCTGGTCACGGCATTGAAGATTTCACCGTTGGTCAAGAATTTAATTTAGAAGTGCCAGAAACTGTACAAGGTGATGGTGTATACTATGCGCACGTTCCATTATTCGCTGGCAAACATATTTTCAAAGTTGGACCAGATGTATTGGAAGCATTAAGAGAAGTTCACACTCTTTTGCATGCAAGCAAATTGCTTCATAGCTACCCCCATTCTTGGCGATCAAAAACACCACTCATTTATCGCGCAACGTCACAATGGTTTATTTCTATGGACCGCAATGATTTGCGAAAGAAAGCCATGCAAGAAATTGATAAAGTTAGGTGGTTCCCATCCCAAGGAAAGAATCGCATTTCAGCAATGGTAACAAATAGGCCAGACTGGTGTTTATCACGTCAGCGCACTTGGGGTGTGCCTATTACCGTATTTGTAAATAAAACAACTGGCGATGTTCTACGTGATGAAGCAGTCCATCAACGCATTGTTGATGCTATTTCAAAAGAAGGCATTGCAGCTTGGCACAAGCATGATAGCTCGTATTTCTTAGGCAACGAATACAAAGCAGATGATTTTGAAAAAGCCAATGATATTTTAGATGTCTGGTTTGATAGCGCATGCACTCATACTTTTGTTTTAGAAAATAATCCAAATATGCATTGGCCAGCAGATATGTATTTTGAAGGTTCAGACCAGCATCGTGGATGGTTTCAAACGTCCTTACTACAGTCATGCGGAACACGAGGCCAAGCACCGTTTCGCCAAGTACTTACACATGGTTTTGTGCTCGATGAAAAAGGCTACAAGATGTCAAAATCTCAAGGCAATGGGGTTGAACCACAACAAGTAATCAACGCTATGGGCGCTGACATGTTACGCCTTTGGGTTGCAAGCTCCGATTACACAGACGATGTTCGCATAGGCAAAGAAATTCTAAAACATCACGAAGATGTTTACCGACGATTTCGCAATACCCTACGTTACCTTTTGGGCGCACTTTCTGGCTATTCTTATCAAGAAATACCTTATGAAGAATTACCTAACCTTGAACAATGGGTATTACACCGTTTAAGCGATCTTAAAAAAAGCCATCAAAAACTTTTCAAAACTTATGATTTTGCCGCTTTTTACAGTGAATTACATACATTTTGCGCTACTGACTTATCAGCATTTTACTTTGATATTCGCAAAGACAGCCTCTATTGCGATGCACAAAATGCACCAAAGCGCCTAGCCACTTTGAACGTCATGCACCATACGTTTATGCATCTAATCCATTGGTTAGCCCCTGTATTAAGCTTTACATCAGAAGAAGCTTGGCATGCTCACCAAGAAAGTGAAGAACTAAGCAGCATTCACGCCCAGCTTTTTCCAGAGACTCCACGTCAATGGGAAAACCCTTCCATAGCTTCTAAATGGGAAGATTTGCGCAATATCAGAAGAGTATTAACCGGAGCACTCGAAGTAGAGCGTGCTGCAAAAACAATTGGCTCAAGCTTGCAAGCAAACGTCATCATGTATGTTTGTTCAGAGTGGTCAGACCGCCTGGATAATATTGATTGGGCTGAACTTGCAATTGCATCTCAACTGCAAATAGTACACGCCCAAATTCCAGCCAATGCATTTACATTAGAAGACGTTCGCGGAATTGGTGTTGCTATAGAAATAGCAGAAGGGCAAAAGTGTAATCGTTGTTGGAAAATACTAAAAGAAGTAGGATCTCAGCGCGAGCCAGACTTATGCAAACGTTGTGATGAGGTTATTCATGCGCATTTTTAAAGAAAAAATCCTCCCAAAAAAAGGTAGCCTCTTAATTGGATGCCTTGTTTTGCTTTTAGATCAAATCTCAAAATTCTGGGTACTCGAAAATGTAAGTTCCAGCGAAACCTTAAGCATATGCTCATGTCTAAATTTTGTGCTGGCATTTAACCCTGGCATAACATTTGGTTTACTGCACGCATATTCAAACATACACTACATTCTATTAGTGCTTGCCGTTTTCATGCTTATATGCCTAGTTACTGTATGGTGGTGGAAAGCAGAAACCATACTTCAGCGCTATGCTACAGCAATCATTTTATTTGGAGCATTAGGAAATTTAGTTGATCGTGTACGTTTGCGAGCAGTTGTTGATTTTATTGATTTTCATGTTTTTGGATGGCACTGGTACACTTTCAACTTAGCAGACTCAGCCATCGTTCTGGGTGTTGGGCTATTGCTTCTCGATAATTTTCGTAATGCAAAAAAGCTCAAGCAGCGATTTCAGTAATAAATAAAATTACTTCTGAAAAATTTTCGCCCCCAAGCAAACAACTGCTGCTGTTTCCGCACGCAAAATATTTGCACCTAGAGAAATTGGTTTAGAGAATTTTTTCAGTATTAGTTGCTCTTCTGCTGACCACCCTCCTTCCGGACCAATAATAAATCCAGCAGGAAAGACAAATTTTACATGCTCAACATCTGATCTTTCCACCGCCGCATACCAATCAATGTCAGTAGGCAGTTCTTTTAAAAATTTCTTTAAATCTATAGCTTCATGTATTCTTGGCACATCAAATCGCTCACATTGTTGCGATGCCTCAATAACATTTTTTGTCAAACGCTCGATATTAATGCGATGACTATTGGTGCGCTCACAAATAATAGGTTGAAAATCTGTTACCCCAAGCTCTGTTGCTTTCTCAATAAGAAAATTCATTGCATCGTGTTTCAGCGGTGAAAAAGCTAACCAGCAAGTTTGAGTTGTCAAAGATTCTCGTGTTTGATTAATACATTTGTAGTCCGGCTTTTCAAAAATAATTTTCCATTCACCATTTTTTTCGTTAAAACCAAGAAAATATTCACCACTTTTAAATCGTAAAACTTTCTCCAAATAATGACGCTGGTCTTTACTTAATTCAATAATTTGCCCAGCCTTCAAGGTTTGTGTAAGATACAGTCTTGTCATGCATTTAAAATTTTTTATTCCTATACAGCTTTTACCATACATTCATCTTGCTCGCCTACATAAACCCGTTGGCATTTTCCTATTGCTTTGGCCGTGTTTTTTTGGCCTCGCCATTGGTCATGCTTGCTTTTTTGATTATCTCTTGTTCTTCATTGGTGCTGTAGTCACACGAAGCGCTGGTTGCATTATCAATGATCTCGCCGATAAAAATTTTGATTCCAAAGTTAAGCGCACAAAATTAAGACCGATAGCTGCAAAATTACTCACAAAAAAACAAGCCCTAATCGAGATTTCTATCTTCCTTAGTATCAGCATTTTTTTGTGGCTGCATTTAAGTGAAATAGCTAAGTACATAAGCATTGTTGCAGCATGCATGATTCTCATTTATCCATTTATGAAACGTCTAACCAATTGGCCACAACTATTTTTAGGATTCACTTTTAATATTGGGCTACTTATTGCCGTCGCTCACTCTTCAACTCTTGTTTTGACATGGAAATTTTTAAGCTTATTTATTAGCTTAATTTTATGGACAATTTTTTATGATACAATTTACGCGTTTGCTGATATCAAAGATGATCTAAAAATTGGTATCAAATCAACAGCAATAATAATGAGCTATTCACCCAAAATCTGGCTCAGTTTAATTAACGTATTTCTTCATTTGTTTTTGATAATGTTTCTTGGGCTCAAAGGAATTATCCCCGCATGCATCGGATTACTATTTTTACAAAACCTCTTAGTTCAGTGGAATCCTAATGATCCTGATAGCTGTATAAAAATTTTCACCCGCTGTCACTTTTGGGGTCTAATGGAATGGCTTTGGCTCGAGATTATAAGGATCATCTCCCCATAAAACTCTTCCATCCCCCAATTCTTCATCAATCCACACGGGGATATAAGTAATATATACAGTGACGCTATTCTCTAAAGGCTGCGTACTTGTATCTCCCGAATCAAGTTCCTCTTTTATCTCATCCCTATCAACATTTAGCAACCAACTTGCTAGTTTTCCTGGCTGATTCAACCGTATACAACCCGACGACAAAGCCCGAGAATTTTGCTTAAATAGCTCATGATGCGGTGTGTCATGCATATAAATTTGTTCGTTATTCCGTAAATTAAATTTGATCAAACCAAGAGCATTATTCTTTCCTGGATTTTGCTTAAAAATATAAGGAAAGTCATTTACATCTATTTCATTCCAATCCACTGAATCAGGATCCACCTCATTCTCATTGCGATCAAAAATTTTCATATCATTCTTTTGAAAAAATTCTTTATCTTCTTGAACTTTGGGTAATTTGTCCTCAAAAAGAATAGTGTGTGGAACAACCCACACCGGATTATATTCAATACCATCTATGTAGCTTTTCATTATAGGAGTGGGACGTTTAGGTTTTCCAACAATAACTTTCATACTCATTTTTAGTTTTTGGTCTTCATAAGCGTGCAAAGAATAAGTAGGAATATTCACAATTATCACACGGCCCGTCGTTGCCAAACTTTTTATTTTTGATATGCTATCGGCTATCATTGCTAAACGCTTTGGGAACCCCCAATTAAGTCTTAGTTTTGTTGCTTCACCAATCACTCCATCATCTTCTATGCAATGACCCGCTTGAAAGGCTTTAACTGCTTTTTCCAATTCCATATCAAAAAATGGAGAGTTAGTAGCGCTTTCAAGATATCCTAAAGATTGTAAAATTTGGCGTAAAATCAGTATGCTTTCATCTTTGTCACCAGCTTTCAAAGGGCGAACAGGAGAAAACTCAGGAAGCACCACATCTTTTTTCTCTTTTAAAATACCTTCTAATCTCTGCAAAAGAATAAGAATTTTAAAATGGTTTGACGCAACTAATGAATCACCGGCAGGCGGTGTCATCACAAGTTGTTTGTTCAGCGCTTCTGTGCACTGATCTGCTCTACTTTTATCCGCCTCAGCATTATCACCAGCTTTTAACGCAATAATAGCTAACATAAAAAAGATATATTTCATAAGATTTCATTCCTTCATCATACTCTCTATTAGATCTTATAAAGAGTTAATAAAAAATGAATAAAATACGCTCAATTTTCTCGTTTGTAATCAGGTAAAACCCACCCACTAAATGCTATTCTATGCCACCCCAGCTTATACCGCCATCAACAGTAACGCATGAGCCCGTAACATAACGTGAGGCCTTATTAGAAGCAAGAAAAAGTAAAGCACCATCCAAATCATAAGGCTCCGCTAAAAATCCCAGAGGAATATTATGATCCCATGTTGGTGTCATGGGCGTTAAAATAGCACCTGGTGCAATTGCATTTATCCTAATTTTATAAGGAGATAATTCTCCAACTAATGATTTTGTCAATTGTGAAACAGCAGCTTTAGAAGCGCAGTACGCTGACAGTTTTTTTTCTAACCTGTTATGACCGTAAATACTGCTGATATTAATAATTGATCCTTCAGTTTTTCGATCTTTCATAATGCTAGCTACAACTTTGGTAACATACCACAAACCCATAACATTCGTTTGCATAACGCTTTCAAAATTATTTTGATTATCATCAAAAATAGGCGTATCTATTGCTACACCAGCATTATTAATGCAAATATCGATAGGCTGATTAAGACCTGATATTTCTTTTTTGACTTGCTCAAAGTTACATACATCAAGCTCTAAACTTTCAGCTGAACCACCTGTTTGTTTTATGACGTTAACTAACTCGTTAAGTCTATCGATACGCCTGGCAGCAGCAATCACATGTGCACCGGCTGCTGCTAACACCTCACAAAATCTCCAACCAAGGCCACTAGAAGCACCAGTAACAATCGCCGTTTTGTGGGATAAATCAAATATATTCATAAGCCTTTCCTTATACTTACGCCCTCAACCCAACAAACACATCCAAAACAGTATTTTGCGGGTCTAGCGCACGCTCATCATAAACTTCAAAATCAGCAATATAAGCACGCTCACCACCTAATTCAGCCGCTGTCATTGCCCATATTTTTTGCCAAGCACCAATGCAAACTGCGGGCATTAGACCTACCTCAGTTGTGAACTTTGCATAATCCTGGGTTGGTATGACAAGCGTTTCGCAATCAGCCGCTACGTCCTTAAATTCAATAACCTCTTCGCCAATGAAATACGTATAATCTGCTGTAAAATCACTCTCGTAATTTGTATAAATGCAATACGTTACCCCAGGTTTTTTTCGATTTTGAATTTTTCCAGATAGTCCTTGCTGAAAATATTTTTGCACAGTAGCTCCAATTTTAGCCGTTGCTAAATTCATTTCAGAAGCTAAATTTGTTCTAGCTGTAATACCAACAAGCTTCATTTCTGGCACAGAGATAAGATTCTTTTGCATAAATATAAATTCCTTAATTAAAATGCTTATGTAAGATTCGCATATTGTCTGAAATCTCAGACAATGCTAGCTTAAGCGTTAAGAGCGAGGCACTTTAAATGTACGATACAAACAATATTTTTGCAAAAATTCTTCGCAAAGAAATTTCTTGCAATAAAATAGAGGAGGATGAATACTTCTTAAGTTTTCACGATCTTCATCCAAAAGCACCTTCTCACGCATTAATAATCCCCAAAGGCTCTTATTTAAATGCTCATGATTTTTCAGCGCGTGCATCAGCAGAAGAAATTATTGGGTTTTGGAAGGGCGTTAATGCAACTATCACCGCATTAAATTTAACACAAAATGGCTACCGAATCATTGCAAATACAGGCATTCACGGCCGACAAGAAATACCACATTTTCACGTGCATTTATTAGGCGGGCATGATTTGGGCTCTAAAATGGTTATGTCATGAACGTTACAATACGCACTATTGATGCCGTTATTTTTTCAGATTCAGCACAAGAAATAAACTTACCAGGCCTTTATGGAAATATTGGTGTGCGCCCTCATCACGCCTCCATGTCAGTAATACTCACTGAAGGTGAAATTCATCTAAAATCAGTAGATAACAATCAAAATTTCATAGTTAAAAGCGGTCTTGCACAAATTAGCAATAACACCATAGATATTTTGTTGCTGTAGGAATTTTCATGCAAGTAACTTTTTATGAACTCATTGCCACCTCGCTAGAAAAAACCCTGCCTAAAATTCTTGAAAAGGTTTATGAAGGGGGTTTCAAGGCAGTTGTGCACATCGAAAGTGAAGAACGCTTAAAATCAATTGATAGCGCTATGTGGACCTATACTACTCTTGGATTTTTACCCCATGGCTCAAAGTCTGACCCAAAAGAATTTCACAAACATCAGCCCATTTGGCTAACAACTAGCAATGATAACCCTATTGATGCAACAGTATTAGTGATAACTACCCAAGAATATGCTAAAGATAACAATTATCAGCGCATTCTTGACATTTACGATGGCAATGATCAATCAGCTTTGCAAAGTGCTAAAGAAAGAATGCAAAAATATAAAGATGCAGGCCACGAAATCACCGCGTGGAAACAAACATTAAAAGGTGCATGGGAAAAAGGAATTTAAAAATATGCAAGAAAAATGGTTGCATCAAATACAATCCACCTCCAATTTGTCTGAACTTGATGATCTCAGAGTTCATCTTTTAGGTAAAAATGGATTAGTAACCCAACAATTAAAGACTCTTGGATCCCTGCCTGCTGAGGAACGCAAAGCCAAAGGTGCTGAAATCAATATCCTTAAAGAGACAATTAGTTCAGCAATTGATGAAAAAAAAGTCTCCCTTGAAACTCAGGCCCTTGAACAGCGATTGGCTCACGAAAAGATTGATATAACCCTGCCAGCAAGGCCAGAATTTATTGGAAAGATCCACCCCATTTCAAAAGCTATTGCTGACATTACTCAATATTTTGCTCAAATTGGTTTTCAAGTTTTTGACGGACCACACATCGAAACGCAAGAACTAAATTTTGATGCTCTCAATATTCCTGCGCATCACCCCGCTCGCCAAAGTCATGATACATTCTACATTGAAGGATCAGATAATATTTTGCGCACCCAAACATCCCCCGTGCAAATAAGAACCCTCCGTGATCACAAACCGCCTATTCGTTTTTTAGCACCCGGTAGAGTTTTCCGCAGTGATGATCTAGATGCAACCCACACACCGATGTTTCACCAAATTGAAGGGGTTGTTATTGAGGAAGGTATTCATTTTGGCCATCTCAAAGGTACACTTATTGATTTTTGTAGGTGGTTTTTTGAAAATCCAGACCTAAATTTACGTTTTCGACCTAGTTTTTTTCCTTTCACTGAACCATCTGCAGAAGTTGATATCTCATGGAAGAATGGCAAGTGGCTTGAAGTATTAGGCTGCGGCATGATTCACCCAACAGTTCTTGAAAATTGCGGCATTGACCCAAATAAATTTCAAGGATTTGCTTTCGGCATGGGCGTTGATCGATTCACTATGTTGAAATACGGAATTGATGACATCAGATCCTTTTACAATGGTGACACACGTTGGCTTGACCTTTATGGATTTGGAGCACTATAGAAATGAAATTTTCCTACGAATGGCTTAAAAAATATTTAGATACTGATGCGACTCCGAATGATATTGCTTCAAAACTTGTTGAGCTTGGGCTCGAAGTTGAGTCACTCGATGATCCTGCAACAGCCTTAAAAGGTTTTGTATACGCCCAAGTTGTAGAAAGAGAAAAACATCCCAATGCTGATCGACTTTCTTTGTGCAAAGTTGATGCAGGAACTGGTGAACTTATTCAAGTTGTTTGCGGCGCATCAAACGTAAAATCAAACATGGGCGTTGCTTTCGCACCAGTTGGCACTGTTATTCCCATAACCAGAGAAGCACTAAAAAAAGGCACCATACGTAATGTTGATAGCTTTGGTATGCTTTGTTCTTCTAAAGAATTATTACTAGGTGAAGAATCTGAAGGTATTATGGACTTGGACCTTGATTATGAACCTGGCACCCCCCTTACTAACATTCTTTCAACTGATGCAATTTTTGATCTTTCAATCACCCCCAATCGTGGTGACTGCTTTTCTGTATATGGAATTGCCCGTGATTTAGCAGCAGCAGGAATTGGCACTTTAAAACATCACGATTTGCCAACCATAGTAAGACAAGGTGAAACACCAATTACTTCAATACAAACTGATTTGTGCTCACAGTTTAGTCTTTGCCAAATTAGCAGTGTTAAAAATGGCTCTTCCCCCTCTTGGCTGCAAGATTTATTAATGCGAGCAGGCCAAAAATCTATTAGCACTTTAGTCGACATTACAAATTATTTTTGTATTGGATTAGGGCGTCCCATGCATGTTTTTGATGCTGATAAAATTCAAGGCAACATAGTTGTTCGCATGGCAAAAAGCGGAGAAATTTTAAAAGCCCTTAACGATCAAGATTACATTCTTGAAGATAACATGATCGTTATTGCTGATAATCGTGGTGTTATTTCTTTAGCAGGAATTATGGGCGGACGCGAAACAGCGGTCGACGAAAAAACAACAAATGTACTTCTTGAATCCGCTTATTTTGACCCCGTATCCATCGCCATAACGGGGCAACGACTCAACATAACTTCTGATTCAAGAATGCGTTTTGAGCGGGGTGTTGACCCTACTTTTGTTACACCTTGCCTTGATATGGCAACAAAAATGGTCATGGATCTATGCGGGGGAACACCTTCTAAACAATCCATTCAAGGGGTTTATTTAAAAGCACAACAAGTAATTAATCTTGATCATAAGCATGTTGAGCAGCGACTTGGATTAAAAATTGAAGTTAGTGAAATTGTAAATATTTTGGAAAAATTAGGTTGTTCTGTTGATCAAACAGCTAGCTTAAAAATAACACCCCCAAGGTGGCGTCATGATTTAACAATTGCTGAAGATCTTATTGAAGAAATAGCACGATTAAAGGGCTATCATGAAATCCCTGCAAAATCTCTACCATTACAACCAATAAAGAACTTAGCCTCGCGCGAAGAATTAGCAAAAAAACATTTATGCACTCGCGGATTTTTAGAAACAATTAATTGGTCATTTACTGATAAAACCAGCGCTCTAGAATTCAGCGAAAATCAACAGCATTTAGTTCACTTACAAAATCCAATAACTGAAGATTTTTCTGTGATGCGCCCATCTTTACTTATCTCATGTCTAAAAGTAGCTCAATTCAATACAGCAAATGCTCGTTCTAGTGGTGCTATTTTCGAAATTGCTCCTATTTACGGAGCGCATCTTCAACATAAACAAACCACCTCTATTGCAGGGCTTCGCTTTGGAAACTCTCAAGATCGTCACTGGCTCTCAGGACCACCAAGAAATGTAGATGTGTTTGATGCCAAGGCAGATGTCCTAAGTACATTAAAAATATTAGGCGTACCCGAATCTTCTATGCAGCTGAGCATTGATGGACCTTCATATTATCACCCTGGACGCAAAGGCACTTTCAAACAGGGAAATCGAGTTTTAGCCTATTTTGGTGAATTGCATCCCAAAATTACTAATGACTTAAACACAGTTGGCTTTGAAATTTTTCTAGACAATATTCACCCAGCAAAGCTTAAAAAAATTCAAGCAACTTTAGCTGATCTTATGCCTGTTCGCCGTGATTTCGCTTTTGTTTTAGATTCAGACATTCCAGCAGCAACACTTATAAAAGCTGTTGAAAGAGCCAATGATCTTATTACACAAGTAGAGGTTTTTGACTGCTATCAAGGATCTCACATCGAGCAGGGTAAAAAGTCACTGGCGCTTTCTATTACACTACAACCCACACAAAAAACGCTAGATGAAGAATCACTTACCCAGATTCATGAAGCTATTGTTCAATCTGCAGCAAAAATAAATGCTCAACTTCGTTGAGCATTAGCATCACTAGTAATCACAGGTGTTAACGGCACCACATTAAATTTTACTTCCTTAGCTAAAGACTTGAGTTGCTCTTCTCTTTCTTCCTGTTCTCTAGCGCTACACCTGGCAATTCCAATAAAAGTTAAATGCACAGCAAAACACGCTGTGCCAGTAAAAAGAAGCATATCAGAAAGATGCTCTTCGTTTATAAGACGCGTGCCTGTCGCAAGGGTTGTTGCACCAATACCAACATATGTAAGGGTATTACCCAACAGCTCTGAAATATTTGCTGTTTTTCTAAAAAACCATCGTGCCCAAAGTAAATCCTGCACATTCCTTTCGTAATCATTACTAAGAAGATTATGAACTTTTGTTACTGTGTTTTTTCTTATGCCAGTTTCTTCT
>JACCDN010157734.1_pt1 | contig 27644 bp, 28 predicted proteins | sample 7441691 | NCBI WGS metagenome assembly JACCDN01 (sample SAMN15323439, study PRJNA562643) | freshwater metagenome | isolation source: river surface water | place: USA:Blue River Watershed | collected 2017-08-16 | reverse complement strand
GATACACCAAATTATTCTCGTATTGAAAACGGAATACTTTCAAAGCAATTTTGTCAAATTGTTTTTGATTACTAATGGTAAATATATCGTGGGTTGAAATCAAGAATTATTTTTTTACAAAAGTAATCGAAATAAATGGGAAAAGAAACGGGTATAAAAAAAGCTCCTAAAAATGGAGCTTTAAATAGAATTTATTTAGGTGGTTTGATGATAGGTTTCAAATAGATATTGTAACGTTTCATTAATATTGTTGGCTTGAATCAAAGGCATTGAATTGTTATTGTTAAGCCAATTCTCTATAATTAATTCAAAGTTATCACCGACTTCGTAAACCACAGGTACGCCCATTTTTTTCAATGCCGCTGCATTACATTCTTGTTCGTAGTGGTTTAGAATCGGGATACTTAGTATTTTCTTTTTCAGATACAACGCTTCGGCTGGAGTTTCAAATCCGCCCCCAGTAATGATGCCATGACAACTAATTAAACTTTCGTTGAAATTGATTTGGTTAACAGGATAATAAGTAATGTTACCTATTGTGTGTTTGAATTTTACCTCACTCAAAAACCAATGAAATTCTTGGTCAGGAAGGTTGCTAAAAGCTTTTTCTAGACAAGTTTGATCAAATGACGGAAGATAAACCGTGATGTGACCCAAATTGGTAGGTTCTGCTTGTTGAATTTCATTTTTAATGATAGGAGGAACAATGAACGAATCGTATTTTTCAAAATGTAATCCAATGTTTTTTGGTGCTGAAGCATAATGTTTTAAAATCATTTCTCCCATTACGCTTTTCTTATCTGGTCTTGGTGTTTGTTTTGAAACAAAACTTGCTTGATGCCCCAATTGAACAGAATGTACTTTTTGCAGTTTACAAGCTAATGAAGTAATAGAATCAAAATCATTAATCACTACATCATAATTTTTAAGAGGCAAGGATTTAGCCTCTTTATACATTTGGATAGGTTTAATTTTCTTGGTAATATTCCAATAATCTAAACCGCCACATTTACTGTAGAATAAACTACAACCAGAACTTTTGAATTTTACTGGTAAATCAATAGCTAAACTGGCATTACTACCACTCATAAAAAAATCTACTTCTCCAAATTTAAGTAAGTAGGGGTATAGTTGCATTGCTCTACTTATATGACCATTACCTGTTGCTTGAATAGCATAAAATATTTTCATCCAATGTTATTTGTGCTTTTAAATGCAATTGATTTGGTGTTATTGAGAAAGAATTTTGTTGACAATGTCGTTTATTGTATCATCATCAACAGCTATATCTTGATTTTTAAAATCAATTTTTTTATAATGAAATAGGCGCCATTTCTTTTTGTTGTATTCTAATGCAGTAAGATTTTCTACCCAATCACCACTATTTAAATACATTACTTTTCCGTGTTCATTAGCAACTTCTTTCATTTGCGGTTTGTGAATGTGTCCACAAATCACATAATCGATTTTTTTTTCGATGGCAATTTCGGCGGCAGTAGTTTCAAAATTAGAGACAAAAGCAACGGCCTTTTTAACACTATCTTTGATCATTTTAGAATAGCTTCTCTTTTCTTTGCCCATCAGAACTAAAAACCAATTGATTAAGCTGTTGATTAGAATCAATAAATCATATCCTTTTCCTCCGAGTTTAGCTAAGATCTTTGCATATCCTTTCGTAGAAGAGTCAAATACATCTCCGTGAAAAATCCATGTTTTTTTTCCGTCTAATTCTAAAATTAATTTGTCAGCTAATTCAAAATTTCCTAAAACAAAATCAGAGTATTTTCGAAGTGCCTCATCGTGATTTCCAGTGATATAAATTACTTTAGTTCCTTGGTTTGACATTTTTAAAATCTGCCGCAACACATTCATATGAGCAGCTGGAAAATAACTTTTACTAAAGTTCCAAATGTCAAAAATATCTCCATTTAAAACGAGCATTTCAGGTTGAATAGATTTTAAGTAAGAGAGTAATTCATTCGCATGGCAGCCATAAGTTCCTAAGTGTACGTCGCTTAGTACAACTAAGGGTATTTTTCTTTTCTTTTTCATATATGTAAAAGTTATTTACCAACAGTCATATATGTTATCGCTTTTTGTTTATTGGTGTTTGCTTGCGCAAACTTTTTGATAACGGCGATTTCATAAATAATTTTTACGAAAGTAGAAAGGAAGTGTTATGGGGATGTTTGCTTAAGATTATTAAAATATAATTTATTTAAAATAAGAGTTATTCTAAAAAAATATTTTAAAAAGGTTGTAGAATGATGAGTGAAAAATTATCGTACGATTAATTTTCGAGTGGTAGAAGCTTCTTCTTCTTTGATTTTGATGATGTATACACCAGGAGTTAATGTAGATACATTGAGTTCTCTTGAACTCAACACAGTTTGGAGTACTTTTTTGCCTAAAACATCAAAAATTTGGATCTCTTTATCTAAATCATTTTTAGTTGTAATATATACTTTACCATTACTCACAGGATTAGGATACAAGTTCAAGCCTTCTATTGAAGTTGATTCTTGTAGTCTAGATTGTAGTCTTGTTTCCTGAGCAGAAACACTCAAAGAACAAAAGAACAACGTTAAAATAGTAGTATAAAAGTAGATTTTTGTCATTCAAAAAAGATTCACTAACGCAAATATAACGAATTTATTTTACAGAATATAAAAAAAACCACTGCGTAATCTGCAGTGGTTTAAATTATTAGGTGTTTTGATGTTATTTAATCAAACTTGCCCCGTTCACAGTAGCCCAAGCACCAGTGGTTAAGCTTGCCCCAGTTGCAGTAGTTGATGTTGCCCAATTTGTTGTTGGTAAGAAACTTGATGCTGCAACTGTAAATGTTGTAGCGCCAGAAATAAACGTGTTATCAGTGTTAGTGATTGTAACGTTTGTTAGTTTAATTTTTCCAGCTGCAACTTGATTGTTGTAAGTTGCTAAATCTAAGATTTGAATTGCACCACCATTCTTAGTAGTAGGAGTAGTTTGGTTTTTATAACCATCAATGATAATGTTACTGTACTCCCCATTACCTTCTTTTTTGAATTGGATAGCATCCAATTGAATTTCTGATTGTGCTTCAGTTGCAGTTCCAGTAGCTCTTTTAAGAGTAATGTTTGTAACTTTTGGCCAGAATGCATTGTTAACACTTTTTGCTTCAATTTCCATTCCGTAATTACCTACAACTTCTTGGTAAGCATACCAGTTGGTGTTTTCTTGACCTCTCCAACCGTCTTGCCAGTCAAAAGCGTCATCTGCATTTCCGTAAGAAATTAAGTTTTTAGCACTTACAGTTCCTCCATAAAATTCGAATCCATCATCATTACCTTTGTAAGAAACTAAATTCTCTAAAATTGTTCCTGATCCAACAGAATAAAAAGAGAATCCGTTTTGTTCCTTATTGTTTTGAGTAATAACTTGCCCAGCATATTCTACTCTTACATATTTTAGAGTACCTCCATTATGAGTAGCATTGGCTCCACCATATGATAATGCTAAACCGTCTTCAGAAGTAGCGGTTTGTGGCGCTACAGCTGTTGCAGAGTTTACAATAGGTGCATCACCATACATAATGATACCCCCCCAAGATCCAGATACTTTCGATTTTTCGGTAAATACAATTGGTTCAGCAGCTGTACCAACAGCAACTAATTTACCTCCATTTAAAATTACAAACGCATCATCACCATCTGCTTTGTCTGCTGTTATCGTAGAACCAGCTTCAAAAGTTATCGTTACTCCACTTGCTACCTTAGCAAAACCTTTTAGCGTATAGTTTCCATAAGCATACGTTTTAGAAACGGTTAAATCACCTGCTATTTCGCCAGTTACTGGAACTTTAGTAGTTTCGGTTTCGTTACTTGAACAACTAGCTAAGCTACTAGTAATAATGATAGCTAAACTAAATGCGATTTTTTTCATAATAATTTTTTTCATAATAATTTTAATTGATTTTTTGTTTTTCAAAAGTACTTTGTCTTATTTTTTTTGACCTTTTCTTATTGTTATTAAAACATGATTAAAAAGCGATATAAATGTTTTTTTAACGTTAAGTAGGTTATGTTAAAATGAATAAGAAATATTCATTGAGAACCCAATTCCTTTAGTGAAATCTTTAACTGTTAAATCTTTTTCTGTGATAGGGAGTTTGCTTTCTTCACCCAGCTTAATGCTGTATTTAGGATTCAAAATATTATCTATTGAAAATTTTGCTTCCCATTTTTTACCTATTTTATTGTTCCAAACTAAATCTAATTTATTGAAAGGTTGTTCGTAGTAATGATCAAGTCCATTAGTTCCTACCGCATAAATTCTTTTACCATAAACATTGTACACTAATGATACTGTATTGTTCCAATTATTAGAAAAATCAAAATCATATTTCAAATCGGCATTAATTAACCACGGAGAGGCACCTTGAAGTTTTCTGTTTGGATTTGTTTCAGTTGTATTGTTTTTACTTATCGTTACTTTTGAATACATCAATGAAGTGTTGAATCCTAAAGATAAATTTTTGAAACTATTAGATATCCTGTCTAATTGTACTAATAATTCCAATTCAGCTCCAAGAAGTAGGGCTTTGTCTGAGTTATCATAAGTAATGATTTGGCCACCACTTCCAGCTGATTGAGTAAACAATCTTTCGATAGGATTTTGGATTAATTTTGAAAAAGTAGTTACAGCAAGTAATTCTTTTGTGGTTGGGAAAATTTCATATTTCAAATCAAAATTATAGTTGTTACTATTTATTACATTTGGATTACCGTTCTCGATTGTGCCATCTAAATTCACAAATTCAAGAGGATAAGATTCCATGATAACAGGTCGTGTAATAGTTTTTGAAGCAGCAAATCTTAAATTTGAAGCATCATTAAATTTGTATTTCATATTTAATGACGGTAAGATGTCAACTCCAGTCACTGTATTTTTTTGATAGGGATCATCAAAAGAGCCCGGAGTTCTGTATTTAGTTTCTCTAAAACTGTGCTCCACTCGTACTCCAAAATTCATTTCGTAAACATCACTAATTTTCAAAGCTACATCAGTATAACCTGCATTAACATATTCTAATAATTTAGCTTTGTATGTTGAATTCGTTCCTTCTCTATACGTGAAATTAGTATTAGTAATCTCTGAGGCTAAAGTAGCATCGGGAGTGTTAGTAGTAAAAGTTATTGCATTTGAGTTTAATCTTTCAGAAACTAGAAATCTAAAACTTGATTCCATATTGTTAACATAAGAATTATAACCCACTGTTAATTTATGAGAATTGTTTAATTCGGCTTTGCCAAAATTCCAAGTATATTCCAACATTCCTGAAACATGGAATTTGCCGTCCACATCGAAAGTTTGTCTGTACAAACTATTGCCCGTATAACTGATGGCAGTTGTGTTTTCGTCAAGCAATACACCTTTGAATGATTTTCTATCTGGTAATTGGAATCCAGTTTTTGTGAAAGAAACACCCGCTTTAATGTTTTGTTTATCGTCCTTTGATAGTTTGTAATTTCCAAACAATTGTGTGTTTAAGAAGTCAGATTGAGTCAATTGATTCATTCTGATAAATCCATTACTATTGACAGTGGCAGAATTTGTATAACCCAATTGATCTTGAATCATATTCTCTGTTGATTTTAAATAGAAAGTGTTTGAAGTTAAATTCAATCGTTCTGATTTAAAGTTTAAAGAAACTAACGCAGATGAATTAGTGATGTATTTGTATTGCTTGTTGAACAAATCATTGTCATAGTTTCCTTGTGCTGCATTGAAAAAACGATCAGCACCTTCTCGGTATTGGTACTTGTTGTCAAAATTGAAGGATAAAAGATATTGAAGTGAATTACTGTTCTTTCCAATTGTGAATTTTTCTGAATTTAAAATTCCGAAACTTGTATTAAGTGGAGAATTTGCTTGTTCAACATCGTATCCTGAACCAAATTGATTTAATGCCTCGTTTGTGGTGAAAACGTGGTTACTAGGAACTTTTCCTAAAACAGCAGGAAAATTTCTTTCAGTACCTGAAAATCCAAAATAATCTCCAACGGAAGTTGCATCTTTAGAAGTTAGAAATTTTCTTAAATTATTGTTAGAAGTAAAACCAGCTCCAAAATTAATTTTGGTTTGACTTTTAGAACCTTTAGAAGTAGCAATATTGAAAGTTCCCCCAGCAAAATCCCCGAATAAGTTAGTGTTAAATGTTTTATACGTGTCGATAACACTTACAATGTCTGTTGGAAAAATATCTAATGGAATAATTTTCTTAAATGGATTGTTTGATGGAACTGCTAAATCGTTAATTAATAAATTATTATACCGATCTTCTAGTCCTCTTACAAAAAGTCCCCTGCCATCTACTTTAGTAATTCCAGTAACTTTAGTCAAACCTTCTTCAACGTCACTTACTCCTTTTCGAGCCATTTCTTGTGCGCCAATACTTTGTTTTATAGAAACTGCATTTTTTTGTTCTAATAATAGTGCGGTTTCTTTCTCCCTATTACGGGTTGATTTCACTACAACTTCCTTTAAGTTGTAACTTGCAGCTACTAACATTTCGTTAATAATAGTAGTTTCGCCTTCTTTTACAGTTACGATTGCTTCAGTAGTTTCATAACCAGGCAAACTAAATTCTACTATATAATCACCAGCAGATACAGAAAGTGAATACTTTCCTTCGCCATCAGTATTAGTGTAGATATTTGTTCCTTTTATTACTACAGTTGCGTTTGAAAGCGCTTTGTTGGTTGCATTTTTGTCTGTTAGGACACCTGTAATTGTTCCTAAATTTTTGGCAAAGCCAAGTGTCGTAATTAATAGAACGATAAATAATACTCGAATTCTCATTTTAATTTCATTTTTAATTTACGCAAAGGAATGGTGACTATTTGAACCTAGAGTTAGCTGATTATTACCATTGGGTTTCGGTATTATTATTAAATCGTTAACATATTAAATTACGGTTAATAGCCTTTTATAAAAGGTTCATTTATTACTATATTTACAATCAGAAATACAAATTATACTCAAGATATAGGTTGTAATTTCTTGTATTAAATATAATTTTCACATTATGAAAAAGAGAAACACTAAAATATTATTGGTTGATGATGAACCGGATATTTTAGAAATCGTAGGTTATAATTTGTCTCAAGAAGGATATCAAATTATCACAGCATCAAACGGTAAAGAAGCGATTACAAAGGCAAAATTGGAAATCCCTGACTTGATCATTATGGATGTGATGATGCCGGTAATGGACGGAATGGAGGCTTGTGAGAATATTAGAAAAATTCCAGAATTGAATCATGTTATAGTTACTTTTTTGACGGCAAGGAGCGAAGACTATTCGCAAGTAGCAGGTTTTGACGCAGGAGCAGATGATTATATTACAAAGCCAATCAAACCTAAGTTGTTAGTGAGTAAAGTAAAAGCTTTATTACGTCGTTCTAAAGAGCAAGAAGAAAATGATAAAACATTAAATGTTGGGGGTATTCTGATAAATAGAGAAGAGTATAAAATTATTAAAGATAATATTGAAATTGTCTTGCCAAGAAAAGAATTTGAATTGCTATATTTGTTAGCTTCTAAGCCTGGGAAAGTTTTTAAACGTGAGGAAATTTTAGACACTATCTGGGGGAATGATGTAATTGTTGGAGGGAGAACTATAGATGTACACATTCGAAAACTTCGTGAAAAAATTGGAGATGATTACTTCAAAACCATAAAGGGAGTAGGTTATAAACTGGAAGTATAATATTAATCCAATTCTTGGAATAGTAGAACGATACCTATCAAATGAAAATTAGTTTTAAAAAAAATTACCGATTCGCTTCCAAGTCAGCTTTCTTTACAGGACTCTTTGCTTCTTTAATTGGGATGCTATTATTGAAGTATTTATTCAAACTAGAACAAGAAATTGTATTGCCTTTTGGATTTTTATTATTTCTACTTACCGTAGTTTTTTCATTTATTATATTGCAATATCGAGCAGAACGATTTATTTACAATCGCATAAAAAAAATCTATGATGATGTGGCATTATTGGAATCCTCTCCATTTGCCAATCAACCTATTACTACTGATATGGAAACCTTATCTAGAAAAGTAAAGAAATTTGCTGCCGATAAGAAATTAGAAATTGAGATGCTCCAAGTTCGAGAAGAATATAGGAGAGAATTTTTAGGAAATGTTTCCCACGAATTAAAAACGCCTCTATTTACGGTTCAAGGATATATTGATACTTTGCTTGATGGGGCAATGGAGGATGAAACTATCCGTAAGAAATATTTGAAAAGAGCCGAAAAAGGAGTGGAACGTCTTATCTATATTGTAGAAGATTTGGATATGATAACCAAATTAGAATCGGGAGAGCTGCATTTAGAAATCTCAGAATTTGATATTATTGAGTTAATACAGAGTGTATTTGACTTATTAGAAATGAAGGCTGAAAAAAAGAAAATAAAATTTCATCTTGAAAATAATGATGCATCTGTTTATGTTCGAGGAGATAAAGGCAAGTTGCAACAAGTAATCCAGAATCTATTAGTGAATTCTATTAAGTATGGTAAAGAAGGAGGCGAGACCGAGGTATCGGTAATGAATTTTACAAATAAAAAAATAGTAGTTCGAGTTACGGATAATGGAGAGGGTATCGAACAGCAAAATATCCCAAGGCTTTTTGAGCGTTTTTTCAGAGTGAATAAGAGCGGTTCTCGTTCAGAAGGTGGCTCAGGCTTAGGATTGGCTATTGTGAAACATATCGTAGAAGCTCACAAGCAAAAGATATATGTGGAGAGTGAGTTTGGTGTTGGCTCGGAGTTTTCATTTACAATTGAAAAAGTAAAGTCAAGATAGTCCGGTTTTATTGGATAGTTTTTATTTAAAGCTAATATATTTTAAAAGGGAAATTTCCCTTTTTTTTATTTTTGGATGGTTGCTATCTGAAAAATCGCACAAATAGTTTAAAAACCCTCTTGTGTACTGTTTATAAATTGTTTTGCCAGTGTTAATTTATTATCAATATAATATTGAGTTAACATTAACTTAACAAAGCGGTTTCATCTTTGCATCAAAATTAAAACAAACAACGATGAAAAAATTTTTAGGTATAGGTTTAGCTTTATTTTCTTGTATAGTTAGTGCTCAAGAAACTAATAAAGAAATAATTACTAAAGAAGTAGTTCGTGTTCTAGATTCTATAAATAAAGTAAAATTAGCTGAAGAAAAAGCTAAAGCAAAAAAAGACCTCTGGTACGATAAAATTTCCTTGAGAGGATATGCTCAAATACGATACAATGGTTTGTTGTCGACTAATGACAAAGTATCATGTGATCAGTGTGATAAATCTTGGGGAACTACATCAACAGCAGTAGATGCTAAGTCAAATAACGGATTTTTTATTAGACGCGCACGTTTGGTTTTCTCTGGTCAGGTACATCCTAATGTTTACTTCTATATTCAGCCAGATGTTGCAAGTTCACCAGCTTCTGGAGTAAATCATTTTGTACAATTAAGAGATGCTTATTTTGATTTGTCTTTTGATACAAAGAAAGAATTTAGAGTACGAGTTGGACAAAGTAAAGTGCCTTTCGGATTTGAAAATCTACAATCAAGTCAGAATCGTTTAACATTAGATCGTAATGATGCTTTGAATAGTGCGGTTGCCAATGAGCGTGACCTAGGAGCTTTTTTCTATTGGGCACCAAGCAAAATTAGAGATCGTTTTGCGATGTTGGTTAAAGATGGTTACAAAGGTTCAGGAGATTATGGTGTGTTTGCTTTTGGAGCATACAATGGGCAAACAGCGAATAAATCAGAAGGAAATAGAAACTTACACGTAGTTACTAGAATTAGTTATCCTTTTGAAATAGGAGGGCAAATTATTGAGCCAGGACTTCAGGCTTATAAAGGAAAATGGGCTTTTGGAAGTGAGATTTCTTCAGGGGTTTCGATAAACGAAAAGACGTATGTAGATGATGAAAGAATAGCGGCATCCTTCATTTTATATCCAAAACCATTTGGAATTCAAGCCGAATATAATATTGGAAAAGGGCCACGTTATGAAAAGGTTACTAATTCAGTTGCAGTGTCCCACCTAGAAGGAGGATACCTAACTTTGAACTATAAATTGGATTTGCCAAAACAACAATATTTATATCCTTTTGCAAAGTTTCAATACTATAATGGTGGTAAGAAATTTGAAAAAGATGCAAGAAGTTATGTGGTTAGAGACTACGAATTAGGAATCGAATGGCAACCTTTCAAAGCTTTTGAATTAACAGCTGAGTGGGTTATTGCTGATAGAACTTTTGAAGATAGTGCTTTAAGAAATAACAGACAGCAAGGTAATTTATTGCGTTTACAAGCTCAATTTAATTTCTAAAATATATAACTAGTAAACTTATCAAAATGAAAACAACAAAATTAAAAATTATAGCTGTTTTAGTAATAATGGCTATTGGGTATTCTTTTACTTCCTTAGGTAAAATTACAATTAAAGGATCGGATACTATGGTGATTTTATCACAACAATGGGCTGAGATCTATATGAAGAAAAATCCTGGAACGGTTATTCAAGTAACTGGGGGTGGTTCAGGAGTAGGATTAGCTGCTTTGATTAATGGTTCAACAGATATTGCTAACTCAAGCCGTCCAATTAAACCTGCAGAGTTAGAGAAAATTAAAGCAAAATTTGGAAAAAATGCTATTCAAATTCCTTGTGCTAAAGATGGTTTGTCTGTCTTTTTAAATAAAGGGAATAAAGTTTCGGAATTAACAATTGCTCAAATTGGAGGTATTTTCTCTGGAAAAATTACCAACTGGAAACAAGTAGGAGGAGATGATGCTAAAATCCAATTGTATGGTAGAGAAAGTAGCTCAGGTACATTTGAGTTCTTTAAAGAGCACGTAGTTCAAACTGATTTTGCAGCCACTTGTCAAACCTTGCCAGGAACTGCTGCTATCATCAATGCGGTAAAAAAAGACAAATACAGTATTGGATATGGTGGAGCGGCTTATGCAGAAGGTGTTAAAGACTGTAAAGTAAAAAAAGATGCTAATAGTAAAGGATATTTGCCAACAGAAGTAAATATTAAAAACAAAAAATATCCAATTGCAAGATATTTATACATGTATTTAACTTCAAAGCCAACAGGTGAAACTAAAAAATTCATTGACTGGATTTTGAGTTCAGAAGGACAAAAAATAATTGCAGGAGTAGGATACTTTCCAGTAAAATAAAAACAAGTAATTATCCCTTCCTACTTAGGGAGGGATAATTTTTTAAGTCCAATTTTATTTTTCTTTAATCCACTCAGATGAATTCTCAAATGTCAACAACTAATTTCTCAAAAGAGAGTCTAAAAAAACAATTTAGACTTTCAGAATTTCTTGCAGAGAAAATTATCTCGTCAGTAGCATTTTTATCGATTGCCATCATTTTATTGATCTTCGTTTTTGTTTTTAAGGAATCCTTGCCCATTTTTAATTTTGGAGCAGAAGAGAAAAAAGCAATTACCACTGAGGTGTCTACGGCTACTGCAGAAAACTACGATTCAACTTCTTCTGAAGAATTACAACCAGAATCGTATGGTAGTGTGCCAACGGAGGATTTAATGTCTGAATCAGACAGTTCAGAAACAGTATCTGAGGCTGACGCCGCTCCTGAATCGTATGGTGGTGTTGAGGTAGAGTCATTAACCGAATCTAGTCCAGAACTAGAAAATGATATAAAAACTGAAAACAAAGAAGGCAGGGATAAGACTTGGAACACATTTGCAACTTCAGAATGGGTTCCAGTATCAGATAATCCAAGATTTGGTTTAATAGGATTGTTGATAGGGACTTTGAAAGTAACTTTGATTGCGATGTTAATTGCGGGTCCATTGGCTGTGTTGGCAGCATTGTTCACTTCTTGTTTTGCTTCTAAAAGAACCAAAGAAATCATAAAGCCTGTTATTGAAATGCTGGCAGCTTTCCCATCGGTGGTGATTGGATTTTTTGCTTTGATGGTGTTGGCTTCTTTTTTTCAAAATGTATTGGGCTATGATTCAAGACTGAATGCTTTTATTGGAGGTATAGCTATGGCATTAGCTGCTATACCTATCATTTACACTATTTCAGAAGATGCTTTATCTTCAATACCAAAAACCTATACAGAAGCTAGTCTTGCTTTAGGCGCGAGCAAATGGCAAACTGCTTTTTTTGTTGTTCTGCCAGCGGCTACTCCCGGAATTTTTGCAGCTTTGTTATTAGGCGTTGGACGTGTTTTTGGCGAAACCATGATTGCTTTGATGGCTACAGGTAATGCAGCTTTAGTTTCGGCGAATCCATTTGAGAGTGTGCGCACATTTGCAGCAACCATTGGTGCTGAAATGGCTGAGACTGTTTTTGGCGAAACGCATTACAGTGTGTTATTCTTCATCGGCTCGTTACTTTTTATTTTCTCATTTGCATTGAATGCGTTGGCAGAGTTCTATGTGAAAGGAAAATTAATTAAGAAATTCCAAGGAAAATAGTTATGAATACAAATACAACAGAAAACCATTTTCTTTCTAAGGGAGGAAAAGGAATTGATATTAAAGGGAAATTGATTGTTGGGACTACTCAATTAGCAGTTGCGTTAATTATCGCCATCCTTTTTATTATACTTGGGATCATTGTTTATCAAGGGAGAGATAAATTTTCTTGGGAGTTTATTAGTTCATTTCCAACTGACGGAATGACCAAAGGTGGAATTTTTCCAGCTTTGATAGGAACTTTTATATTGGTAATTGTAATGTCAATTGCAGCAGTGCCTTTTGGGACTATTACGGCAATTTATTTGACGGAGTATGCCAAAGAAAATTCTAAAATAGCTACAGCTGTTCGCTTCTCCATTCGAACTTTAGCGGTAGTACCATCCATTATTTTTGGATTATTTGGATTGGGGTTCTTTATTCAATTTGTAGGTTCAGGAGCTGATACCGTTTTTAATGGAGGTCAATTGCGTTGGGGTCAGCCCAATCTTCTTTGGGCGAGCCTTACTATGTCATTATTGACATTGCCAGTGATTATTGTTTCGGTAGAAGAAGCTTTAAAAACGATTCCTCGAGAATTGCGAGAGGCTAGTTTGGCTTTAGGTGCAACGAAATGGCAAACTATAAAAAAAGTGGTTTTTCCAGGTTCAATTTCAGGAATTATGACAGGAACTATTCTGGCTGTAAGTCGTGGAGCTGGAGAGGTAGCACCTATTCTATTTACAGGAGCTGCGTATTATTTGGCGACGTTACCGGGTTCATTGAGTGATCAATTCATGAATTTGGGATATCATATTTATATTATGTCTACACAATCATCTGATGTAGAGAAAACAATGCCGATTCAATTTGCTACTACTTTAGTTTTATTGTTGTTAACATTATCATTAAATCTTGTAGCAGTTGTAATACGATCTAGAATTAGAAGAAAAGCAAAGTAATTAGGATACTTATTTGGGTAATAATAAAAAGAAAATGAAAGATATTAAAATTACAGTTGAAGATTTATCGTTATACTACGGAGAGAAAAAAGCATTAAAAGAGATTTCTTTGGAGATTCCAAAGAATAAAGTAACAGCTTTAATAGGACCTTCAGGTTGTGGAAAATCTACTTTTTTGAGATGTATCAATAGAATGAATGATTTGATTCCAGATGTTAAGATAACGGGGAATCTATTAGTTGAAGGAATTGATATTTATGATGATGATGTTGATGTTGTGAATATTAGAAAGAAAATAGGAATGGTTTTTCAAAAATCAAATCCGTTTCCAAAATCTATCTATGAGAATATCGCTTATGGACCAAGAATTAACGGTGTAAAAGATAAAACAGAGTTAGACGAAATCGTTGAAACTTCTTTGCGTAAAGCAGCTATTTGGGATGAAATAAAAGATCGTTTAGGAGATTCGGCTTTAGGACTTTCTGGTGGTCAGCAACAACGACTATGTATCGCTAGAACTTTGGCAGTAAGTCCAGATATTATACTTATGGACGAACCTGCAAGTGCATTGGATCCTATTTCTACTTCAAAAATCGAAGAATTGGTTCACGAATTGAAAGAACAATATACAATCATTATCGTGACTCATAATATGCAACAAGCCGCAAGAACAAGTGACTATACTGCTTTCTTTTATATGGGCGAATTGATTGAAATGGGGAAAACAAATACTATTTTTACCAAACCAGAGAAAAAACAAACGGAGGATTACATTACTGGAAGATTTGGATAATTCAAGAAATAAGGTAAGTAGGAAACAGGATTTGTAATTTTTATCTTTTAAAAAATAATAAGATGACACACTTTGAAATAGAATTAGAAAAGTTAAAAACCGTAATCGAAAAAATAGGTATTCTTGCCCAAAATCAAGTAGGAGAGTCAGTTAAAGCATTGCTTTCTGAAACTGCTGTTGAAGGAAAAGAGGTGAAAAAGACCGAACACAAAATTGATAAATTAGATGTAAAAATTGACGAAATTTGTCAGAGTATCTTCGCTTTGCAACAACCTGTTGCGTCTGATTTACGTTTCATTATGTCGGCAATGCAAATCAGTAATGAAATTGAGCGAATAGGAGATTTGGCAATAAGCATTATCAAAAAAGCAAAAAATACAAAAGACAAACACGATTTGATTTCTAGATTTCAAGTAGCGGAGTTAGCAAAAGAAGTAGAAAAAATCACGATCAAAACGAATGAATGTTTTTTAACTCGTGATGAGACTACGATCGGTGAAATTTTTATTTTGAATAAAAGTATCAAAAATAAAACCGATGATGCAATTCATAATATTGTTGGTGAAATGAAAGTGAATTCTAAAGCAGTCGTTTCTGGAACTAATTTGGTAATTGTTTTAAAGCATTTAGAACGTATTTCTGAGCATTGTACGAATATAGCGGAGAATGTGTTCTTTATGATTAATGCTAAAATCATCAAGCACGAGAAATTTGAAGAATAGAGATTGGAAAGGGTTTTTAATGTGTTAATTTTTTTTTAATTAATTCCAAAAACTCAATATAAACTCTATTTTTGTTGCAATGAAAAAAATAGCTGGAATATTACTTTTTCTATTTGTTGCATTTTTAATAACACCTGCGGTTGTAAGTGCTATTGAGAATGATGCAGATGTTTCCGTTGTCTACAGTTTTTCAGAAGAAGAACAAATCCATAAAGATATAAAGCTTGTTTTTTATTACGATCAAGTGTTTAGCAGAATTTATCTTTCTAATGTAGTATCAAAAACTATATTGACTGAAAATTCCTTGAAACACGATGATGTTTCTTTAGGAATTTTTATTCCACCACCCGAATTAATTTAGTACATAATCTATTTTAAAATGGAGTCATTTTAAAATGTATTTCCTCACATTTTTCTTCAATGTGAGCTATCTTTATGTGTAATTTTAGTTCAATATAATGACAAAAAAAATCAATCTTTTTGCCAACCTTAAATCAGATTTCGCTTCTGGCTTAGTGGTTTTTTTGGTGGCGCTACCTTTGTGTTTAGGAATTGCAATGGCCTCGGGAGCCCCATTATTCTCGGGAATTATTTCAGGAGTAATAGGCGGAATTGTAGTAGGTTATTTAAGCCAATCTCATATCAGTGTCTCAGGTCCTGCTGCAGGATTAACGGCAATTGTGTTAACGGCAATTACTGATTTAGGAGCCTTTGACGTGTTTCTAACTGCGGTCTTTATTGCAGGTTTAATCCAATTAGTTCTTGGATTTATAAAAGCAGGAACTATATCCAATTATTTTCCTACCAATGTTATTGAAGGGATGTTAGCAGGTATTGGAATCATCATAATCATGAAACAATTACCGCATGCTATTGGATTTGATAGCGATTTTGAAGGAGATCAATCTTTCATTCAATCGGATGGTAGTAACACATTTTCATCTTTATTTAATGTATTGAATTATGTTCAATTGGGATCAATTATAGTGTCAATCATTTCATTGAGTATCTTGATTGCATGGGATAAAGTTTCCTTTCTAAAAAAAATAAAACTAATTCCAGGGGCTTTGGTAGCCGTGATTACGGGTATCATTTTAAATGAAATTTTTATTAATTCAGGAAGCTCTCTAGCTATTGCAAAGGAACATTTAGTTTCGTTACCCGTTCCTACTTCCATAGATGAGTTCAAACAGATTATTGTGTTGCCAAACTTTGCTGGTTTCCTCAATCTAGATGTTTGGGTTGTAGGATTAACCATTGCTATTGTGGCATCGATTGAGACTTTGTTATGTATTGAAGCAGCAGATAGAATGGATGTTCAAAAAAGATACACAAACACTAATGTAGAATTGAAAGCCCAGGGCATTGGAAATATTGTAAGTTCTCTTTTAGGAGGACTTCCAATGACTTCTGTAGTGGTACGTTCGTCTGCTAATAATGCAGCAGGTGCAAAGTCCAAAATGTCGGCTATAATTCATGGAGTTTTATTATTAATCAGTGTTTTGACAATTCCTTTGTTGTTAAATAAAATCCCATTGGCCACTTTGGCTTCAGTATTACTTTTAGTGGGGTATAAATTAGCAAAGCCCGCTACTTTTGTTCATTTTTGGCATAAAGGAAAGTACCAATTTGTTCCTTTTATTGCCACTTTAATTGCGGTTGTATTTACAGATTTGCTGAAAGGGGTTGCTTTAGGAATGATTATTAGTGTGATTTTCATACTGAAAGGGAATTTGAAAAGAGCTTACATTTTTAGAAAAGAAGAGTATGCTGATGGAGATGTAATTCATATTGATTTGGCACAAGAAGTTTCGTTTTTGAATAAAGCGGCTATCAAACAAACATTAAATTCAATTCCTGGAAATTCTAAGGTAATCATTGATGCCAAAGACACGATTTATATTGCGCATGATATTTTAGATTTAATCCACGAGTTTAAAACGATTAGAGCTAAAGAAGAGCATATTAAAGTCAAATTGAAAGGGTTTAAAAAGGAGTATCAGTTAGAGAATAATGAAGACAATCATGTTACGATAGAACATCATTATGATGCATTAAAAAGAGAAATGGTAAAAAAAGAAGTGAAACGTTTTGATGCGATTAATTAATTTCGGTGTTAGTGAAATTTTAACTAATTAAGTGACAATTTAAATCATAAAAAATGGTAGATTTTTATAAAAAAATATTAGACAATAATAAGAGATGGGTAGAGACTTCGTTAGAAAGTGACCCTAATTATTTTCAAGATTTAGCTAAAGGACAAACACCCCCTTTATTATGGATTGGGTGTTCAGATAGTAGAGTTCCTGCCAACGAAATTATTGGGGCAAAACCAGGTGAAGTTTTTGTACATAGAAATATTGCCAACATGGTAATTCATTCAGATATGAATATGTTGAGTGTCTTAGATTACGCTGTGAATGTATTAAAAGTAAAGCATGTCCTTGTTTGTGGTCATTATGGCTGTGGAGGAGTTAAAGCTGCTTTAGGAAATGATTCTATTGGAATTATTGACAACTGGATTCGTCATATAAAAGATGTATATCGCTTACACAATAAATATTTAGACTCTATTATTGATGAAAATGAACGTTTTAACAAGTTTGTTGAATTGAATGTAAAAGAACAAGTATTTGATTTAGCTAAAACTTCGATAGTTCAGGCAGCATGGAGAAATGGTCAGGAATTAACGTTGCACGGTTGGGTATATGGATTAAATTCTGGTTTTGTAACGGATTTGGATGTTAATATTAGTTCGGAAAGAGATTTAGATAAAGTGTATCAATTAAAATTCTAAAAAATGAAAAAAGTAGGTATTGTTTTGGCTGTTTTGTTTGCAGCTTCAATGTCAGCTCAAACTCATGAATTAGTGAAACATAATGGAGAAAAAACAGGGATTAATTATAATAAGACAGAGTATAATCTAGTTTGTTTTTCCACTCCTAATTCTTCTGAAGAAAATAAAATTAGTAAATATGCCGTGCATTCAATAACCAATAAGGTTACAGGAAGCACTCAAATTATTTCTTCTAAAATTGATGTAAAGGATAAAAATGGGTTTCGAGATATAGTATTCTTAAAAGAATCTGAAACTGCGGGTCTAAAAAAAGGAGAAGCTATTAGTGTTTTCTTTGGCAGAACCAAAGGATTCTCAGATTATGATTTAGTTACGATGAAAAAGAGAAGGTTGCAAGAGAAAGCCGCTCAAAAAGGAAGCCCCTTTCTTGTTATTACTTCGGAATCCTATGATGAAACTAAGGCTGTTTTATATTACTATTAAACCCTTCAATAACAAAAAAAGCACCAGTAATGGTGCTTTTTTTGTTGTAAATAAATTTGATCTATTCTTTGGTTACAATTTGCATTGTCTCACGACTCACTTGTTTTAATAAAACAGTTTTGTCCTTTTCAACAGTTTGTGCCGCATCGTCATTGAAATGGCGAATGGTATATAATGTAACATTTTCTTCAAAATCTACCTTGAATTTTTTAGATAAAATAGCGTTTAATTCTTTAAAGTTGTCAAACTTGTCTTCAACACAAACAGAGAAACTAATCGCTGAATTTTGGATCAAGTTCACTTTGATTTTGTATTCGTGGAATAAACCAAAAATTTCACTAATATTTTCTTCCATAATAAAAGAGAAATCTATTGAAGAAAGCGAAATCAATAATTGGTTTCTTTTTACGATAAAACAGGGTAAAAGAGGTTCTAAATCAACACCTTTTGAAACGCTAGTCCCTTTTAATAATGGATTGATAAACGATTTTACATACAAAGGAATTTCTTTCTTTTGTAATGGCTGTAATGTTTTTGGGTGAATTACCGATGCGCCATAAAAAGCCAATTCGATGGCTTCACGGTACGAAATTTGATTTAACAAACTCGCGTTTTCAAAGTAACGAGGATCAGCATTCATCACTCCAGGAACATCTTTCCAGATAGTTACGCTTTCCGCATTCAAGCAGTAAGCAAAAATAGCAGCAGTATAATCAGAACCTTCACGTCCTAAAGTGGTAGTGAAATTATTCTCGTCAGAACCCAAGAATCCTTGTGTAATGTTCAAGATTTTTGGCGCTATATTTTTAGCAATATTCTTTTGGGTTAAATCCCAATCTACCTCTGCGTCTCTGTAATTAGCATTGGTTTTGATGAAGTTACGAACATCCAACCATTGTGTTTTGATGTTCATAAAATTCATAAAGTGACTCAAAACATTGGTCGAAATTAACTCCCCATAACTTACAATTTGATCGTAAACAAAGTTGTAATTTGGCGATTTATTGTGTGCTAAGAAGTATTCTAAATCTGAAAATTGTTCGTTTACAGATGCAAATACGGGGTGATTATCATCCTCAAACAAATCCAATAATATTTGATTGTGGTATTTTTTAATTTCTTGAACCGATGAGCTTAACTCAGGCGATTTATCAAAATAATTTTTGATTACTACTTCTAATGCGTTAGTCGTTTTGCCCATAGCTGAAACCACTAATAGTACATCTTCGTAACCTGCTTTTTGTAAAACGTCGTACACGTTTTTGATTCCATCGGCGTCTTTTACAGAGGCGCCTCCAAATTTGAATATTTTCATATAATAGTACTGCTATAATTTTACTTTAATTTATTTTCAAGAAAATAGTTAATTCCTTCTTCGTCCATTTGTGCCACTCTCCAATCATCAAAAACTTTGGCTCCTGAATTTCTATAGAATTCAATTGCGGGTGTGTTCCAATCTAGAACAGCCCATTCAATTCGTCTTACATTGTCTTTTTTTCCCTGTTTGATTACTTCTGAATACAAGGCATATCCTAAGCCAGTTCCTCGCATACTTTGTTTAACGACTAAATCTTCAAGGTGTATAGTTTTTCCTTTCCAAGTAGAATATCGGTAATAATATAAAGCGATACCAACAATGGTAGATTCAACTTCAGCAACAAAAACATGAAATAACGGATTGGTCCCAAAACCATCTCTAATTAAATCCTCTTCAGTTATAACAACGGCATCAGGCTCTTTTTCGAAATGGGCCAATTCTTGAATTAGAGCTAATACTCCTTTCATGTCTTCGGGATTTCCTTTTCGAATAGTCATAAATTCTTAATATTAGTGATTGAATTGCTAAAAATAATAATTTTTTTACCTGAATTTGTCAATTTGATTAGCAAATATACAAGGATAGCCAGCTACAACATAAAATTTGTGTCATTTTCACAAAAAACACCCTATTTGTGACTTCCGGTTTATTGCTCTATTTTTTTACTCAATAAAAAAGCCCCTTTTTAAGGAGCTTTTAGTGTTGAATAATGTAGGGACTTTTGTTTATTTATTCATGTTCTTCATTTCATAAATGAAGGTATCTAAATCTACTTTTTTGTCGATCAGCGATAATGCTTTTTTTATGATGTAGCAGCTGTTTTCGGGAGTAAATCCTAAAGCGATTCCTAATTTTTCTAATAATTTTTCTTGACGGTCACCTAATTGATGGTCAATGTGTACCATTCTGCCTAAGTCAAATAAACGTTCCAATCTATCGTTATATAAATAAGGTGGATTGATTGGGTATTTTAATGGATTAGCTAAAATTTCTTCGTATTCCGAAGCTGAAATCTCAAGATTAGTAGCTAATTTATCTAAAAATGCTTTTTCTTCAGGTGAAGATTTTCCATCGGCAAGTGCCACGCGAACAATGGCTGAGAAATGACCTTTATTTCTGGTTTTAAATTCGCTATCAAATAAATCTGAAAATGCCATAATAATATAAGTTTTTAATTACGATAAAGGTACGTTTTTTTTGAAAAAAAGACGATTTTCAATTGAAATTTTCAGTGACAAATTTTATTTCTAAAATGGATTTGGCAGGCACTCAATTTGTCTTTTCAAAATTAATCGTAAGTTTACATCCCTTAATCAATTCAATACCGGACTAATGTCAGAATTTTTGATTTACTTTCAGATAGGACTACAACATGTTTTGGATATTCATGCTTATGACCATGTGTTGTTTTTAATGGCTTTGGTTATTCCATTCACATTTAAAGATTGGAAAAGAATATTGCTTTCGGTGACTCTTTTTACTTTGGGGCATACCACTGCTTTATTACTTTCAGTATACGAAATTTTGGTTGTTAAAGTCAATGTTGTTGAGTTGTTGATACCAATAACTATTTTAATTACGGCGTTTTTTAACTTGTTTACTATTGGCAAAACCAATAGAAAAGAAAGCTTGAATTTAATTTTCTTGATTACTCTTTTCTTTGGAGTGATTCACGGTTTAGGATTTTCTAATTATTTTAAAACGATATTGGGAGGGAGTTCAAATTCCAAATTAGTACCTTTGTTGGAGTTTGCTTTAGGAATTGAAGGCGCGCAAATTGCTGTTGTTTTTGCGGTCTTAATAGTGGCTTATGTCACACAAAGTCTCTTTAAATTTTCTAAGAGAGATTGGATTTTGGTAAGTTCAGCTTTTATAATAGGAGTAGTTGTGCCAATGATATTAGAAAATGAAATTTGGAATCAGTACTAAAAATGGAAGAAAAAAAATTAAATAAATACGATAAGGCGTATTTGCGAATTGCAAAAGAGTGGAGTCTTTTATCGTATTGTAAGCGCAAACAAGTTGGTGCTATTATTGTTAAAGACCGAATGATTATTTCAGATGGGTATAATGGAACGCCTTCTGGTTTTGAAAATTGCTGCGAAGACGAAGAAGGATTAACACGTTGGGATGTTTTGCATGCCGAGGCTAATGCAATCCTGAAGGTAGCTCGTTCTACACAATCTTGTGAAGGTGCTACTTTATATATTACACTTTCACCATGCAAAGAGTGTAGTAAATTAATTCATCAATCGGGTATAAAAAGGGTAGTGTATCACAATGGATACCGTGACGATTCCGGTCTTCAATTTTTGATTAAAGCAGGAATTGATGTGCAACACATAGCTGTTTTAGAAGAAGAATAGGTTAGCTATTTTTTGTTACTGTCATGAACTTGAACAGGAATTCCTTCGTTCCAAATAGTAAGTAGATCTGTTGCAACGGCTGCTCCACTTCCAGCGGCAATCGTGAGCTGACTTCTACATCCAGCTAAAGTTCCAATCACATAAATGCCTTCAATCACTTTGTGGTCTATATTGCGTAGCTGAACACGTTGCTTTTCGGCTAATGCTTTTTGGTGAGGGACTACAAATTGGTTCAGTCCTTCAATGTCAAATGTATTGGCTGAACCAATTCCAACAATGATATATTGGGTTTTGTAGGTGTTTTTATTAGATGTTACTGTAAAATCAAGATATTCCCCTTCAATTTTTAGTATTTTCTCTTCGGGAATTTGGATAATATGTGGGTAGGTTTCTGAGAGGTGTATTTTGCTTTCGACTAATAATTCAGAGCCTAATTTTCCAGGAGAAATGCCATAGGCATTATTGAAAACCGCTTCTTGTAGCGCAGATGATTTTTGATGCGTAAAAATTCCGATTTTCTTTTTGGAGGCAAAGGGTTTATTTTTGGCTGAACCTAAAACAAGTGCGCAGGACATTCCTGAAACTCCACCGCCTACAATAAGTACGTCAAAAGTATTAGTCATTCATTCTTTTTTCAATTTCTTTTGACATTCTAAAAATCAAAAGAATTAAAACCGCACAAAAAGAGGCTGCAATTCCAATTAAGGCATACATACTTTCTCCTTGTAATAGGTTGCTAAAATCAAGACGGGTGACATTAAAGATAATTAAAGCAGAAGCCAAAAAAATCAAAACAGCTGTAAAAATTTTCATAAGATGATTTTTTGTTATTAGTACAATAAAGGTTGAGGAAACTGGGGCTTGCTGTGAATTTCCAAAAAATCAATTGTATTCTATAAAGAACATCGGTGTAAATTTATAAAAATTTCTTTTAGACGAACAAACCTTTAACATTAGCAGCGAATAATTTAACAGCTATAGCCAAAAGTACTACTCCAAAAGCCTTGCGAATAACTCCTAATCCATTTTTTCCTAACAACTTTTCTAGTTTAGAAGATAGTTTCAAAACAATATAAACTAAAATCAAATTCAATAAAATAGCAATCAAAATATTGATAGTATGAAATTCAGAACGTAGAGAAAGTAATGTAGTCATGGTTCCTGCTCCTGCAATTAAGGGAAAAGCAATAGGCACGATAGAGGCTGAACTGGATTCTTCGTCGCGATAGATGCGAATTCCTAAAATCATTTCTAAGGCAATGAAAAACAAGACAAAGGATCCTGCTACGGCAAAAGAATGGACATCGATACCAATTATTTTTAAAAATTCTTCACCAATAAATAAAAAGACAATCATAATGATTCCGGCAACTATGGATGCTTTTTCTGATTCAATATGACCGTGTTTGGTTCTTAAATCTACAATGATTGGAATGCTACCTACAATATCAATCACGGCAAACAATACCATTCCAACTGTTAATATTTCTCTGAAGTCAATTTCAAACATATTCTTTTTTGTTGCAAAGTTACACTTTTAAGGAAATTAATTGATAATGTTATATTTTTTCGCCTTGATTTTGAAGTCTTTAAATTTATGATACGATAGGAGTTAATTTCTTCAAGTGCTTTGATTACATTTGCACTTCATTATTCAATATATGTATCCAATGTTTCAATTAGGAAAAACCATCGTTTCAGAAGAAATACTCGAGAGAGAGTTTGTTTGTAATTTGTCTGCGTGCAAAGGAACCTGTTGTATCGATGGAGATGCTGGAGCGCCATTAAATGAAGAGGAAACTAAAATCCTTGAAGAAATTTATCCTAAAGTAAAACCCTATTTGCGTCCTGAAGGAATTGCTGCAATTGAAGCGCAAGGTACTTGGGTGAAAGGAGAAGATGGTGATTTTGAAACCACGCTAATTGAAGGGAAAGATTGTGCGTATGTTATTTTTGATGGTGAAACTGCGTTGTGTGGTATTGAACAAGCCTACAATGAAGGAATTGTAAGTTGGAAAAAACCCGTTTCTTGTCATTTATACCCTATCAGAGTGAAGGATTTTACCGAATTTACCGCAGTGAATTACGACAAATGGCACATCTGTGACGATGCTTGTACTTTAGGTAAAGAGTTGCAAGTTCCAGTCTATAAATTCGTCAAAGAAGCATTGATTAGAAGGTTTGGAGAAGATTGGTATTTGGAGCTTGAAAAAGTAGCTTTGGATCTAAAAAAATAATTTTACTTCAGTACAGGAATTTTCTTTTTCTGTATTTCTAAATCCCTATATTTTACGGGGCTACATCGATTTTTTGGTTTTCAAAATACTGATTTTTAATCAATTATGTTTTGGATAAAAATGTTTGTTGTTTTTAGTTTTGTTAAAAACTAGAGCCGATTGTGAATAAGTTTGACTTTTAATAACCGCAATATTTCATAATCTTTGTAATCCCCAAGATGTCCCAAAAATTTTTATTTTTTCAATCAAAAAACTAACAAAGAATTATGTCTGCAATTGAGCCAATTTTACAAGAAAACAAAGATCGTTTTGTTATTTTTCCAATAAAACACCAAGATATTTGGGAGTGGTACAAAAAACAAGAAGCGTGTATTTGGACCGCTGAAGAAATTGACTTGCATACTGATTTGAACGATTGGAACAACAAGTTGAATGACGATGAGCGTTATTTCATAAAGCATATTTTGGCATTTTTTGCAGCTTCTGACGGAATTGTTAATGAAAACTTAGCTGAAAATTTTGTTGCAGAAGTGCAGTATCCAGAAGCTAAATTTTTCTATGGTTTCCAAATTATGATGGAAAATATTCATAGTGAAACCTATTCGTTGTTGATTGACACTTATGTTAAAGATGAGGCTGAAAAACACGAATTGTTTCACGCTATAGAAACCTTTCCTGCAATTAAAGAAAAAGCAGAATGGGCTTTGAAATGGATTAGTTCTGATTCTTTTGCAGAGCGATTGATTGCCTTTGCAGCGGTAGAAGGAATTTTCTTCTCGGGTTCGTTTTGTTCTATTTATTGGTTGAAAAAACGTGGTTTGATGCCAGGTTTAACCTTCTCTAATGAGTTGATTTCAAGAGACGAAGGAATGCACTGTGATTTTGCCGTTCACTTGCATAACAATCACTTGGTAAACAAAGTGCCTAAAGCTAGAATCACAGAGATTTTGACCAATGCATTGGATATCGAGAGAAAGTTCATCACAGAATCACTTCCTGCCAGTTTAATTGGAATGAACGCTAATTTGATGACGCAATATTTAGAGTTTGTAACCGATAGACTTTTAGTAGAATTAGGATGTGATAGAGTGTATAATTCTTCTAATCCATTTGATTTTATGGATATGATTTCGTTACAAGGAAAAACCAATTTCTTTGAAAAACGTGTTGGTGAATACCAAAAAGCAGGGGTGATGAATACCGATTCTGACGCTCAAAAAATAACATTCGATGCCGATTTTTAATCTGAACTTGTTTTAGATTCTAAATAGATTACCGCGCACAGGCGCAAACAATTAGTAACAAATACCCGAAAGCAAGGAAGGGATTTCTTGGTTTCTTAAAACCCACAAGATTATGTATGTAGTAAAAAGAGACGGTCATAAAGAACCGGTAATGTTTGACAAAATCACAGATAGAATTAAAAAACTATGTTATGGTTTAAATGATTTAGTTGATGCTGTAAAAGTAGCAATGCGTGTGATTGAAGGATTGTATGACGGAGTTACTACATCAGAATTAGATAATCTTGCGGCTGAAACCGCAGCAGCAATGACTATTGCGCATCCAGATTATGCACAGTTAGCTGCTCGTATTGCGATTTCTAACTTGCATAAAAATACTAACAAATCATTCTCTGAAACGATGAATGAAATGTACCATTATGTAAATCCAAGAACGAATCAAGAGTCTCCTTTGTTATCAGAGGAAGTACATAAAGTAATTCAAGAGAATGCTGAATTTTTAAATTCACACATCATTTATAATAGAGATTTTAACTACGATTATTTCGGATTTAAAACTTTAGAGCGCTCTTATTTGTTGCGTATCAACGGAAAAATTGTAGAGCGTCCACAACACATGTTAATGCGTGTTTCGGTTGGAATTCACTTGAACGATTTGGATTCAGTAATAGAAACGTACGACTTAATGTCGAAAAAATTCTTTACGCACGCTACGCCAACCTTGTTCAACGCGGGTACGCCAAAACCACAAATGTCTTCTTGTTTCCTTTTGGCTATGCAAGACGATAGTATTGATGGAATTTATGATACCTTAAAACAAACGGCTAAAATCTCGCAATCAGCTGGAGGAATTGGATTGTCAATTCACAATGTTCGTGCAACAGGTTCTTACATTCGTGGAACTAACGGAACTTCAAACGGAATTGTTCCTATGTTGAGAGTATTTAATGATACGGCTCGTTATGTAGATCAAGGAGGAGGAAAACGTAAAGGTAGTTTTGCGATTTATATCGAAACTTGGCATGCTGATATTTTTGATTTCTTGGATTTGAAAAAGAATACAGGAAAAGAAGAAATGCGTGCAAGAGATTTATTCTTTGCCATGTGGACTTCTGATTTGTTCATGAAACGTGTACAAGAAGATACTACTTGGACGTTGATGTGTCCAAACGAATGTCCAGGATTGTATGATGTATATGGCGAAGAATTCGAAGCGTTATATACTTCGTATGAAGCGCAAGGAAAAGGGAGAAAAACAATTAAAGCACGTGAATTATGGGAAAAAATTCTAGAATCTCAAATTGAGACTGGAACTCCATACATGTTGTATAAAGATGCGGCAAACCGTAAATCAAACCAAAAGAATTTAGGAACAATTCGTTCGTCAAACTTGTGTACTGAGATTATGGAGTACACCTCTAAAGACGAAATCGCGGTGTGTAACTTAGCTTCTATTTCATTACCAATGTTTGTGGAAAACGGAAGTTTCAACCACCAATTGTTATTTGAAGTTACCAAGCGTGTTACTCGTAACTTGAATAAAGTAATTGATAGAAATTACTATCCAGTAAAAGAGGCAGAAAATTCTAATTTACGCCACCGTCCAGTAGGTCTTGGTGTGCAAGGATTAGCCGATGCTTTTATTATGTTGCGTTTACCATTTACAAGTGACGAAGCTAAAAAATTGAACCAAGAAATCTTTGGAACATTATACTTTGCAGCGGAAACTGCTTCAATGGAAATGGCAAAAGAAGAAGGACCTTATTCTACTTTTAAAGGATCTCCAATTTCTCAAGGAGAATTCCAACACAATCTTTGGGGAATGAAAGACGAAGAATTATCAGGTCGTTGGGACTGGGCATCGTTGCGAAAAGAAGTAGTAGCGAATGGTGTTAGAAACTCATTATTGGTAGCACCAATGCCAACTGCTTCGACTTCTCAAATTTTAGGAAACAACGAAGCCTTTGAACCGTATACTTCTAACTTGTACACGCGTCGTGTATTGTCAGGAGAATTTATTGTGGTGAACAAACATTTATTGCACGATTTAGTAGAGCGTGGTTTGTGGAACGAATCTTTGAAACAAGAAATTATGCGCCACAATGGTTCAGTTCAAAACATCGATGTGATTCCGCAAGATTTGAAGGAGCTATACAAAACGGTTTGGGAAATGTCAATGAAAGACATTATCGATATGTCACGTCACAGAGGGTATTTTATTGACCAAT
>JACCDN010250728.1_pt1 | contig 27649 bp, 24 predicted proteins | sample 7441691 | NCBI WGS metagenome assembly JACCDN01 (sample SAMN15323439, study PRJNA562643) | freshwater metagenome | isolation source: river surface water | place: USA:Blue River Watershed | collected 2017-08-16 | reverse complement strand
TCCGTCCCAGCGGCTAAGCAGCTCTTTCAGCAATCGAGACACAGTTGATTTTCCGACGGCGACCGAACCGGCAACGCCAATGATGAACGGAACTCGTTTTTGCGCGCTGCCTAGAAAGCTTGATGTGGCCTGGTGTAGCTTTTGATGTTCGCCAACATACAGGTTAAGCAGGCGGCTAAGTGGTAGGTAGACATCCTTGACCTCTTTGATGTCTAGAAAGTCACCCAGACCCCGAATTTGCTGAATTTCGGCCTCAGTCAGGGGGAGGTCGGTGGTGCTTCCTAGTTCTGCCCAGTCGGCTCGAGAAATCTCATTGAAAGGGCTTAGCGCATCGCTCACAAAGAGCCATTCTGCCGTAAATTAGTACCCATGTGTGGAATCGTCGGTTACGTAGGCCCAAAATCAACCCTTGATGTGCTTCTTGGTGGCCTTCGCAGACTTGAATACCGCGGTTACGACTCAGCCGGAGTCTCGGTAGTTACCAATGGTGGCAGCCTCGAGACCCGCAAAAAAGCCGGCAAACTGGACAACCTGGTTTCTGAAATCACCAACCACCCAATTGCTGCGTCAAACATCGGTATTGGTCACACCCGCTGGGCAACTCACGGTGCCCCGACTGACGGCAATGCCCACCCGCACCTAGGCGGCCCAACCAGCAAACTCGCACTTATTCACAACGGCATCATCGAGAACTTTTCATCGCTAAAGGCCGAACTGCTTGCCGAAGGCACCCGATTTGCCAGCGAAACTGACTCTGAGGTGGCTGCCCACCTGATTGCTCGTGAATTCGAAAAGACCGGCGATCTGCCAACTGCGTTTGCCAACGTGGTAAACCGCCTTCACGGCGCATTCACGATTCTGGTAATTCACGAGGATCAGCCAGATGTGGTTTTGGCCGCACGCCGAAATGCACCATTGGTTATTGGCCTGGGTGACGGAGAGAACTTTCTTGGTTCAGACGTTGCCGCTTTTGTTGAGCACACCAAGCGAGCAATCTCAGTTGGACAAGACGAGATTGTGATTTTGCGTGCCGACTCGGTTGAGGTGCGAACCTTTGACGGAACCCCGGTTGAGCCAACTGAGTTCACTGTGGACTGGGATGCCTCGGCTGCGAGCAAGGGAGGTTGGTCAAGCTTTATGGCTAAAGAGATTGCCGACCAACCTCAGGCGGTAGCTGACACCTTGATGGGCCGCTTGAACTCCGATGGATTTGTTCAGCTCTCTGAAATCGACGGGCTGTCTGAGCGGGACATTCTGGCGATCGACCGAATCATCATGGTGGCCTGCGGAACAGCAGCCTATGCCTGTGACGTAGCCAAATACGCAATCGAGAAGTACTCGCGCATTCCGGTGCAGGTTGAGCTATCGCACGAATTTAGATACCGCGACCCAATTGTGACCCCAAACACCTTGATCGTGGCGGTTAGCCAGTCTGGCGAAACCATGGACACGCTAATGGCGACCCGCTATGCCAAAGAAGCCGGTGCCAAGGTGCTGGCAATTTGCAACACCCAGGGTGCCACTCTGGCTCGCGAATCAGACGCGGTTATTTACACCCACGCAGGCCCAGAAGTTGCAGTGGCATCTACCAAAGCTTTGGTGGCCCAGATTACCGCCGGTTACCTATTGGCGCTCTTCTTGGGTGCACACCGCGGGGCAACTCCAAAGGCCGAGCTATCGCGCCTTGGTAAAGAGCTTTTGAAGATGCCAGCCAATGTCACTCAGGTGCTAGACCGTCTTGAACCAATTCGCGAGCTGGCCAAGAAGATGGCTCAGGCAAAATCGGTGTTGTTCTTGGGCCGAAACGTTGGGTTCCCGGTTGCTATGGAGGGTGCTCTAAAGCTCAAGGAGTTGGCCTACATTCACGCCGAGGGCTTTGCCGCCGGCGAGCTCAAGCATGGCCCTATTGCACTGATTGAGGCGGGGCAGCCGGTATTCGTAATCGTGCCGAGCCCTAATGATGTTGACAGCCTGCACCCAAAGGTGATTTCTAACATTCAAGAGATTCGCGCTCGCGGGGCCGAGGTTATTGCGATTGCTGAAGAGGGCGACGCCGAGGTTGGCAACTACGCCGAGCACGTGACATTTGTGCCGGCCTGCGAAAACATGTTTTCGGCAATTCTCAACGTGATTCCGCTGCAGATTTTTGCCCTTGAACTGTCATCGGCCAAGGGGCTTGACGTTGACCAGCCGCGCAATCTGGCTAAGTCGGTCACGGTTGAATAATTCATGATTATTGGTGTGGGTGTAGACACGGTTCAACTGAGCCGGTTTGAGGCAAAACTAACCGAGACCCCGCGACTCAAAGATCGTCTGTTTTTGGACATTGAAACAATCGATGCCAGCATCAAAACCCTTGCCGGGCGCTTTGCCGCCAAAGAGGCAGTTATCAAAGCCTTGAGCGGGGCCCCGGGAATTGAGTGGCACGGCATTGAGGTGGGTAAAGAATCTACCGGTAAGCCGGTGATTTGGCTGCACGGTGAAACAGCTAGTGTGGCACTAAGGGCAGGCGTGAGAAAATTGCACCTGTCGATAAGCCATGACGGAGATGTCGCCGTGGCGTTTGTGGTTGCAGAAGGAGGTCTTTGATGCGTGAGCTTTTAATTGACCTCGATGCAGTTGCAACTAACCTGCAGACTATGCGTGGGCGGGTTGGCAAGGCCATGGTCATGGGTGTGGTTAAGGCCGATGCCTACGGCCACGGCATGATTCCTGTGGCCCGAAAGCTTGAAGCTGCTGGAGTTGACTACTTGGGAGTAGCCGACATTTCAGAGGCCTTGGCTCTGCGCGATGCAGGCATTGACCTGCCAATTCTTGCTTGGCTGCACGACCCACGCGAGACTTTTGTTCGGGCTGTGGCTGCGGGCATTGAACTTGGCGTGGCCAATGTTGAACAACTGAATCGGGTTGCCCAGGCCGCTGAGCACGTGGGCCGAATTGCCCGCGTTCACCTGAAAATTGATACCGGTCTTGGTCGCAACGGGGCCAGTCAGGCAGAGTGGCCTGAGGTTTTGAAGACCGCACACGGTTTGGTAGCCGAAGGTTTCTTGCAGGTGGTGGCAATTTTCAGCCATCTTTCTTGCACCAGTGAGGCCGACGACCTGCAGCAGATTCAGCGTTTTGAATCGTCTTGTGTGCAGGCACGTGAGGCGGGCGTTGAATTTGAACTGCGCCACCTAACCGCCTCTGACGGGTCTTTGAGATACCCACAGGCCCACTACGAGATGGTGCGTCTGGGAATCTCGCTCTATGGGTTATCACCTTTTTCCGAGAACCACTCTTCTGACTTTGGCCTAGTGCCAGCAATGACGGCTACGGCATTGGTCACCCAGGTTAAGCGTGTACCAGCTGGGCACGGTGTGAGCTATGGCTACCTGCACCGCACCGATTCAGAGAGCACACTTGCCCTGGTTCCGGTGGGTTACGCAGAGGGCCTCCCAAGAGACGCCAGTGGCAAAGCCAAGGTTTCTATCAACGGCAAAATTTACAACCTGGATAGCCGCATCGCCATGGATCAGTTTGTGATCGATGTCGGTGACGATCAAGTCACCGCCGGTGACACCGTGACAATTTTCGGCGACCCTGCAGCAGGTGTGCCATCTGCTGATGACCTTGCTGCTGCCGGCGACACCATCAACTATGAGATTGTCACGCGAATGGGCGGCCGCTTCAAACGCCACTACCTAGGTGAAGAGATCTAAATGGCCAAGCAGTTGGCCAAACTAACTATCGAAACCCCAGAAGAAATGCACGAATTGGGGTTGAAATTGGCAAGTGTGTTGAAAGCTGGTGACCTGGTTCTGCTAACTGGCCCGCTTGGTGCAGGTAAGACCACTTTGACCCGCGGCATCGGCGAGGCACTTGGTGCACAGGGCAACGTTTCAAGCCCAACCTTTGTTCTAGCTCGCACCCACTCTTGCGGTCAGGGCAAACCGGCCTTGGTCCACGTTGATGCCTATCGCCTTTCTAGCGCGGCCGAGTTAGACGACCTGGACATCGATTTTGCCAACTCAATCACGGTTGTTGAATGGGGCAAAGGCCTCACCGACGGCATCACCAACGATTGGTTAGAAGTTGAAATCGAGCGCGATCACACTGGTGAATCCGATGTTCGGCAACTGTTGATCACCGGTTTTGGTGACCGCTGGAACGGGGTGAGCTTTTAGTGGCATACACCCTGATTATTGACACCTCGGCCGGAACATCGGTGGCTTTGACGAGCGCAGATAAAGCCTTGGCCGAGTTCAACGACCCAAGCACCATGCGGCATGCCGAGGGGATTGGCGCGGCCATTTCGCAGGTGCTAGCCGAGGCCGGCATCAGGCCAAAAGATGTCACGAGTGTAGTGGTTGGCAGGGGGCCGGCGCCTTTTACTGGACTCAGGGTTGGTATTGCCGCGGCAATAATGTTTGCCCAAGGTGCGGGCGCCAAACTGTTTGGTGTTGTAAGTCTCGATGCAATTGCGCTTGACGCACTGTCTGGCCCAGAGTTAACGAAACAAGTTTCTGCTGAAACCCCGCTGTTGGTAACCGCCGACGCCAGACGCCAAGAGGTTTATTGGGCTCTTTACTCTGGGCTATCCAAGTCAGGAGCGCCGGTATGCATTGAAGGCCCGGGCGTAATCAAGCCAGCGGCGCTCGCCGAACTTATGGCCGAACGAGGCTCAAAGCACATTCAAGTTACCTCCCCGGTTTTTGCTACCCGTTTGGGCCAGGTCTTCGAATCAAAATTGCTTGACGGTTCGGCCAGTCATGACGTAACCGCGCTCTACTTGCGTGAACCAGATGCGGTACCAACGCCTGGAAAGAAGGTTTCCGGATGAGCCCCTGGACTATTCGCGCCGCTGTGGAATCAGACCTTGACTCGATAATGGCCCTTGAGTTGGCATGTTTTCCAACGGATGCCTGGTCGCGTGACAACATGCACTTTGAGATTCTTGCCCACCACACTCACTACCTAGTGGCCACTCGCGACAACGAACTCATCGCGTTCGCTGGCCTGAGCAAGATTCCCGGTAATGATCAGGGCGATATCCAAACCATTGCTGTCGCGCCAGAAGCAAGGGGTCTGGGGCTGGGCAAAGCGTTGATGCTCCAGCTTTTGGCTGAGGCCCGCCGCCAGCACGCTGCCGAGATTTTCCTAGAAGTGCGTGCAGATAACCTAGCGGCGCAGGGGCTTTACTCGGCCTTGGGTTTTGATCACATTGATACCCGCAAGCGCTACTACCAACCTGACAACGTTGACGCGTGGGTCATGCGGCTTCAATTTGCCAAGACGTCGATCGGTCGCGAGCCGGTGGTTCTGGGCATTGAATCTTCGTGTGATGAAACCGGCGTGGGTATTGTGCGCGGTTCAACCCTGCTGGCTAACGTAATTTCTTCATCGATGGACGAGCACGCGAGATTCGGTGGTGTGGTTCCCGAAATTGCCGCCCGCGCCCACCTTGAGGCACTCCAGCCAACTTTGCAACAGGCGCTGGCTACGGCCAAGCTAAGCCTCAAAGACATTGATGCCGTGGCCGTAACCAATGGGCCAGGTCTCGGCGGTGCGCTGATGGTGGGTGTTGGCGCTGCGAAAGCTTTGGCAATCGCGCTGGAAAAGCCGATTTACGCGGTGAATCACCTAGTTGGTCACGTGGGTGTTGACATCCTGGAACGCGGCAAACTAGAGACCCCGACCATTGCGCTTTTGGTCAGTGGTGGGCACACCTCGCTGCTATTGGTTCGCAACCTGCTCGATGACGTTGAGCTGCTTGGCGAAACCATCGATGACGCGGCCGGCGAAGCCTTTGACAAAGTGGCGCGTGTGCTGGGGCTTAAGTATCCGGGTGGGCCAGAGATTGATCGAGCGGCTGTCGGCGGCGACCCTAAGGCCATCAGGTTTCCGCGTGGCTTGAGCCTGCCGAAAGACATGGAAAAGAACCGATACAACTTTTCTTTCTCTGGCCTTAAGACTGCGGTTGCCCGTTACGTTGAGTCAGCCGAAACTCGTGGCGAGCCACTGAACGTTGCCGATGTGGCTGCCAGCTTTAGGGAGGCCGTGGCCGATGTCTTGGTTACCAAAGCCGTTAATGCTTGCATTGATCACGGCGTGCCAAGGTTACTTTTGGGTGGCGGCGTTGTGGCCAACGCCCGTTTGCGTGAACTGGCTGCAGAGCGCTGTGCGACCAACGGCATTGAGTTGAGAATCCCGGCCTTCAGCCTTTGCACCGATAACGGCGCGATGATTGCGGCGCTTGGTGCGCAGCTGATGATGGCCGGCCGCCAACCGTCATCCCTAAATTTTGGCTCTGACTCAACCCTTCCAGTCACCACTGTGCAAACTCTCTAGGTAACTTCAGTAATCTCACAGCCTGCTCTCAGCCTTGGTTGCTTGAATCAAAGCAAGTCGAAAGACTCAAAGACCTAAGGAGAAGCCAAATGGCTGAAAAAACTGAAGCGGCTGAAAAGTCAACTAAGAAGACCGAGGCTGCCGAGAAGGTAGCTAGCAAGGCCGCTGCAACTGCGGCACCGTCACCCGCCCCAGAGTCAAAGAAGTTTGACTTTACCTCGCTAAACACTTTGGCTGTGGTTTCAATCGCGACCGCACTCACCAGCATTGGTGCAGTTGCTGCCATTATCACCGGCCACATTGCCTTGGCTCAGATTAAGAAGTCAGGCGCCACCGGCCGCGGCCTAGCAATCGCTGGTCTAGTAGTTGGCTACGCGACCGTTGCATTCTGGGTGCTATCAAGCCTGTTCTGGATGGGCCTTGCCCTAAAGGGTTTTGGTGGCTACGGCATGATGGGCTTTGACGACTACCGTCAGTTTGGCCCTGGCATGATGGGCAACAACTAAGGATTACTCCGGAGTTCGCAGGCTACTGACCTATTTCAGCGGCTCGCAGATAAGAACTCGATGGGCGTCGCCCACTCTGGTAACCACCAGGGTGGCGGCGCCTTTTCCTTTTGGCGCCAATTCTTTGCGCAACTCCTCCGGAACAATGTCTGAGCCGCGTTTCTTGATTTCAAGAATGCCAATATTCCGCTCACGCAAATATGCCTTCAGCTTCTTGCGATCGAAAGCCAGGTTGTCCAACACCCGGTAGCCCTTTAGCCACGGAGAGGAAATCTCTTCGTCTGCTGTTAGATAGGCAATTTCTGGGCTGAAGATGCGGGCCCCAATTGACTGAGCCAACTGGCCGAGTAGGTGCGAGCGAATCACAGCATTGTCAGGCTCGTAAACATACTCACCGAGTTCACCCAGAGGGGCATCCAAGCGCTCGGTGGAATCGCTGGTGATTTCATACTTGCCATCTTTGGTCAGCAACAGGGCCGAGCGCCGGACACCTTTTCGAGCTAACGAGCCAAACCACAGGGTTAGCTCCACCAAGCTTCCGGCTACTGAAACCCACTGAGCCTCGGCATTGTCTGGAATTCCTTCGTGCGGGTGACCAGGGCCAAACTTTACTCCAGTTGGTTTTTGCTCGGCGGCAGCCAAAACAAAATCAAACGATGGCGAAAACGCGGCTGGGTCAAACTTTCGGGTGGCGCGCTCGCGGGCTGGCCCACCAAGCTCTCGGCGCGCTGGGTCTAAAAATAGCCCACCAAACTTGGAAAGGTCCAACGTGGTGACATCGGCTTGTTCGACCACGGCATTTTCAAACGGCGCAAGGTTGTAGGTGGCCACCGCAGCTGTCACCTCATCGATGTCAAAAGCGTGCACCTCAATGTCAAGGCTGGCCAGAGCCAGTGACTCAGCGCCAATGCCACAACCCAGATCGGCCACGTTGGTAATGCCGGCTTTTCTGAACCTGTCAGCGTGCAAAGCGGCAACGTTTAGCCGCGATGCCTGCTCTAGACCTGCCTCGGTAAAAAGCATGCGATCGGCAAACTGGCCGAACTTGCCTTGAGCCTGTCGGCGCAACTTGGCTTGGCTGAGAACGGCGGCAACCAGTGCTGGTGAATGGCCGGCACCCCGCAGCTTTGAAACCATTTTGACTACGTCAGATTTAGCCTCGAGCGGCCCCACTTTCTCAAGCAATGCCTGCCCCTCCGGTGAGAGCAGCTCAATAAAATCCTGGCGTTCCATAGAGCAAGGCTACCAATTTGCCAATAGCGAACAGGCTTTAGCACTCAATGGCAGAGAGTGCTAACATAAGAGCACAAACCCGTTTTAGAAGAAGAGGTCAGAATGTCGGTTCAGATCAAGCCACTTGAAGATCGCATTGTTGTTCGCCCAGTTGAGGCTGAGCAGGTAACCGCTTCGGGTCTGGTAATCCCAGACACCGCAAAAGAGAAGCCACAAGAGGCCGAGGTTATTGCTGTAGGTCCAGGTCGCGTTGACGAGCGCGGAAACCGTATTCCGGTTGACGTTGCTGTTGGCGACAAGGTTATCTTTTCAAAGTACGGCGGCACCGAGCTTAAGTTCGCTGGCGAAGAGTTCCTAGTGCTTTCAGCTCGCGATGTTCTTGCGGTTGTAGTTCGCTAAGAATCACAAAAACTTGGATGGACCCTGGCCTCGTGCCGGGGTCCTTCTTTTTACCCAAACTCCTTTTAGATAGGCCCGTTCTGGCGGGTAGAATTGACCAATGACTTCTCATGACCCATTCGGCTTTGTAGGCCTGACATACGACGACGTCCTTCTTCTTCCTGGTGAATCAAACATCGTTCCATCAGGCGTGAACACCAAGACCCGTATTACCAAGCGTCTTGAGGTTAACGTTCCGTTACTTTCGTCAGCTATGGACACCGTGACCGAGGCCCGCATGGCAATTGCTATGGCTCGCCAGGGTGGCATCGGTGTGCTGCACCGCAACCTTTCACTGGATGCCCAGGCCAGCGAAGTTGACCTAGTCAAGCGCTCAGAAGCCGGCATGATTACCCACCCAGTTACCACCACTCCGTTGGCTACCATTCAAGAGGTTGACGAGCTTTGCGGCCGCTACCGCGTTTCTGGGTTGCCTGTGGTTGACGAAGAGGGCCGCCTGGTTGGCATCGTGACCAACCGCGACATGCGCTTTGTGCTTGATGTTCAGCGCACCACGACTTTGGTCAAAGACGTCATGACCCCAATGCCACTGATCACCGCGCCTTTCGACATCAACCCTGATGACGCAATTGCGATTTTTGCTCAGCACCGCATTGAGAAGCTTCCGCTGATCGATGGCAGTGGCAAGCTGCGCGGTCTAATCACCGTAAAAGACTTCGACAAGTCTGAGAAGTACCCACTTGCATCAAAGGATGCCAATGGCCGTTTGCTGGTAGCTGCTGCCGTGGGTGTTGGTCAAGATGCTTGGGAGCGCTCAATGGCTTTGGTTGAAGCTGGCGTTGACCTTCTAATTGTTGACACTGCACACGGTCACAACAACGCTGTGCTCGAGATGATCTCGAAGCTCAAGGCAGAGCCTTTTGCCAAGAATGTAGACATCATGGGCGGAAACGTTGCCACCCGTGAGGGTGCTCAGGCATTGGTAGACGCTGGCGCTGACGCTGTAAAGGTTGGTGTTGGCCCAGGCTCAATTTGCACCACTCGCGTTGTTGCCGGTGTTGGTGTTCCTCAGGTGACTGCGGTTTATCAGGCGTCACTAGCCGCTAGACCAGCCGGTGTTCCGGTGATCGCCGACGGTGGTTTGCAGTACTCGGGTGACATTCCAAAGGCAATCGTGGCCGGCGCTAACGCCGTGATGATTGGCTCGTTGCTAGCTGGTACAGACGAGGCTCCTGGCGATATCACATTCGTTGGTGGCAAGCAGTACAAGACCTACCGCGGCATGGGCTCATTGGGAGCCATGCAGTCACGCGGCCAAGCTAAGTCATACTCAAAGGACCGCTACTTCCAAGACGACGTTCTTCGCGAAGACAAGCTAGTTCCTGAGGGTATCGAAGGCCGTGTTGCCTACCGTGGTTCAGTTGCTACCGTGGTTCACCAGCTCGTTGGCGGCCTTCGCGCCTCAATGGGTTACGTGGGTTCAGAAACCATTCCTGAGCTTCAGGAAAAGGGCAAGTTTGTGCGCATCACTGCGGCCGGACTAAAAGAGTCTCACCCACACGACATTCAGATGACCGTCGAAGCACCAAACTACGGAACCCGCTAAGCGGCGCCCGGTTTAGGAAATTACTTATGAGTGAAATGGAAATCGGTCGCGGCAAGCGCGGTCAGCGTGCTTGGGCATTCGATGACATTGCAATTGTTCCTTCGCGCCGCACCCGCGACCCACGCGATGTCTCGACCGCTTGGAAGATTGACGCCTACGATTTTCAGTTGCCGGTACTTGGTGCCCCAATGGACTCTGTGGTCTCACCTGAAACTGCAATTGCCATTGGAAACCTTGGTGGACTTGGTGTTCTAGACCTTGAAGGTCTTTGGACCCGCTATGAAGACCCAACCAAGCACCTGCAAGAGATTGCCAGTCTTCCGGCAGAGTCTGCAACTAAGCGCATGCAAGAGATCTATGCCGAGCCAATCAAGGCAGAACTGATTCGCGACCGCATTGCCCAGATTCGTGCCGCGGGAGTCACCGTTGCCGGTGCACTTTCACCACAGCGTGCTGCTGAATTCAGCGACACCGTGATCAAGGCCGGTGTAGACATGTTTGTCATTAGAGGCACAACCGTCTCGGCAGAGCACGTGTCAAAGAATCACGAGCCATTGAACCTCAAAGAGTTCATCTACAAGCTTGATGTTCCGGTAATCGTTGGTGGCGCAGCTACCTACACCTCGGCATTGCACCTAATGCGCACCGGTGCTGCCGGTGTCTTGGTTGGCTTTGGTGGCGGTGCTGCTTCGACCACCCGTCGCGTGCTCGGCATTCACGCTCCGATGGCAACCGCTGTTGCTGATGTTGCCGGTGCTCGCCGTGACTACATGGATGAGTCTGGCGGCCGCTACGTGCACGTGATTGCCGACGGTGGTTTGGGTACTTCTGGTGACATCGTGAAAGCTATTGCCGTTGGCGCTGACGCCGTAATGCTCGGATCAGTTTTGGCTCGCGCCGAAGAGGCGCCGGGTCAGGGTTGGCACTGGGGCCAAGAGGCCTTCAACCAAGACCTGCCTCGCGGTCACAAGGTTGAAGTTGGCACTGCAGGCACCCTTGAGCAGATCTTGGTCGGCCCATCTTCTAAGGCAGATGGCACCACAAACCTAATGGGCGCACTTCGCCGCTCAATGGCAACCACCGGCTACAGCGACGTCAAGGAGTTCCAGCGCGTTGACGTGGTTGTGGCTCCGTACCACGCGTAATCAAGCCATGCCAAACCGGGCGCCAAGCTTCTTTTCTGTTGCAAGACAGCCAAAGTGGATTGGCGCTCTGTTGCTTTCATTGGCAGTCGCGGCAATCTTTGCAGCGCTCGGTCAGTGGCAACTAGACCGCACCTTCACCAAAGATGCCCCGGTGGTTACTGCCGCAAACCTTGAGCAGGTTGAGGTGACTATTGACACTAAAAACGTCTACATTGTGGCTAACCGCCTGCACCAAGGTGAGCTGGGCTACTGGCTAATTGCCAACTCCACCGATGAGGCCGGGCGCAGCCAAACCCTGGCTTTGGGCTGGTCTTCAGATTTGCAAGAACTAGAGGATGAGCGTGCTCAAATCATGAGCTCGATGCTGGCCCAACAGTTGGTCAAATTCGAGGGCGTGATGATTCCGACTGAGGCACCGCAGCGTCAGAGTGCCAGTGAACCTTACGTCTTTGAATCCCTGTCTCTGGCTCAACTGATTAACTTCTATTCGCCCGATTCCGCGCTTGAGTCCAACCCAATGGTTCTGGCTCTAACCGGCCAGAGCCAGGCTTCGGCTTGGCCACCGCTGCAGGCGATTGAGGTTGCTTATCAGCAGGGGCAAAACATCAACTGGCTCAGTGCCTTCTACTTTTTGGAATGGTTGCTGTTTGCAGGTTTTGCGGTCTTTTTGTGGTGGCGTCTAGTCAAAGACGAACTGATTCGACTTCAAAGCGAACCGGTAAACTAGACCAATGACCTCCCCAAATCCCGCTCAAGTGCCAACGATTAGGTCGGCCATCAAATATTTCAAGGTCACCTCATACATCACCGGTGTCTTTCTGATTTTGATCATGGTGCTGTGGGCAATCCGCTTGATTTGGAGTGCCGATGTTTGGATTGGTGGACCAGACGGATTTATTGCGTTGGCCCAATTCTCTGTGGACCCATCAACGGGTGAAAAAGTAGGCCTGCCTGGCCCGCAGATTCCAAATGACTTCACTACGGTTTCGCTGATCGTTCACGGTTGGCTTTATGTGGCCTATCTGTTTGGTGACTTCCGACTCTGGACGCTATTGCGCTGGAACTTCATGCGTTTCTTGATCATCGCCCTTGGTGGCGTGGTTCCGTTCCTTTCATTCTTCACCGAGCGCCACTACTCGAAGGTGGCCGAAGCCGATCTAAAGAAGGTGGCCTAATGACCGCTAACCGTCCAGTCCTAGTCGTTGACTTTGGTGCGCAGTACGCTCAGCTGATTGCCCGTCGAGTCCGCGAGGCATCGGTGTATTCAGAGATCGTGCACCACAACGTGACTGCCGCTGAGGTTGCAGCTAAAAACCCATTGGCCATCATTCTTTCTGGAGGCCCGGCTTCTGTTTACGAAGAGGGCTCACCAAAGCTTGACCCAGCAATCCTTGAGCTGGGCGTTCCGGTTTTGGGTATCTGCTACGGTTTCCAGACTCTGGCCAACACCCTTGGTGGCACAGTTGAGCCAACCGGAATTCGCGAGTACGGAGCTACCGAGCTTTCAGTCAAGGCCGGCGGTCAGATTCTTGAGGGTCAGCCAGAATCACAGATTTGTTGGATGAGCCACGGTGACCAGGTGACCAAGGCACCTGAGGGCTTTGAGGTTTTGGCCTCCACCGAAATCACACCGGTGGCCGCGTTTGCCAACCACGAAAAGAAGATTTACGGCGTGCAGTGGCACCCAGAGGTCAAGCACTCGCAGTTCGGCCAAGATGTGTTGGTCAATTTCTTGCACAAGGCAGCTGGCATTCCAGCTGACTGGAACTCTGGCAACGTAATTGCCGAGCAGGTCGAAAAGATTCGCGCTCAGGTGGGTGACGCTCGAGTGATCTGTGGTCTGTCTGGTGGTGTTGACTCGGCTGTGGCTGCAGCCCTCGTGCACAAGGCCGTTGGTGACCAGCTGGTCTGCGTATTCGTGAACCACGGATTGCTGCGCCAAGATGAGGCCGAGCAGGTCGAGCGCGACTACGTTGCTGCGACCGGTATTCGCCTGGTTACCGTGAACGTTGAAGACAAGTTCTTGAACGCCCTTGCTGGTGTGAGTGACCCTGAGACTAAGCGCAAGATTATTGGGCGCGAGTTCATTCGCACCTTCGAAGAGGCTCAAGCGGCCCTTTATGAAGAGTCAAAGGCAGACAACCGCCCAATCAAGTTCTTGGTTCAGGGCACCCTTTACCCAGACGTAGTTGAATCTGGCGGCGGCGCAACGGCCGGCATCAAGAGCCACCACAACGTGGGCGGTTTGCCTGACGACATTGAGTTTGAATTGGTCGAGCCACTGCGCACACTGTTCAAAGATGAGGTTCGTGCGATCGGTGCCGAGCTTGGCCTTCCTGCTGAAATCGTGCAGAGGCAGCCATTCCCAGGCCCAGGGCTTGGAATTCGAATTGTTGGTGAAATTACCAAGGACCGTCTTGACCTGCTTCGCAAAGCTGACGCAATCGTGCGTGCCGAACTAACCGCGGCCGGCCTGGACTCTGAGATCTGGCAGTGCCCGGTTGTATTGCTTGCCGATGTTCGCTCAGTCGGTGTGCAGGGAGATGGTCGCACCTATGGCCACCCAATCGTGTTGCGCCCAGTTTCTTCTGAAGATGCCATGACTGCAGACTGGACCCGAGTTCCTTACGACGTTCTGGCAAAGATTTCGAACCGCATCACCAACGAGGTTGACGGCGTCAACCGAGTGGTGCTTGACGTAACCTCAAAGCCACCAGGCACCATCGAGTGGGAGTAATCGAAGTCTTCGGTCACCGGGGCGCTTGCGGCTACCGGCCTGAAAACACGCTCGAATCTTTTGAGTTGGCGTTTAATCAGGGTGTTACTGCCGTTGAGTGTGACCTGGTTCCAACCAAAGACGGCGTGCTGGTTATTCGCCATGAGAACTGGCTTTCTGGCACCACCGACGTCGCTTCGCGCCCAGAGTTTGCCGATCGCAAGCGCGAGGGCACGGTGGGTTGGCAACAAACCAAAATGGATTGGTTTATCGAAGACTTCACTTTGGCTGAGGTGCAGACACTCAGGGCCACCGAGCGTCTGCCTGAACTCAGGCCGGGTAGTGCCAAGTTTGATGGCCAGTTCAAGATTCCAACTCTTGAAGATCTGCTTAGCGCGCCGTTTGTCAGTGGCAAGCATCTAATTCTTGAAGTCAAACACGGTGCTCACTTTGCCAAGCTGGGTTACCCGGTGGCAGCAATCCTGGCTAAAGATTTGGCCAACTCAAATTGGCAAGAGCGCGGCATTACTCTGACCATTGAGTCATTTGATGGCAAAGTTTTGGACCAGCTAAAACGGGTCTGCGGCAACATTGCCAAGTACGTTTTTCTAGTTGAATCTTGGGGCATGCCGGCCGACGGAGATGCAGGTTGGGCTGCGTGGCTCGATGACCTTGCCGACCGTTTTGACGGTGTCAGCATGGAGGCCAAGCTCTTGTTTCAAGAGAAAACTACGACCAATCAGAATGCTCAGTTTGGTGAGCCCAATGCCTTAGTTGGCATGATTCACGACCGCGGAATGTTGGCATTTACCTGGACCGCCCGAGCTGAAGAAGCCGAGTACAGCATCGAGGAGTACTTTGCGCACTTCATTTCTTTGGGCGTTGACGGAATCTTTGCTGACCAACCGGACCTCTTGGTCGATGTTGTCGCCGGCCTAGCCTAAACTTGCGTAGTTATGTCTGAGCTTGATCTTTTTTCTGGTGCCTTTGGCGCAAGTGAACGCCTCGTTGAAGGCCTAAACCCACAGCAGAAGGCGGCGGTTGAATACCGTGGCCCGGCACTTTTGATTGTTGCCGGTGCCGGCTCTGGAAAGACGCGCGTGCTTACCCACCGTATTGCTCACCTGTTGGCTAACCGTGAGGCCTGGCCTTCACAGATTCTGGCAATCACCTTTACTAATAAAGCCGCCGCCGAGATGCGCGAGCGCGTTAAGGATTTGCTCGGTGAGGCAGCCGACGGCATGTGGCTCAAGACCTTCCACTCAGCGTGTGTGCTGATTCTGCGCCGAGAGGCCGAGCGCCTAGGACACGATTCAAACTTCACCATTTACGACTCTGGCGATAGCCGCGCCATTCTCAAAAGGTTGATCAAAGACACCGCGGCCGACATTCATAAACTCACTCCAGCGGGTGTGGCAGCGGTCATTTCAAACGCTAAAAATGAGTTGGCCGACGCCGAGTCTTTTGCGCGTAACGCGGACATGAATGACCCGGTTGCGCGTGTGATTTCAGAGATTTTCACTAGGTACCAGGCCGAGCTGCGCCGCAATAACGCCTTCGATTTTGACGACCTAATCGGCGAGACCGTGCACCTGTTCCGCGCCTTCCCAGATGTGTTGGCCCGGTACCAAGAAAAGTTCAAGCACATTTTGGTTGATGAGTACCAAGACACCAACCACGCCCAATACGCGCTGATTCGTGAGCTTGCAGCCAAAGCATCGCTGACTGTTGTGGGTGACTCTGACCAGTCCATCTATGCTTTCCGCGGTGCCGACATTCGCAACATCACTGAGTTTGAAAAAGACTTTCCGGGTGCCAAGACAATTCTCTTGGAACAGAACTACCGTTCAACCCAAAACATTCTTTCGGCAGCCAATGCGGTTATCTCAAACAACTTTGACCGCCCTGCCAAAAACCTGTGGACCGCCTCTGGCGACGGCGACAAGATTGTTGGTTACACCGGCTACTCGGCTCACGATGAGGCGCAGTTTATTGCCGATGAAATTAGCACCCTGCACCGCGGTGGCATGAACTATCGCGACATTGCCGTCATGTATCGCACCAACTCTCAGACCCGTGCGCTCGAAGATATCTTCATTCGTTCAGCGCTGCCTTACCGCGTAGTTGGCGGCACCAAGTTCTATGAGCGTCAAGAAATCAAAGACGCCATGGCCTACCTGGTTGCCATTAGCAATAACCGCGATGACCTGGCCACCCGCCGAATTCTGAACGTGCCTAAACGTGGCATTGGTGATGCCAGCGAAACCCAAATTGCAAACTTTGCTGCCCGCAATGATTTGTCAGTGCGTCAGGTATTGGGTCACGTGAACGAGCTTGGTTTTGGTCCAAAAATCACCGGTGCCATCAACCAGTTGGCCGACCTACTCAACGAGCTTGAGGCCTCGATTGAGACCACGCCGGTTGACGTAATTTTGAGGTCGGTGCTCGAACGCACCGGCTACCTTGAATCGCTGCGAGCGAGCCGCGACCCTCAAGACGAGGCCCGCGTTGAGAACCTTGAAGAACTTGTTTCGGTAACCCGAGAATTCCAGCGCAATAACCCTGAGGGGCGCCTGCCTGATTTCTTGAACGAGGTTGCCCTGGTTGCGGCCGCTGATGAGATCGACGATGAGTCGGGTACCGTCTCGCTAATGACTCTGCACACCGCTAAGGGCTTGGAATACGACGCCGTGTTCCTAACTGGAATCGAAGAAGGTCTTCTGCCGCACCGCATGTCGTTCCTGACCCCTGGCGGAATGGCAGAAGAGCGTCGACTCTTTTACGTGGGCATCACGCGTGCTCGCAAAAAGTTGCACATTAGCTTGGCCATGATGCGCACCACTTTTGGTGATTCAGAAGCATCGACCCCTAGCCGCTACCTGCAAGAGATTCCAGATTCTCTAATTGAGTGGCGTGAGTCTGGCGCGGTTTCTACCCGCGCGATGCCAAGCACCCGCTACCGCAGTTCAATCGCCGACGACCAGGGCTATGGCTCAAGCCAAAGTTCTTCAGGTGGCTATGGCGGCACGCCGTCAACCAAACCAAAGACTGAGTGGAAGGGCGCAATTAGCTCGGTACGCAATAACGAGGGGTTGCAGCTGGCTCCAGGTGAATTTGTGATGCACGCCGACTTCGGCAAGGGCAAGGTAATTGCAACTGCCGGTGAGGGCAACCGTCAGACTGCCGAGATTCACTTTGGCAGCATCGGTGTTAAGCGCCTTTTGGTCAAGGTTGCACCAATCGAAAAACTAGACGCGTAGCCTGCCGTGTGGGGCGCCTAGCGCCTGGGCAAGACCGCTAAACTTATAGGGTTGCCCAACAAATTCTGAACGGAAATCACAGTGGATTTATTCGAGTATCAGGCTCGCGACATGTTCGAGGCCTATGGCGTTCCAGTTCTGCAGGGTCTAATTGCAGACACCCCTGAAGAAGTAGAGGCAGCTGCTGCCAAGATTGGCGGCGTAGTAGTCGTCAAGGCCCAGGTTAAAGCTGGTGGCCGTGGCAAGGCTGGCGGAGTAAAGGTGGCTAAGTCACCTGAAGAAGCCAAAGAGCTTTCAAAGAACATCTTTGGATTGAATATCAAGGACCACATCGTCAAGCGCGTGATGGTTGCACAGGGTGCCTCAATCGCACAGGAGTTTTACTTCTCAGTTCTGCTTGACCGATCAAACCGTACCTTCCTATCGCTCTGCAGCGTTGAGGGCGGCATGGAAATCGAGCAGTTAGCTGAAGAGCGCCCAGAGGCTCTAGCCAAGGTTCCAGTAGATGCCACCAAGGGCATTGACCTAGACATGGCACTGAGCATTGCCAAGCAGGGTGGCTTCAGCGATGAGCTTGCTGCGAAGGTTGCACCGGTTTTTGTGAAGCTTTACGAAGTGTTTGTAAAAGAAGACACCACCCTGGTTGAGGTAAACCCATTGGTGCTTACCGAAGACGGCCAGATCATTGCCCTAGATGGCAAGGTGTCACTCGACGACAACGCAGAGTTCCGTCACGACCGTGAGGCCATGGAGCGCGACCAGCTTGACCCGCTAGAGGCCAAGGCCAAGGCTATGGACTTGAACTACGTGAAGCTAGACGGCGAGGTTGGAATCATCGGAAACGGTGCCGGACTAGTCATGTCAACCCTCGACGTTGTTGCTTACGCGGGCGAGCGCCACGGTGGCGTAAAACCAGCAAACTTCTTGGACATCGGTGGCGGTGCCTCGGCTGAGGTAATGGCTGCTGGCCTAGACGTAATTCTCAACGACCCACAAGTCAAGAGCGTGTTCGTAAACGTATTCGGTGGAATCACCGCCTGTGACGCAGTTGCCAATGGAATTGTTGGTGCACTCAAGACTCTTGGTGACAAAGCCACCAAGCCTTTGGTTGTTCGCCTAGACGGTAACAACGTCCTTGAGGGCCGCTACATTCTTGAGCAGGCTGCACACCCACTAGTAACCGTTGTTGACACCATGGATGAAGCTGCTGACAAGGCCGCTGAATTCGCGAACCGCTAAGCCCAAGAAGGAATAAGAAATGGCTATTTTTCTAGACGAGAACTCGCGCATCATTGTTCAGGGCATGACCGGTTCAGAGGGCATGAAGCACACCCGCCGCATGCTACTTGGCGGTTCAAACATTGTTGGTGGTGTAAACCCACGCAAGGCTGGCGAGGTCGTTGACGTTGAGGGTAAGAACCTTCCAGTCTTCGGAACCGTTGCAGAGGCTATGGCCGCAACCGGTGCCAACGTAACCGTGATTTTTGTGCCACCTGCCTTTGCCAAGGCCGCCATGATTGAGGCTATTGACGCCGAGATTCCATTGGCTGTTGCCATCACCGAGGGCATTCCAGTGCACGACTCAGCTGAGGCTTGGGCTTACAACGTAAGCAAGGGCAAGAAGACCCGTTTGATCGGCCCAAACTGCCCAGGCATCATCAGCCCAGGAAAATCAAACGCTGGCATTACCCCTTCAGACATCACCGGCGCTGGCCCGATTGGTCTAGTTTCAAAGTCAGGCACCTTGACCTACCAAATGATGTTTGAACTTCGTGACATTGGTATGTCAACTGCAATCGGTATTGGTGGAGACCCAGTTATTGGCACCACCCACATCGATGCTCTTGAGGCTTTCCAGGCGGACCCAGAGACCAAGGCAATCGTTCTAATTGGTGAGATTGGTGGCGACTCTGAAGAGAAGGCCGCTGCTTACATCAAGGAGCACGTAACCAAGCCGGTCGTTGCATATGTTGCGGGTTTCACCGCTCCAGAGGGCAAGACTATGGGTCACGCTGGTGCAATCGTTTCAGGCTCAGCGGGCACCGCACAGGCCAAGAAAGAGGCCTTTGAGGCAGCCGGCGTCAAGGTTGGCAAGACTCCAAGTGAGACCGCAGCGCTTATGCGTGAGGTTTACGCAAGCCTCTAAACGAGAGACCCTGGGGGAGACCTCGTCGTGAATCGCAAGCTCACCTTTTTAATTGCTGCACTTGAGGCGGCAATCGTCGCGGCTATCGGAGTCGGCATTACGCTGGCTCCGCTAACCGTGGTGTGGCTATTCGAAAACGACCCAACTATTGATTGGCTTGTGCCTTACCGCACTGCTGCTGACATTTGGATGATGGCTCACGGCACCCGTTTGGTGGTTGCCGAGGGTGCACTTGGAATTGCCGAAGTCCCTGAGTTCGTGATCTCGCTCGTGCCGTTGGGTATGACTTTTATAGTGGCCTACATGGCACTTCGTCTCGGTCGCCGATTGACCGCAGCCACCGAACTTTGGCCTGGTTGGCTGGCTTCGGTCGGTGCTTACGGTGCCGTCTCATTCTTGCTGGCAACCACTTCACACAACGACGCAGTGTATCCGGTCACCTGGCAGGGCACTTTTCTTCCACCGGCATTCTTTCTCTTCTTTGTTCTGATCGGCTCACTGCTTGGCAAGCGCGAGGTCATCGGTGATGCCGTTGGTCTGCCCGAACCTACTGAACGCATCTGGTTGCGCCAGTTCTTGAAGCGCAAATTCGAGGGATTGCACTGGGCGATACGGGCGCTGCTTAGCCCAGCCTTTAGAGCTGGCACCGGAGTAGTTGCCATTGTGATGGCAGTTTCAGCAGTTCTGATTGCCGCTCTGATTGCCCTGAACTGGATTCAATTCACCCGACTTTACGAGGGCTTGCACGTAAGTGTGCTTGGTGGAATCATTCTGACCCTGGGCCAAATTGCAATTCTTCCAAACGTCATTGTGTTCGGTGCCAGCTGGCTAACCGGCGTTGGTTTCTCAATTGGGGCGGGCTCAATGATTAGCCCGTTGGGCACCGCAGTTGCCCCGCTCCCAGCCTTGCCTATAACCGCGGCTTTGCCGATTGGTCAGGCAGAATTTGGTCTCGTTGCCGTTCTGGTGCCGCTGCTGGCAGCGTTTGCTTCCACTCTTCTAATTCGCAAGCATGCCGCCGACATTCGTTTTGAATTTGCCTCAGCATGGTCGGCCGCGGTCTCCCTAGGTCTATTTACTGGCGCAGTTGCAGCTATTGAAATGGGTATCTTGGCAGTGCTAGCCTCGGGCGGGGTTGGCCCAGGCCGGTTGCAAACTGTGGGCATAAACCCATGGATGTTGATGCTGGTGGTCTTTATTGAGGTAGCCAGTGTGTCAATTTTGGCTGCGTTCTTTAGCGCCCGCCCAGATAAGGCAGATCACCCGCTAGTCACTGCGTCGCGCAAGGTAAACTAGACCAATGCTGTCTGTTGTGGTGCTAATTTCTGGGTCTGGTTCCAATCTTTTGGCGCTGCTCGAAGCCACCGACAACCCACTATTTGGTGCCAAGATCATGGCTGTGGGTTCAGACAATCCTGCAGATGGTTTGGCTCACGCCGAGCGGTTTGGCGTGCCAACCTTTGTGGTCTCGCCGCAGGCTTTTGAAACCCGTGAAGCCTGGGCTGAGATGCTGCTGGCCAACATCAATCACTTCAAGCCAGACCTCGTGGTTTTGGCTGGATTCATGCGCATTTTGCCTGCGAATTTTGTCAAAGCTCTTGCACCTAATTTGATCAACACCCACCCATCGCTGTTGCCGCTTTTTCCAGGTGCACACGCGGTGCGTGACGCACTTGAAGCCGGGGCTACCACGACCGGCGTAACCATCCATGTTGTTGACGAAGGCGTCGACACCGGCCCTCACATTGCCCAGCGCGAGGTTGAGGTTGTCACCGATGACACTGAGTACGAACTGCACGAGCGCATCAAGCAGGTTGAGCGCGAACTGCTAGTGGCTACTGTCAAAGACATTGCCGATAAGAACATTCAGCTTTCGTCACTAAATAAATAACTGGAAGGCAATAACTTGGCCGCACACAACGACCACCAGCCAGCCGATTACCGACACCGCGACCGCGTTGCTATCAAGCGAGCTTTGCTTTCGGTATCTGACAAAACTGGCATCATCGAGCTAGCCACTAAATTGGCCGAAGCCGGTGTTGACATCATCTCAACCGGCGGAACCTACGCGGCAATTTCTGCTGCCGGAATTCCGGTAACTGAGGTTTCTGAAATCACCGGCTTTCCAGAAACTCTTGACGGCCGCGTAAAGACTCTGCACCCAACCATTCACGCCGGTCTTTTGGCTGACATGCGTTTGATTGCCCACGAGTCACAGCTGCAGGCACTTGATGTGCTGCCATTCGAGTTGGTTGTAGTAAACCTTTACCCATTCGTGCAGACCGTTCAGTCTGGTGCCAAGGGTGACGCAGTGGTTGAGCAGATCGACATCGGCGGCCCAGCTATGGTTCGTGCATCAGCCAAGAACCACGCAAACGTGGCAATCGTTGTGGACCCAGCCAAGTATGGCCAGGTAATTGAGGCAATTGCTCAGGGCGGAACCACCTTGGCTCAGCGCCGTGAACTTGCCTACGCCGCTTTCTCTCACACTGCTCGCTATGATGCAGCTGTATCTGCTTGGTTTGCAGCCGAGCTAGAGGGCGACTGGAAGCGTGCCGCAGGTCAAGAAGCTGTGACTGAAAACGCCAACCCTGGTTTTGAGCAGTCATTCAAGATTGAGTCCCAGTTGGGCAACGTTTTGCGCTACGGCGAGAACTCACACCAGGCTGCGGCAATTTACCGCACCACCGGTGAGGGTGTAGTTGCCGGCATTGCACAGGCACGCCAGTTTGGTGGCAAAGAGATGTCATACAACAACTACGTAGATGCCGATGCTGCACTGCGCGCCGCCTATGACTTTAACGAGCCTGCCGTTGCCATCATCAAGCACGCAAACCCTTGCGGTATTGCCGTTGGTGATGCCAACTCAGCCGACCCGATTGCCGATGCACACGCCAAGGCTCACATGTGTGACTCAATCTCAGCTTTCGGTGGCGTGATTGCATCTAACCGCGTGGTTACCGTGGCCATGGCCAAGCAGGTTGCCAGCATCTTCACCGAGGTAATCATTGCCCCGGGATACGAACTTGAAGCTCTACAGATTTTGCTTGAAAAGAAAAACCTGCGCGTGCTTGAGTTGCCTGCCAACTACTCACGTGAGTCTCTAGAGTTCCGCCAGATTTCGGGCGGTGTTTTGGTGCAGCAGCCAGATGAATTCAGCCGCTTCAACTCACAGGGTTGGCAGCTAGTAACCGGCAAGAAGGCCGACGCCGAGACCATGGCAGAGCTTGAGTTTGCTTGGCGTGCCTGCCGCGCGGTCAAGTCAAACGGAATTTTGCTAGCTCGCGAGGGTGCATCAGTTGGTGTGGGAATGGGTCAGGTAAATCGTGTTGACTCTTGCAAGTTGGCAGTTGAGCGCGCAGCGTCTCGAGCCAAGGGTTCAGTTGCCGCATCAGATGCGTTCTTCCCGTTTGCAGACGGCCTACAGATCTTGCTAGACGCCGGTGTTCGCGCCGTGGTCCAGCCTGGTGGTTCAGTTCGAGATGCCGAGGTCATTGCGGCTGCAGAGGCTGCCGGAGTCACTATGTACTTCACCGGCGAACGCCACTTCTTCCACTAGAACCAGGATTAAAAGTGTGTGCCCGCGGAGCAGTTCCGCGGGCACACACTTTTTAAATTGTTGCTACAGGGTTACCTCATTGAGCAAGCCAGTGGCTACGTCAAAGATGAAACCGCGAACCTGATCGGTGTGAGGAATGAAAGGACTAGCTTTAATTCGGCGAATCGAGCGTTGAACGTCAACCTCTAGATTGTCAAAAGCCTCGGCCGCCCACTCCGGTTTGATTCCGGTTTCTTTTGCAATACCCTCTTTGAAGCCATCGTCAGTGAAGGTAAGCATTCCGCAGTCGGTGTGGTGAATAAGGATAATTTCTTTAGTGCCCAAGAGTCGTTGGCTAATTGCGAGCGAGCGAATCTCGTCGTCGGTCACCACTCCACCGGCGTTGCGAATAACGTGCGATTCGCCGTCTTGGAGACCCAAGATTTTGTAGACGTCAAGGCGGGCATCCATGCAGGCAAGCACAGCAACCTGCTTTGACGGTGGCAAAGGTAGCGGGCCGTTAAAGGTCTTCGCATACTCACGATTATTGGCAAGATACTGGTCGGTAACTGACATTAATTTCTCCTCGAGTAAACCCTGATTGTTTGGGTATTTACGAGGAAAACACCAATTGCCGGCTATTCAAAATTCGATTACAAATCACTACATTTCTTTACGAATTAAGTCGAATTTTTTATTAGAGCTTGGCATTTTTATGGATCGCGATGGCGGTCTCGGCTGGAATAGGCGCATCGACAGTTCCACTTTCAGAAACTTGAATCTCAAGGCCCGTGCACTTGCCGTTGACCAGATTTCCAGAAATAACATCGCAGTAGGTGCCGGCAGGCATCGAAGTTTGCAGCGGCGCCTTATCGTATGGATCATTGTCTAGGTTGGCAAAAATGTAACCTGCCTCACCGCGACCAAAACCCAAGATGCGGCCACCCTTGAAAATGTCGGTCATCGGTTGCCCGGCAGTTGCATCTCTGAACTGAATCATGTTCAAAGTGCTCGGCCACCGGTGCTGGCAAACCCAGTCGCCATCGGTGTAGTCAAGGTAGGTCAACTGCGGTGACGAGTCGGCGGCGCATTCGACATCTTGCACCCGACCGTCGGCAAGGTAGTTAGGGCCCTGATCGCGCTGCGAGAAAGCGTAGCCCGAGTAGAGCATGGGTTTCCCATAAGGGTCGGCCAGCATAAGCGCAGTGGCAATGGCAAAATCATTGCCATTTAGTTTGTAGCTGGCAGTTTCGCCATTGCGCTCGGTGTCGTGGTTTGAGACAAAAGTGATTGCCTTGTCTGAAGTAACCATGCGCTTGCGAAGTGAGGTTTGCAAGAAGCCAGAAATCGGTCCAGTAGCAACCCCCTTGCCAAGTGCGCGGGCATAGCCAAACTCAAAAACATCGCCCCAGACAATGTAGTCCTCTGGCTGAATTGGCTCACCGGTTCCGCGAATTACCTCTTGCAACACCCAGGTGTTCTCTGGCAGTTTTGCCATGATCTGCTCAAGATCTGCGGGGGCAATGTGCTTGGCCGCGTCTATACGAAAACCAACCACACCCATGCGCAATAGCCCAATCATGTAGTCGGCAAGCTTCTGTTGCACCGATCCGTTTGCGGTGTCCAGGTCAGAAAGGCCAACCAACTCACAGGTGGTGACTTCTTCGGCGTCGCGGTAATTGCTGATCTCGCCGGTTGCGGAATCACACTTGTGAAAATCGTTTCGGCTGTATTGGCCCGGATATTCGTACTTCGTGAATTCGGTTCCTGCCCAGCCTGTGCCGCCGCCCACGCCCGCCATGTGGTTGATTACTGCGTCAGCAACAATGCCAACCCCCGACTCGGCGCAGGTGTCAATCATGGATTGATATTCTTCGGTAGTGCCTAGACGCGATTCAAGCTGGTAGCTCACCGGCTGATAGTGGGTCCACCATGCTGAACCGGCAATGTGTTCCTGAGGTGGAGAGGTCTCTACCCAATCGATTCCTGCTGGCCCAAGCACATCGGTGCACTCGCGGGCAATCGAGTTCCAGTTCCACATAAAAAGCTGCACACCAACCTGGCCCGTGCGGTCAACTTTCTCGACAACAACCGACGGTTCAGAAGGCAAAGCGCTGCAACCGGTTAGGGCAAGCAAGAGCACGAGTGTGGCAGCAAGTTTTTTCATGCCAATTAGCCTATGTCAAGCCGATAGGCTAGATGTAGGTTGCCAAGCCAGCCACAAAACTTTACAAAAATCAGGAGCGCCACATGGCAAAAATCAAGGTAGTAGGTAAGGTCGTTGAACTAGACGGCGACGAAATGACCAGAATCATCTGGCAGAACATCAAGGACTCTCTGATTCTTCCGTTCCTTGATATTGACCTTGAGTACTTTGACCTTTCAGTTGAGCACCGCGATGCCACTGATGACCAGGTCACCATCGATGCAGCTCACGCAATTCGCCAGCACGGTGTAGGTGTCAAGTGTGCCACCATCACCCCTGACGAAGCACGTGTTGAAGAGTTCAAGCTAAAGCAAATGTGGAAGTCGCCAAACGGCACCATCCGCAACATTCTTGACGGCGTTGTGTTCCGCGAGCCGATCATCATCTCAAATGTTCCTCGTTTGGTTCCAGGCTGGACCAAGCCAATCATCATTGGCCGTCACGCACACGGTGACCAGTACAAGGCAACTGACTTCAAGGTTCCTGGCAAGGGTCAGGTAACCATTACCTGGACCCCAGCCGATGGTGGCGAGCCAGTAACCCGTGTGATTGCTGACTACCCAGAGCACGGTGGTGTTGCCATGGGTATGTACAACTACATGGACTCAATCCGCGACTTTGCTCGTGCGTCATTCAACTACGGTTTGTCACGCAACTACCCGGTTTACCTTTCAACCAAGAACACCATTTTGAAGGCCTATGACGGCGCATTCAAAGACGCTTTCCAAGAGGTTTTCGACGCTGAGTACGCTGACCGTTTCAAGGCTGCCGGAATCACCTATGAGCACCGCCTAATCGATGACATGGTTGCTGCCGCTCTCAAGTGGGAGGGTGGCTACGTTTGGGCTTGTAAGAACTACGACGGCGACGTTCAGTCAGACACCGTTGCTCAGGGCTTTGGCTCACTTGGTCTAATGACCTCTGTGCTAACCACCCCAGATGGCAAGACCACCTTGGCTGAGGCTGCTCACGGCACCGTAACCCGTCACTACCGTGACTGGCAGGCCGGCAAGAAGACCTCCACCAACCCAATTGCCTCTATCTACGCTTGGACCCGCGCGCTGATTGCTCGCGCCGACATTGATGGCACCCCAGAGGTACGCAACTTTGCCGAGACCCTAGAAGACGTGATCGTCAAGACCGTTGAGTCAGGCAAGATGACCAAGGACCTTGCAGCTTTGGTTGGTAAAGACCAGGCGTACCAGACCACCGATGAGTTCATGGCTTCACTAGCTGAGAACCTAAAGGCTCGTTTGGCTTAGTTCAAAACTGTGTAACGATCGGCTCGAAACGAGAGCTGTGGATAACTCCGGCAGGGCAACCTGCCGGAGTTTTACATTTCTGGGCATGCACAGAAAACACATCAGAAGATGGCCGAAATTCATTTCGTTTGCCAGCGCTCTTGCTGTGCTGTTTGGGGGTCTAGTTGTTCAGTCGGTCCAAGCAGTATCCAGCAACCCAACACCGGTGTGTGTTGGGTCCACTTGCACCGTTACCTTCAACTATTCGGGCGACTACTACCTGTGGTCTCCGCCGACCGGTGCCAAGAATCTGACCTTTGACCTAGCCGGAGCCCAAGGTGGGCGATCCGGAGGTCAGGGTGGTCGGGTTACCGGCTCACTAACCAGCGTGCCTACCGCGCTTTACATTTACGTGGGTGGGTCGGGGCTGCAAGGTTCTGGTGTGGCTGGCGGTTTTAACGGTGGCGGTACTGCAGGTTCAGGCCGTGGTGACGAGGGCTCGGGTGGCGGTGCCACCGACATTAGAACCACTACCGCACTTACTGATCGTGTGGCAATTGCTGCCGGTGGTGGTGGCTCGGGTGGTTACTCGGGCGGCATCGGTGGTTCGGGCGGTGGCCTGATTGGCAATAGTGGCACCAGCGGGCAGGGTCAGGGTGGTGCAGGTGCCACGGCATCTGGCGGCGGTAGCGGTGGTTACCCGAATGGTGGTAGCTGGGGCTCAAACGGAACCAGCGGCCAAGGTGGCTCCGGTGGCACTAGCTCAGTTTCTGGCGGTGGCGGCGGTGGTGGTGGCTACTTTGGTGGCGGAGGTGGCGGTGCTGACGTAGACACCTGTTGTTCTAACGCCGGAGGTGGCGGTGGCGGGTCATCTTTCGCCCACTCAACCCTCACAGCTTCGGCAACCCACACCACTGGCTATCGTGCCGGTGCGGGTGTGGCAATCATCAGCTACTCAATTCCGCCAACTGTGGTGAACTTTGCGTCAGCAACGGCACTGACTAACGCAGAATCCTTGACCTACTCACTCAGCTTCTCTGAGCCGGTGACCGGTCTGTCGGGCTCAGATTTTGCACCAACTGGAACTGCCACCTGCAGTCAATTGACGGTTGCTGGAGCGGGCGCTGATTACACCGTGACTGCTTCAAGTTGCACCGTCGGCAGCTATACGTTGGCTCTAAACGCGGCATCTGTCTTGGGTGCCCAAACCGGCCCACCGAGTGCAGTCACAGCTGACCAAGTGGTTATTGAACGCACCAAAGCGCTCGCCGAGTTCACGGCTCCAACCAGCCCAACCAATGCCCAGGCCCTTACCTACAACTT